>ULPR01043686.1_pt1 | contig 12884 bp, 6 predicted proteins | sample 1953681 | NCBI WGS metagenome assembly ULPR01 (sample SAMEA4835634, study PRJEB28245) | human gut metagenome | biome: gut microbiome; material: fecal sample | place: Denmark | collected 2008 | reverse complement strand
TTGTTGCATTGCAACGGGGCCGCCGCTGTCCTCCAATAACGGCCCCGTTGTAGAGCCGTAAGGCCCTCCCTGTTCAGCCGGAAGTCGGAAAACACAAAAAAACGGAGCCGCCGCGTTAAGATTTCGGCTTTGCTCCGTCGTAGAATTAAAATTCTGAAGTGTTAAATTCCGGGATATTTTTGTGACACGATATTCTGTCCGTTGTCATGCGACGAAGACATCTGCAGACAACGGGCAATGCTCACATATAACGGTCCGCTACACCCGCCACGGCCTCATAAAGACATTATGATAACAAAAGCCGCGTCCCGTGAAAAAGCGTCCGGCGTCATTCCGGCATGCCGATTTTCTTCACGCGGCTTTCAAAACTCTCGCGGTTGTCGGCAGCCCCGTTCTTGACGCGCGCACGATAATTATATATGGTGTTGACCGAATAGTGGAGAAATTCGGCTATCGTCGAGCTGTCTTCGATTCCGAGGCGTATGAGGGCGAAGATGCGCAGTGCGGTGTTGAGCTTGTATTCGCCGCTGACGACGATACGCTCTTCGGGACGCAGGAGGCGGTTGAAGTCTTCGACGAAATTAGGGAAGAGGTGGAGGAAAGCCGAGTCGAAGCCCGAATAGAACTCCTCCAGCTCCTTGGCCTTCAGTTCTTCCGACTTCGTCAACTTGTAGAGTTCCTCATATTCACGCCCTTTCAGCATCTTGTTGACACGCTTCCGGAAGGCGTCGTTCCTGTCGATGTACAACAAGCATTGGCGCATGAAGCGTCCGATATATTCCTCCTTGACGCGGGTCTGTTCGTGGAGCTGGCCGACGGTTTTTTGGAGCTGGCGGTTTGCCTCGTCAAGGCTGGCGTTTGCCCGGCGCAGGTCGTCGTTGAGCGAACTGAGCAGGCGGCTCTTTCCGCTCAATTCACGGTGGGCCGCAGCCAACTTATTGCGCTGACGCCCGACATAGATGAGCAGCACCAGCATGACGACGGCCATCACACAGACTGTCCCTACCAGCATCCGCAACATCATGTTCGTGCGCTCCGTCTCCTTCTGATAGTTCTTGTCGATGGTCTGGAGAATGGGCGAAATCTGCCAGTTGCGCATACGCGTACCGAACTTCACGGCCGACTCCCACGCAAAATTTATATAAGAGTACGACCGTGCGAGCTGTCCCTCCTGATTGAGAAGATTGGCCAGTTCCCAGACAGCGGCCTGGTCCATCACGGCGTTGCGCACGTCGCTCAGCGCGGCCCGTGCCAGCCAGTATTTGGCTTCGTCCATGCGCCCCATCTGTTTGTAGTCCATATAACGGTAGAAAGCCACGATGGCATATTCGTGGGATCCTTCCTTCACGCGGGCCAGCCGCCTGTCGTTTATTTCCAAAGCATTCTGCGGGTCGTTATCAGCGTAGCGAAGCATCTCCAAATGCTGCTGATATTCGTCACGGTTCTTGTCCAGACGACTGAGAGCAAGGCCGACATAGCGTGCCGCCTCCGCCCCATACTGAGCCTTGAGCCATTCAAGCGTTCCGTAATACTTCAGCTCCCCAAAGACATGGCCGTATGCCAGAAAATACTCTCCCATGGCCTGCGGTCCGGCTCCGACGGTGTCAATGCGGGAGAGAATACCGAGTGACTCGACATAGAGTCCGGTCGTGGAACACTGGAATGCCTGCCGCGCCTGACACGTCACTATCTCGTCACGGTCTCCTATGCGCTCTGCCAGAGCGATGCAACGTCCTATACAAGCCATAGCGGAGTCGTTGCGATAAGGCTTATACTCAAAGAACAGTTGCATCTCCCGCTCATAACGTTGTTCATCTGTGCGCGCTTCGGCCACCATACGGCGTAGACTGTCAATACGCACCTCACGCAACTTGACGTAATCGGGAGATTGGACGATGGCCTCATCGAGACAATGGTATAGGGAATCAAGCCTTACGTTGTCCGCAATCGCCGACAACGCAATGACTATCATTAGGGCTGAGCATAGTAGTCGTTGCATGTTCAATAGATTTAAATGTCTGTTTCCAGTTTGCAAAAATACATAAAAAACGGGACAGACAAACAGATAAAGCAAAGAATAATACGCTTTTAGGGGAGTTAAGGATTTAAATTTAGGGAGTTAAGGACTTGAATTTAGGGTGTTAAGGAGTTGAATTTATGGAGTTAAGGAGTTGAATTTATGGAGTTAAGGAGTTAAAGGGAGTTACCACTACGCTGCGCTCCGTTCAGGAGTTAAGCCAAATGCCACATAAAGATTTCGGCCATTGAACTTGCAGGAAGACGTCCCGAAAGTTCAATGGCCGAACCAATTGAATCCTTTACGTTACATTCGGCTTAACTCCTGAACGGAGCGCAGCGTAGTGGTAACTCCCTTTAACTCCTTAACTCCATAAATTCAATTCCTTAACTTCTAAAGTTTAATTCCTTAACTTCTAAAGAACTGTCAGCCTACGCCGTTTCACATCCCGGCTGTTCGGGCCAACCATCACTTCGAAATCGCCCGGTTCGAGTACATATTCGAGGTCGGCGTTATAGAACTTGAGCATGTCGGGCGTGACGGTGAAGGTCACGTCGCGGCTCTCCCCGGCCTTCAGCGTGATGCGCTCGAAGCCTTTCAGCTCCTTGACGGGACGGCTGATGGAAGCGACGAGGTCGCGGATGTAGAGCTGGACGGTCTCGGTGGCCTCGCGGCTGCCGGTGTTGCTGACGTTGACAGTGAGCGTGACGGAACCGTCACGGGCCATCGTCTTGCTGCTCAGGCGCGGCTCGCCGTAGGCAAAGGTGGTGTACGTAAGACCGTAGCCGAAGGGATAGAGCGGGTCGTTGCGCACGTCGAGGTAGTTGCTCTGATACTTATAGTATTTCTGAGCGCCCTCGCGCACGGGGCGGCCGGTGTTCAGATGGTTATAGTAGAGCGGCATCTGACCCGTCGACTGCGGCATCGTCACGGTGAGACGGCCCATCGGGGCCTTGTCGCCGAAGAGCACGTCGCAGATGGCGTCAGCCGCCTCGGAACCTCCGAACCACACGTTCATGATGGCGTCGACGTTCTGCTCCTCCCACGTGAGCACCGTGGCACGGCCCGAGAAGTTGAGAAGAACGACGGGCTTGCCCAGCGTCACCAGCTCGGCGAGCAGCTCGCGCTGGACGTCGGGCATCTCCAATGACGAACGGCTGGAGCTCTCACCGCTCATGTCGGAGCACTCGCCCATCGCGCAGACTATGACATCAGCCTGACGGGCAACGGCCAGCGCCTCGGCCTTCATGGCCTTGTCGTCGCCACGCGGGATTGTCTTGCCGAACTCGGCAGCCGTCTGGAGTCCTTCATCGGCGGTCAGATTGCATCCCTGAGCGTAGAGTAGTTCGGCCTTTCCGTCGAGCGCGCGTCCCATGGCCTCACGCAAAGTGGAGAACCGGTCGGGCACGTAGGCCACGCACCACGTGCCGGCCATGTTGGCGCGGGTGTCGGTCAACGGGCCGACGAGAGCGACTTTGCCCTGCTTCTTCAGCGGAAGGACGGCGCCGTCCTTGCCTCCGTTCTTCAGAAGAACGAAGGTCTCAGCGGCTATAGCACGGGCTGCGGCACGGTTCTCGGCCGTGAATATGTCGCGGGCGCGGCGCTTCTTGTCACAGTATTTATATGGATTGGCGAACAGTCCGAGCTTATATTTCGCTTCGAGGATACGGCGGCAGGCGGCGTCTATCTCCTCCGCGGAGACCTTGCCATCAGCCACGGACTGTTCCAGCGTGGTCAGGAAGCCGGCCGAAACCATGTCCATGTCCGTTCCGGCACGCAGCGCCTGAGCCGACGCCTCGGCGAGATTGGCGCTCACGCCGTGGTTCAGCATCTCCTTGACGGACTCATAATCGGTCGCGACAAAGCCGTCGAAGCCCCACTGTCCGCGCAGAAGGTCGGTGAGCAGCCAGCGATTGGCCGTCGCCGGGACACCGTCGACGAGGTTGAACGACGACATGATGCTTCCCGCGCCGGCCTCAACGGCAGCCTTGTATGGCGGAAGATATTGGTTGTACATGCGCACACGGCTCATGTCGACGGTGTTGTAGTCGCGTCCTCCCTCCACCGCGCCGTAAAGGGCGAAGTGCTTCACACAAGCCATGATATTGTCCTCGCGGCTGTAGTCACCCTGATAGCCGCGCACCATCGCCTGACCGATCAGTCCGCCGAGCCACGGGTCCTCGCCGTTGCCCTCGGAAACGCGGCCCCAGCGGTGGTCAACGCAGATGTCGACCATAGGGCTGTAGGTCCAGTTGATGCCATCGGCACTGGCCTCGCGGGCCGCAATCTGCGCCGAACGCTCTATCGCCGCCATGTCCCAGCTGCACGAAAGGCCGAGCGGAATGGGAAATATCGTCTCATAACCGTGGATGACGTCCATGCCGACGATGAGCGGAATGCCCAGCCGGCTCTTCTTGACGGCAATCTCCTGAAGGGCGCGTATCTTGTCGGCACCCTTGAGATTGAAAACGCCGCCCATTTCGCCGGCGGCTATGCGGCCGGCCACTTCCGTGTCCTGAGCCGAGCCGGTGGTGATGTCTCCGGCCACCTGAAGGTTCAGCTGGCCGATTTTCTCCTTGAGAGTCATGCGTCCCATCAGGTCGTCAACGAACTCCTTCATCGGTTTTTTCTGCGCCACGGAGCCGGCGGAGGCCAGCACCAGGGCTGCAAGAATGAATATCTTTTTCATCGGTTCATGTATATTTAAATGATTGTTGTCATGTTTCTGACTGTCCGCTTCTTTTAAAACGTGCCGCGGACGGATATATTGTCCGCGACACGTTGATCTCCTGAAAACACCTTTTAGGACCTATTCCTATCCTAAAACTACTGACATTGTCTCATCGTCTGCCATCATTCGGTCAGACGGAACGTCGTCTTAGAGACAATCTTGTCGGCCGCCGTACCTATCTGGGCGACGAAAGTGCCCGGTTCGGCCGTCCATGCTCCGGCGCGGTCGTCGTAGAAGCTCAGCGCGTCGCGGCCGATGGTGATGGTCACGTCACGTGTCTCTCCCGGATTGAGGCTCACCTTTTGGAAGCCTTTCAGCTCCTTCAGAGGACGCGGAAGCGACGACTTCACGTCGGTGACATAGAGCTGGACGACCTCAGAGCCGGCGCACCGGCCGGTGTTGGTGACGCTGACAGTGAACGTAATCGTGCCGTCGCCGCTCAGCTCTGTCTTGTCGGCACGCACGTTTCCGACCTTGAACGTCGTGTAGCTGAGTCCGTGGCCGAAGGCGAAAAGAGGCTTGATTTTCTCCTTCTCGGCCCAGCGGTAGCCGACGAAGATGTCTTCCTTGTATTCCTCATCAATGATTTTGTTGTTCTCGCGCCACACTCCGGGATAGGCGTTGAGCCGGTGGGCACCGACGTCGTTGAGCGCCACGGGCCACGTGAAGGGCAGCTTGCCCGACGGGCAGACGTCACCGACGAGCACGGAAGCCAGCGCCTCGCCCGCCTCAGAGCCGATGAACCAGCCCTGAACGACGGCGGGAACCTGACGCAGCCACGGCATGGCGACGGCATTTCCGGAGATATTGACATAGACCATGTTACGATTGGCCTTGGCAAGAGCCTCGACAACGCGGTCCTGACCGTAGGGAAGGGCGTAGTCCTTGCGGTCGTGGCCCTCGCAATCCTGATAGTCGCTCTTGTTGAGACCGCCGAAGAAGATGACATAGTCGGCCGTGCGGGCTTTCCCGACAGCCTCGGCTATGAGCTCTTCGGGCGTGCGGTGGTCGACGAGGTTCTGGCCCGTGGTGACACCGTTGTAGGCTCCGGTCGTGTCGCCGACATATCCGCGGGCATAGTCAACCTCGATGTTGGCCTTGGCCAGACGCTCCCGCAGTCCGTCGAGGGGTGAGATTTCCTTCTGCACCTTGAGCGAGGAAGAACCGCCGCCGACGGTCATCATCTTAATGGCGTTCTCGCCGACGACGAGCACTTTCTTCGCACGTGTCAGGTCGACAGGCAGCACGCCGCCCTCGTTACGGAGCAGCACGATGCCCTCCTGAGCCACTTTGAGCGCCGTCTCATAGTGGGACTCCGAGCAGAGGAAACCCACGGGGCGCCGGCGGTTCATCGTCGTGCGGAAGAAGAGGCGCAGGATGCGGCGCACCTTGTCGTCGAGTTCGTTCGTCGAGTGCTTGCCCTCCTTGATGAGACGGTAGTAGGGCTGCGCCATATAGTAATTGTCGTAGGCGTTAGTCGCGCCCATCGTCAGACCGTCGGTCCACGAGCCGAACTCCATGTCGAGGCCGTTGGTGATGGCCTCTTCGGTGTCATGACATCCGCCCCAGTCGGAGACCACCACTCCGTCGAAGCCCCAGTCGCGCTTCAGAATGCGGTTGAGCATGATCTCGTTGTGGCAGTTGTGCTGGTTCTTATAGAGGTTATACGCTCCCATGATGGCCCATGTGCCGGCCTCGGTGACGGCGGCCTTGAACGCTGGGAGGTAGATTTCGTGAAGCGCACGGTCGGAAACGATGACATTGACCTGATGGCGATATTCCTCGTCATTATTGAGGGCATAGTGCTTCACGCATGCTGAAACTCCCTTCGACTGCAGTCCCTGAATGTAGGGGATGACCATCCGCGAAGCCAGATAGGGGTCCTCGCCCATATACTCGAAGTTGCGGCCGTTGAGCGGCGTACGGTAGATATTGACGCCGGGGCCGAGAATCATGTCCTTGCCGCGGTAGAGAGCCTCCTCACCGAGTGCCTCGCCGTAGATGCGGGACATCTGCGGATTCCACGAGGCGGCCAGACAGGTCAGCGCCGGGAAGGCCACGCACGAGTCGTTGGTCTGTCCGGCCTGTTCCCACTCGTCCCAGAGAACGTCGGGACGCACTCCGTGGGGGCCGTCGTCGGTCCAGAAGTCGGGAAATCCGAGGCGCTTGACGCCGGGAGAGCTGAACTTGCTCTGTGCGTGTATGACGGCAATCTTCTCTTCGAGGGTCATCCGCGAGAGCGCGTCGTCTATTCTCTGTTCCACCGGACGGGTCTCGTCGAGATAGACGGGGAGCGTCTGTGCGGTGGTTGTCGTTGCCATGCCGATGGTCAGCAGGGCGGCGGTCAGTATTCTTTTCATATTTCCAATCAATGGTTTTGTTTATAATCATTATTTTTAAGTTAGAGTGATGAATGAAGAGTGAAGAGGTGTGATATGCTTTAAGGGCCGTTGCGGCATAAAGGTAATAATACCTCTGCACTCCGTCTTCTTCATTCTGCACTTGCATTACGCATATAAGGTAATCATACCTCTGCGCTCATCACTCTGCGCTCTTACCATACTTTTGAAGTGTTAAATACTCGGAACTATCCGGACAAATGCCTTCAAATCCTTGAAGAATTCAAAAACAGAAATCATTTGGCCGCAAATTCGCGAGTTTTGCGCGTGCATCTTTAAGCGTCTGAGTCATTGCACATTACGACATTTTCGACCGGAGTGTGCAACATTTTGTCCGCTTTCTTTCTGCCGTAAGGCCCTCCCGGCATTGCGGCGGGGCCCTTATTGCATTGCAACGGGGCTGCCGTTGCGACACGACGGGGCCGCTATTGCAAGCCCGTAAGGCCCTCCCGGCCCTGCCATCGGTCGGCCGGCGTCGAAAATCGGCGACCGGATGACGGAATTTCCACTTTCCCGTTCTCTGGTTTGAGAATTTTCAAGTGTTAAATTCCGTGATATTATCATGACGTTGTTCAGGTCAGAAGTCTGAGTGATGAGTGAAGAGGTATGATATGCTTTAAGGGCTGTTACGGCATAAAGGTAATCATACCTCTGCACTCCGTCTTCTTCACTCTGCACTTGCACTACGCATAAAGGTAATCATACCTCTGCACTCATAACTCTGACCTCTTACCTAACAATCACTCTTACCTCAATTTCATCGACCTGATATACCCCTCCTGCGGCTTGCACCTCTCGAACTTCGTGTTCTCCACAAACTCGCGCAGCAGCCGGCGGGCCTTCTCCTGGTCGGGGCGTGCGCGGCGGATGTCCTCGAACGTCGAACGGTCGGCCTCGGCGAAGCGGACGATGACACTGTCCCACTCCTCCGGACGCACCACGGCGTTCATGCACGAACCGTCCACTTTCTTGTATGGCCAGAACGTATAGCCGATGTTGGCGTCCTCCATGACGCTGACGAAATCGGCCTGCCACTCGTCCGTGTTATGGCCTATCTCACCCATATACATCGGCAGACCCGTCTTATCGCGGAAGTCGATGAAACTCTGGATGGCCTCGCGCGTGGCCGAACCGCCGTAGCGGTGGCACGTGTACATCAGATTATCGTCGAACGTCCAGTCCGTGAACATGTCGAAGGCGCTGTTCCACTGAGCTCCTCCGAGCAGAATGACGTGGTTGCGGTCGACCTCGCGGATGGCCGCGGTGGCACGGCTGTAGAGCGGTTCGAGCTTGGCGTTGAGCTCAGCCTTGTTGTCGAAATAGTGGGCCACCGGCTCGTTCATCAGCTCATAGCCCAGGATAACCGTCTCGTCGCGGTAGCGCCCGGCAATCCGACGCCATATCTCGCAGAACAGCCGCTGACTCTGCTCGCTCTCCAAGAGCCACGGATAACCGTAGCCGTCGTCGATGTTGTCGCCCGTCTGGCCGCCGGGACAGTCGTGCATGTCGAGGATGAGATAGAGCCCGTTGTCGCGGCACCACTTGACGACGCTGTCAACACGGGCGAAACCGTCCTGAGCGGCGGTCAGTCCCATATAGTCCTCGTCGGTGAAAAGCTTGTAATTGAACGGGAGACGCACCGTGTTGGCGCCCTGCGAGGCAATGAAACGGATGTCGTCCGCCGTCACATAATTATCCTTGAAGTCGCGCCAGAAGTCCGCGGCGAAATCAGGACCGACGGCCTCACGGACCATCAGGTCGATCATCCATGCACTGTTCGTCCGCTTGAAACCGAACATATAGCCCTCGGGATTGAGCCAGTTGCCGAGGTTCGTGCCCCGGATGAAGAGCTGCGTGCCGTCGGGACGGACGAGATTCTTGCCTTCCACGTGGACGAAGGCGTTCTTCTGTTTTCGGCTTGCCCATGCCACTGTCATGACGGCGAGCAGGAATATGATGAGCAATGAGTTTCTTTTCATAATAAGTAATTAATGTTTCGCATCTGCTCAACTAAGGTAGTGAAAAGGAGTTATAAGAAGATATTGCTCCCTCCGGTCGCAAAGAAGATATAAGACAACAGCTTCAAGCACTAAGACATCCGTCCTTTGTCTCCATATATCTCTCTTTATCTTCTCTTATCTCCTTCACTTGCAAAAGTTTGGTAGGCACTTCGGGGCTCACTTCTGATAAACCCTGACGTAATCTATCTGATATCTTGCTGGCAGCGCCAGCTCGTCAACGCCGTTCATGCCGCCCCAGTTGCCTCCCCATGCGAGGTTTAGCTTGATGTTGAACGGCACGTTGTACGGCCAGTCACTCCGTCCCGTGCCGGGATTTGTCTTGTCGAGGATGAGCCGGCCGTCGACGAACGTCTGTATGCGGTCGGCCGTCCACAGCAGCGCGTAGATGTGGAAATCGCTCTCGGCCGTAGCCACGTGCTGCGTTGCGGTCCATCCGGCTTCAGTTCCGTTGGAGTGGTTGTGACCGTCGGCGTGGAGCGTGCTCACGATGTCGTTGGGCGTCACGCCGACCTCCTCCATGATGTCAATCTCTCCGCACAGCGGCCAAGGATTGGCCGTCCAGTCGTTGTCAGCCGGCAACATCCAGAATGCCGGCCACGTTCCGCGCCCTCCGGGCAGTTTCAGACGTGCCTCGATGTAGGCGTACTGCCAGCCGCGGGTGGTGTTCATGCGTATCGACTCCACGCGGCCGCTGCGCTTTTGGGCCACGATGTTCATATAGCCGTTGCGGCAGAAGCCGACGGGTGAGCCCTTGGTGGGCCTGATGTAGTATTGCAGTTCGTTGTTGCCCCAACCGTTGTCGCCCGTGCCGGTCTCATAGCTCCAGCCCTTGGCCTCCGTCGGGACGTCCTCGGTGTTGAACTCGTCGCTCCACACGAGACTGTATCCGTCGGGAACGTACGGACTCTGAGCCGTCATCTCCTCGGGGTCCGGCTCGACAACGGGCGCGGCCTCCTGGCGGACGGTGATATCCTTACGGCCGGTGCCGCTCATGAGTGTGACCGTTCCGGTGCGCTCCTCGCCCTTGTTCTCGTCAGCCGTGACGCTGACCTTGGCCACCTGCTTGCTCTGCGCCGCAACCGAGACGCGAAGCCACGAAGCGTCGCTGACGGCTGTCAGCTGCGGTCCTGAGGCCGACGCCGTGACGCTGAAGCTGCCTCCGGTGTACGCCACCGTGTGGCTTTCGTCGGGCACGACGCTTATCCTCACTTCCTCCGGAGTTGTCTCTACGGGCTCGTCGCCGTCACTGCTGCTGCACGACAGCAGAGCCATCAGGAGAATCGGCAAAAACAGTTGTGCTTTCTTTATCATCTTTGATGTCTTAGTCTTTATTATAAGAATGTCCCGGACACGGTTGAGCGAACGCCCCGTACCGCTGAAAGGGAGCAGTATCCACACATTAATAAAACAGTATCCACACATTAATAATAAGAAAGGGGAGCAGGAGCCTGTCAGACCCTGCTCCCCTCTTTCATTATCATAACTAAACCTATCTATTCTTTATGCTTCTGAAGAATGATGTTACTGATGGTAATCTCCGTATTGGCAGGATTACCGCCAAAGTCAAAGAACAGTTTCAGTGCCTCACAAGGATTGCTCAGTTTCACTTTCGTCTGGAAAAAGCGAAGTTCGCCACCCTCGACGAGAGCCTTGGAGTCATCAGCAAAGAAGAAGTTGTTATCATCCGTTGCGTCTGTTAACTTCACCATCGGCTTGAAAGAGGTATTCGACTCTATGACAGCAAGGAAGTCATATTCGGTATCAACATCGTCAATAGCCAAATCAAGCAGGAACGGAACCTGCGCTTGCCAACGCTCGAAAGTTGCTTCAGGCAGCTTGATTATGATCTTGCCGTCGCTTACCACAACAGGAGGATCAGGAATCTTAACCCATCCCGGAGCATAGTGGCCTTCTATCTGACGCGGATTGGCAACATTCCAAAGGTTGTCGCTGCTGTTCACATCAACCCAAACAGGCTCAGGCACATCCTTTTCCGGTGCTACGATGGTGTTCTTTGAACTCTCTATAAACACGATGTTCTCGACTGCAACTTCTGTATTCTCAGGGCAACCACCGAAGTCAAAGAACAGCTTCAAGTTGTCAATAGTCCGGCTTGGAAGTCCTGTCATATAGAAACAAATCGGTTCACCGGCCTTCATTGCCTGTTCCTCTGCGAAGTAGAAGTCATTGTCATCATGCGGATTGGTCAACTTTATCATTGCCTTGAAATCCTTTGTCGAAGTAAGGATACAAGAGAAGTCATAGGTCTTTCCCTCTTCGGCAACGGTGCAAATCGTTGTCTCAAACGGAACCTGCGCTTGCCAGCGTTCACTTGTGGCCAAAGGCAGCTGAACGGTGAAATCTGTTCCCTTTCCGTATATGACGGTCGGGTCTGCCACTTGCGACCAGCCCGGAGCATAATATCCAGAGGCTTGGGTGAACTTCGCCGTCTTACAGAGATTGTCATCACTGTCAACATCAAATCCGGCGAAGCCGTTCATGATGGTCTTGTTCATCGTATAGTCGAACCATACGGTGTCCACGGAGAGACCGTTGGCGTTCTTCACCATGAAGCCGAGGTCATACTTGCCGGCCTTGCGCTGATACTTCTTGCAGGTGAAGTCACTGTTATACTGCGTGCCGTCGATGAGCCACACCGGTGTAACGCCGGCAGCCGGACGGAACGTGAAGTAGGCATTGTTGGTCTGCTGGTCAACCCTGATCTCAACGTTGCCGGAATAGTCGGCTGCCTTGAGGCGGGCACCACCGTTGGGGCTGTCAAACTCATCGGGCGTACAGGCCACGAGAGTAGCGGAGCAAAGCGCCGCACAACCTATATATTTAAATATCTTGTTCATAGCTGTTACATTATTATATACATGATTACTGGAAATAAGCGTCGTTCTGCTTCAGCGTTCCCTGAGCGGCAGCAAGTTCGACGTCGCTGATGGGCACATACTTCTTCGTCTTCTTCCACGGATTCAGACGTGCCATGTCGCCGTTGGCGTTGACCGGCTCATTGTCGGCGACGAGAGCCTTTGACGCCTTGTGTTCGTTGCTGACACCGGCAACCTCGTCCATGCGGACAAGATCCCAATAGCGCTTGCCCTCGCCGAGGAACTCCTTGCGGCGCTCGGTCAGGATGTTGTCGAGCGTAGCCTCAACCTCCGTAACGAGACCGGCGCGGTCGCGTACCTGCTTCAGATAGGCGTCAGCCTTACTCTGGTCGCCGCCAGTGCGGACAATCAGCTCGGCTGCGTTGAGCAGCGTCTCGGCGTAGCGGTAGATACGGAAGTTGTCGTTCCAGCGGCACTGGTCGGCACCGCCCGTTCCGTCAGCCACATGCGACTTGCGGGGCAGATACTTGTTGAGGAAGAGACCGGTCTGCTGCCAGCGTCCGGCGGGATTAAGCGGCTCGTCGTCGAGCAGCGTCACCGTTCCACGGACGTCGTTGGCGGCATAGAAGTCGCGGCAGTGGGCACGCGGGATGAACGTTCCCCAACCGTTGTTGGCCACGTCACCGTCGGAAGCGACGCCTCCGTCAGGACCGAGACACTGGGGCATGAACGTTCCGCCGATGCCGTTGAGGTTGTCGTAGCTGCGGACGCAGAGCGGACCGTCGGTGTAGTTGATCTCGAAGATGGACTCATCGCACCACTCTCCGGCCGGGCTCCACAGGTCGGCGTACGACGGATTGAGCTCATACGGGCCGGCGA
>ULPR01052573.1_pt1 | contig 13030 bp, 10 predicted proteins | sample 1953681 | NCBI WGS metagenome assembly ULPR01 (sample SAMEA4835634, study PRJEB28245) | human gut metagenome | biome: gut microbiome; material: fecal sample | place: Denmark | collected 2008 | reverse complement strand
GATTTACAGACGATTAAATATTAATTTAACGCAGTATTGTTTTTAGCCATACTTTTTAAATGCATGAACTTTCATGGCATGCTTCATCCACTTACAAAAGTTCTATTAATGATTCAATGTTCCCGTATTTACTACAGGCTGGGCAGTATCATCGCCACAGAGCACTACGAGCAGATTGCTGACCATGGCAGCCTTCTTGTCGTCATCAAGCTCTACCACATCTTCATCGCTCAACTTCTGCAATGCCATCTTCACCATCGACACGGCACCCTCTACGATCTTCTCTCTAGCAGAAATGATGGCTGAAGCCTGCTGGCGACGAAGCATCACGGCTGCTATCTCCGGCGCATAAGCCAGATAGTTGATACGAGCCTCTACTACCTCGATACCTGCCATTGCCAATCGCTCATCAATGCGAGCCTCCAACTCCTTATTGATTTCATCACTTCCATCTCGAAGCGTAATCTGATTCGACTTTTCCCCCTCGTCATCATCGTAAGCATACTGTCCGGCTACCTGTCGGAGAGCAGCATCTGCCTGAATCTGGACAAAGCGGTCCAGCATGTTCATGATCTGTGCAGCAGAAGCACCGATGCCTGCCTGACCCGTAGAACCCTCAGCCATGGTCTGAGTATCAATCTCGAAGATAGCCTTGTAGGTATCCTTCAGTTTCCATACCAGCACCATACCAATCATAATCGGATTACCCGTCTTGTCATTCACCTTGATAGGTTCGGCATCGAGGTTGCGCACACGAAGCGAAAGCTTCTTCTGACTGATAAACGGATTCAGCCAATAGTAACCCGGCTCTGTAAAAGTGCCACGATATTTACCGAAGAAAAGCAACACGCGAGCCTGACCCGGCTCTACCAGGATGAAACCGCAGACGCAGATGATGCTCAGGATGAGAAGCAGTACGCCACAAACACCACATACATTTGTCAGCCAGTCCTCTTGCGAAACGCAGGCAAATATAAACAAGCCAACTCCAGCCAAAAAGCCGACGATGTTTAATACTAACATCAGGATGCCATTCAAGGTCTTTCCCTGATACGTAAATTCCTTATTCTCCATAATTTTACTTTATTTATTACGTTATTAATGTTGATATCATTTTGATATCGCAAATATACGGTATTAAAATGATATCACAAGGGCAGAAGATAAAGATTTCAAATACTTTAACAGAAAAAGGTCGTTGGGACGATACCCAACGACCTTTTCCCAAATTTTCACCTATTTATATATAGAAATATTATTCTATCACTTCCATTTCTTCCTCTTCTATTTCTTCCTTGATCTCCTTCTCTTTCTTTCCGAAATTAGGATCAATCTTCAGGAAAGCAGTAACCAGGAAGGTGATGGCGCAACATGCCATCACGATGATGAAGAACATGCGGTAACCTACCATATCCTTCAGATATCCAGAAACCATGCCCGGCAGCATCAATCCGAGATAGGAGATGCCCGTACAGATGGAATAATGGGAGGTTTTGAACTTTCCCTGACTGTAGAACAGCATGTAGAGGGTAAGAACCGTGAAGCCCAGACCATAACCCAACTGCTCGACAAAAAGACAGCTGGAAACCACGATGAGGTTACTGTTGAGCGAATAACTCAGATAGATGTAAACCACATCAGGCAAGGTGATGGCGCAAACCAGAGGCCAGAGCCATTTCTTCATTCCATCCCTGCTCACCAGAATTCCACCAAGAATTCCACCCAGCAGCAAACCTATCAATCCCACAGTACCATTGGCAAAACCATATTCCTGAGGTGACAGTCCCAGTCCACCCTGCGAATTAGGACGGAGGATGAAGGTCTTGGTCATAGTGTTCAGAAGCGCTTCAGGGAATCGGTAGAGTAAGAGAAAGAGCATCACACAGACGGTTTCACCCAATCCGAACTTCACGAAGAAGGTGCGGAACATGTTCTTCAGTTCATGAGCCACTTCACCCACCGTTCTGTCGGTCTGCATATCCTCCTTCGGACGAGGCATGAAGCGGCTGTGGTAGAGCCACAAACCGATGAAGATACCTGCCAGTCCGTAAAAGATAAGCGCCCATGAGAAGCGAATCTGGTTGCGGAAGAGAACCTGAAGCACACCTGCCAGCATCACCAGAAAACCATTCACAAAGATGATGGCGAGGCGGTAGAAGGTATTTCGCAAGCCCACAAACTTGGTCTGCGTATGTTCATCCAGCTCAATCATGTAGAAACCATCTGCCGAAATGTCGTGGGTGGCACTACAGAAGGCGATGAGGAAGAAGAAGCACATCGTTGCCTGGAACCAGAAGGCGGTAGGCAACGAGAAGGCGATGCCGGCAAGGGCAGCTCCGATGAGAGCCTGCATGGTGAGCACCCACCAGCGCTTAGTCTTCAGCAAATCTATGAACGGACTCCACAAGGGCTTGATGACCCAGGGCAGGGCGAGCCATCCGGTATAGAGACCCACCTCAGCATCGGTCAGCCCCAACTGCATGTACATCACCACAGAGAGGGCGGTTACGATGACGTTGGGGAGTCCTTCTGCAAAATAGAGGGTCGGAATCCATGCCCATGGACTCCGACTGTTTTTCTTAGTTACCATTTTACATCACTATTTATAAAGTTTCTTGATTTCAGCACCCTGATAGTAGTGCAGCAGGATGGCATCATAATGATAACCCTGCTCGCCCATCACGGCAGCACCAATCTGGCAGAGACCTACTCCATGCCCCCAACCGGCTCCGATGAGTTCGAAACGCTGAGGCACTCCCTGTTCATCCTTATCATATTTATCCACCACGAAGGCTGAACTCAGCAGATGACTGTCGCTCAGCGTACGGCGTATTTCGAGTTCCTTACCGATGGTAAAGGTCTTCTCTGTTCCGATGATCTGGAGCTTGCTGATTCTTCCACTCTTTCCGCGCTCCACGGCCTTCATGTCTAGGATGGCACCCAGGTCCATCTTCAGTTTGTCGGCGATGAGCTGCTGCAACTTCTCCTGGCTGAGCGTTTCCTTCCAGCGGTAGAAATTGACGGTTTCCTGATCATAGTCGTTGAGCACTTCTGACAGGATTTTCTTGTCCTGCGTGTTGCAGAAAGCTGGCGGATTGAAGCGGATCCATTTCTCAGCCTCCTCCTCATTGGTCAGATTAGGCAGTGTATGTTCCACGCCCAGGGCGATGTCGCGAACCGCCGTGAGATAAGTCTTCGGCGTGTCCTCCCAGCAATACTGGAATTCCTCGGTGATTCCGCCGCAGCATTTCGAGAATCTTGCATCGCAGATTTCTTCGCCGTCCATCAGAATCTGTCCCTTGGTCTGGCGGATGGCTTCAGCTACATGGGGCGATGTTTCCTTGGTGATACCCTGGTAGCGCTGGCAGTGGTCGTCGGCACATACATCAAAGAGGGTGTGGTCTTCGCGGTCGTACCAGCGGATGAGCGTATCTTCCTTCTTGGTGAAGGAGAAGAAGTTGTTGCCGCTCTCAGCCACCTCTCGGCGCTTCTTCATCTGTGCCAGGAGCCATGAACGGGAGATGACGGCGTGCGCCTTCAGGAGTTCGAGACTCGAAGTGGCACTCATTTCACTGCTGATGACGCTCTCCAGATATTTCTCTACAGGCAACTCATTGATTGCCACAATCTTATCCGATTCTACCACAAAGCGGAGCGTGCCCAGGAAGGTTTGGGTTTCCTTGCGCTCCCAGTGGAAGTTGACACCGATGGTTACGTCGCTCAGCGAAAACGAGGCGTCGGCACTCTGCGGATGGAAGGTGAGCTGGCTGTACTGGTTGCCGTTCCAGAGCACACCGCCCTCTGAGAATTCTACCACCTGTTCGCCCAGCACCTTTTCGCCCTTGGCAAGATAAGGTTTGTTGAGCGAGAAATGGATCTTCTGCGCATTCACAATGCCCACCGTTACGTCGGGCTGCTTACCTTTATTATATAAGGTGGAAGAGGCTTCGGCTGCATCCTCGGCATCCTTAGATGCCTTCAGTTTGGCGATGATGGCGTTCATCTTTTCTTCCGAAACGCCACATTCCTGCAGCAGCGAGAGGGCTTTCTCCTCGGTCAGCTTTCGGAAATCTTCCTCACGAGGGGTGATGATGAGTCCGCTCATATCCAGTGCTCCCGGCGAAACCACAAACTGGGCGTCGCCTTCGGCAAAATAGGCTTCCGGACGGTGCTTTTCTCTCGGAATGATCACGCTGATGAATTCCTCGCCCTTGCGCCAGGAGATGATGTTCATCATCGGTTCGGTTTCGTCGCCACGCTGAGGCATTGCCTTGTAGAGACGGCGGAAGAGGGCCTCATCGCTCTCAGCACTCTTCGAGATGATGACGAAGGCGGGAACGATGAAGTCGCGAACCACTGAGATTTTCTCCTCATCATTGAGAGAGATGATGTCGGTCAGGTTGCGGGAGAGACGCTGCCAGTTGGTCTGAAGAGGAAGGATGCCGTTGGTTCCTGCCTGGAAATGAAGATGGTCTGGAGCCGATGCACCACACTTCGGACCGTTGTAGAACACCATCAGGTCGCTGTGCAGACTGATGAAGCGGTGCATCTCGCCGTAGTTCTTGTAGATGAGCTGAGGCTGATGCTTGCGTGCCGGAATGGTGAAGTGGACTGGCAGAATCGGGAACGGATTCACCAGAAGATGGAATTTTTCGTCTATCTGCTTCGACATCTGTTCCTTAGGACGGTTCTTGTCGCAAAGGAAACAAGGGCGCTCGCCCAGGGTTTTCTTATCTATCTTGGCGCCCGTACTTACGATGCGGGCTGGGTTCCACTGCAGTTTCAGCTGGTCGGAGAATTGGCGGGTTTCTACATGCTTGAGGTCGCGGAAGCGGTGGCGCGCATCGGTCCAAACCTCCAGCTGACGGTTGAAGAAACGCGAGATGCTGCTGTCTTCCATAATGTCGGCCTTGCCCTGCAGCATGTGCTGGCGTGCCTTCAGTTCCATGGTGCGCAGGCGGTCCTTATACAGGTTGTTGGCGTTCACCTTCTCTACGCTGAGGGCTGCATCGCTGTTACCTCCCCAGCGGCGGCAGAGGTAGAGTTCGTCGTAGATTCTGCCGATGCGATAACGGCGCGAAAATGCCAAGCCGAGCGCATAATCCTCACCATACGAGGTGTTAGGAAACTGGATCTGTCTGACCAGCGGAGTAAAGAAGGCGCGCGGAGCACCTAATCCGTTGATACGCAGCGCATTGTTGCATCCGTTTTCATCGGTCCACTCCTTGTGGTCTATCAGTCCCGGTGGCAGGGTGTTGAGGTCGAAGTCGCACATGCGGTACGAGCCGATAATCATGGCTGCCTTCTGCTTGTAGAAGGCATCTACTATCTTCTGAAGTGTCTTTGGTGAAGAATAGAGGTCATCGCTGTCAAGCTGTACAGCAAACTTTCCGCAGAAACTGCTGTTGATGGCTTCGTTCCAGCATCCGCCTATTCCCAGGTCGGTTCTCTCCGGCACAATCTGTATCAGGTTGTCGACTTTAAGTTCATCCAGTATTTCGCCGGTGCGGTCGGTAGAATGGTTGTTTACCACAATGACGTTAAACTTGAAGCTTGCCTTCTGTCCCAGCGCACTCTTCACGGCATCAGCCACCGTCTTTTCACGGTTGAAGACGGGGATGATGACAGATGCCTCGTATTCAAAATCCTGCTCACCGAAGTCGGGCTGGCGGTAGAAGGTGGTGTCTATCAGGGCGCCCACCTTGCCCAAATGCTGGGCGCATGCCTTTTCCATCTCAATCTGCACCTCGCGGTTGCGCGGGTTTACATAGTCAAACTGCTTCTCGCCGCTCTTACGGGTGTCGAGTTCGGCTTCTGAATAGAGGAATTCGTTGAGATGGAAGATTTCGCCCACGCGGCTCAGATAGAGACGGAGGTCGTAGAGGGCGGCAAACTGATACTCTTCGCGGTCGGGTTGGGCGATGTAGTCGGCCAGCGCCTGTGCCTTGATGCACCAGAGGCTTCCAAAGTCGAAGTCATCTCGCAAAGAACCTGACTGGTAGTCAATTACCGGATGTTTCTCCATTTTGCCTTCCACCATCTTGTAGTGGTCGGCGTAAACCATGACGGCATCCGTATCATCTGCCACTCTGAGGAATCGCTCCAGCGTGTTGTTTCCCCATCCTATGGTGGTGTGGCGGGTACAGATCATCACGTAGTCGGCATCTGTATTTTCAGCGATGCTGACAATGGTGTTACTGCTTTCCAGGCGGTCGGTGATGACAAACGTACATCCTTCGGGCACCTGATGATGAGCGGCAAAATCAGCACTCACCAGGAAGTGGATATGCTGTACTGTCTTGTACTCATGAAGCACCGACAAGGCATTCTGCGCATCGTCGATGTATTCGCAAGGCAAGAAAAGGTCTATTTTTTCTCTCATTTTCTTACGTTATTTTTGTTCACTTCAGCCCTTTTCGGGGGGCTAAATCTGTGTTTTTTATCTTTATTTTATCTTATTATATTAAAATATGTGGCAAAGATACTAATTTTTCGGCAAAAAACACTATCTTTGCAGTATGAATAATGAAAAAAAATATCTTTTGGGCCTTACACTTGCCGAATTGAAGCAGGTGGCAAAGGACTTAGGCATGCCCGCCTTCACCGGTGGGCAGATGGCGAAGTGGCTCTATGAGCAGCATGTGAAGAGCATTGATGAGATGACCAACATCTCGAAGGCGAACCGTGCCAAACTCGCTGCCGAATACGAAATAGGATGCTTCGGATATTCCGATGCACAACATTCGGTGGATGGTACCATCAAGTACCTCTTCCCTACCCGAAGCGGCAAATTTGTCGAGACGGTTTACATCCCCGACAAAGACCGCGCCACGCTGTGCGTTTCTTCGCAGGTGGGATGCAAGATGAACTGCCTGTTCTGCCAGACCGGCAAGCAGGGGTTTGAGGGCAGCTTGCCTGCAGGCGACATTCTGAACCAGGTTTACTCGCTGCCGGAGGTGGACAAGCTTACCAACATCGTGTTCATGGGTCAGGGCGAGCCGATGGATAATCTCGACAATGTGCTGCGCGCCACAGAGATTCTCACCGCCGACTACGGCTGGGCATGGAGCCCGAAGCGCATCACGGTAAGTTCGGTGGGCGTGAAGAACAAGCTGAAGCGGTTCCTGGAAGAGAGCGACTGCCATGTGGCCATCAGCATGCACGACCCTATCCCTTCTGAGCGCGCTGAACTGATGCCTGCCGAAAGGGGCATGGGCATTGAGCAGGTAGTAGAACTGCTGAGGAACTATGATTTCTCTCATCAACGCCGCCTGAGTTTCGAATACATCGTCTTTAAGGGCGTAAACGACAGTATGCAGCATGCCAAGGCCATCATCAAGCTGGTGAAGGGACTTGACTGCCGCTTCAACCTGATTCGTTTCCACCAAATTCCAGACATTCCTCTGCAAGGTGTGGATGATGAGAAGATGGAGCAGTTCCGTGATTACCTCACCCAGCATGGTGTCTTCACCACCATCCGTGCCAGCCGCGGCCAGGACATCTACGCCGCCTGCGGTCTGCTCAGCACCTCGAAGAAAATCGGAGAAATCCGTGAGCACGAGGATGAAGAGAAGATGAATAAGTAAGGAAAGGTGGGGAAAAATGGTTAGAGAATCTTTAAAGATCCTACTTGCCGGCTGTCTTTTGTTCCTTTTTCTGGCAAGTTGCAGCCCGGGAGGAGGAAGAAACAGAAAACTGCCCAAGAGCACAGGACAGCCTTACGAGGTGGTACTCAAGGGAGATACCGACAGCATCGTTACGAAGATACTGACGGAAGAGGTGCCAGCCCTGCCCCAACCCGAACCGCTCTGCCGGCTCATCCAGGTTAAGAAGGGCAAGATCCACGACAGCTACCTGCTCGTAAGAACTCGCATCGTAGTGAACATCCCGGCAGCGGAATTCTCAGTCAGGCTGAGCCGCAACGAGAATGCTTCACCGCAGACCGTCATCCGCATCTCTGCCCGCTCGCTGCAGCAACTCAGAGAGAAACTCAACCCCGAGAAACTGCGCCAGCTCGTAGATGAGACTGAACTGGAGCACCTCGCATCCATCATCTCCACCAACCCGAGCAAGCAGAACCGCGAGATGCAACAACTGGTAAAGAAGAACTTCGGCATCAGCATGATCATCCCTGCCGAAATGCAAGCAAGCAAGAAGGCCGGGAACTTCATCTGGATTTCAAACAACGCCAGCTCGGGCATGAAGAACCTCATCCTCATGAAAGTGAAGAGGGAAGAACGAAGAGGGAAAGCCAATTCTGATGCTTTTCCTGCTCAAGAGAAACAGCAGATTGACAGCATGCTCCGCACAAACATGCCCGGCGAAACCGACAGCATGTACATGATAATCCCGGTCCTTTCAGAAAAAGGACTCTGGGAGATGAAGGGCGACGCCATGGGAGGTCCCTACGTGATGAGGCGCATCCGCCTGAGAAAAACGGGGGATGAAATCATCATCATCGGCTTCGTCTATGCGCCCGAAATGAAAAAGAAAATATTAATCAAGCAGCTAGAAGCTGCGATTTCTACTATAAAATAAAACGATAAATGGACAGCAAAAAGATTAGAGTGGCCATCACTCACGGAGATACCAACGGTATCGGATACGAACTCATTTTTAAGGCATTCAGTGAGCCAGAGATGTTGGAGTATTGTACCCCTATCATCTACGGTTCGCCTAAAGTGGCAGCTTATTACCGCAAGGCGATGAATCTGCCAGCCCAGTTCTCCATCATCCAGAAAGCAGAAGATGCTGAAGACGGAAGAATCAACCTCCTGCCAGCCGTAGACGAGGAGGTAAAGGTTGACATGGGCATGCCTACTCAGGAATCGGGTACGGCAGCCATCAAGGCACTTGACCGAGCCATGACCGACTACCGCGACGAGCTCTTCGACGTGCTCGTTACCGCACCGGTAAACAACCAGAACGCACAATTTGAGGGCTTCCAGTTCAAGGGCCACAAGGAATACATAGAAACTTGCCTGGGCGAAGGTGCCAAGGGCCTTTCCATCCTCTGCGGCGGTGACCTTCGCATCGCATCCGTAACCGGAAAAACTCCGCTCAAGGACGTGCCGGCAGCTATCACCCAGGAGCTCATCATCGAGAAGGTGAAGCAGATGCACACATCACTGAAGCGAGACTTCATGATTACCAACCCGCGCATCGCCGTGCTCGCCCTGAATCCTAGCAACAACGGTGAGGAGAGTTGCGGACCAGAGGAAGCCAGCATCATCATCCCAGCCATTGACCAGCTTGCCGAGCAGAAAATACAAGCTTTTGGTCCTTACCCTACTGACGAGTTCTTCGGCAACGGCCATTTCGTAGAGTTCGACGGCATCATGGCCATGTATCATGATCAGGCTACTACCCCGTTCCATTCTCTCTACACCGAGGATGGCGTACTCTTTACTGCCGGTCTGCCACTCGTGCACACCGCCGCCAACACCACTCCTAGCTACAGCATCACGGGCTGCAACGAAGCCGATGCAATCTCCTTCCGCCACGCCATATACTTGGCGCTGGATGCCTTCTGCAACCGCGAAGACTATGATGAGGCCTACGAGAATCCACTGCCTAAACTCTACCACGAGAAGCGTGACGAGAGTGAGAAGGTAAGATTCTCCATCCCTAAGAAAAAGGGATAAGAGAAAGATTCCCTATTCCCGAGAAAAAGCGGAATAAAGAAAGATTCGGGAGGGTAGATGACGCAAAAAAGGCAAATCTGCCCTGTAATCAGACCTCCCGAACGTTAAAATTAAAAAAAAATGCAGATAATTCAGAAAAAATGAGTAATTTTGGCAGCTAAATGGATACTTCCGAACTACAAAAGATAAAACAACGCTACAATATCGTCGGTAACAGCGACGGATTGAACCATGCGCTCGACGTAGCCCTACAGGTAGCGCCGACCGATCTCTCCGTGCTCATCATCGGCGAGAGCGGTGTGGGTAAGGAAATCATTCCAAGGGTGATTCACGACAATTCGCCACGCCGCAGAGAGAAATATTTCGCCATCAACTGTGGAAGCATTCCGGAAGGAACCATTGACAGCGAACTCTTCGGACATGAGAAGGGTTCCTTCACTGGAGCCATAGGCGAAAGCGAAGGATACTTCGGTATTGCCAACAAGGGTACCATCTTCCTTGACGAGGTGGGCGAACTCCCGATACAGACGCAGGCAAGACTGCTGCGCGTGCTCGAAACGGGAGAATACATCCGCGTGGGTGGAACTGAGATAAGGAAAACGGATGTCCGCATCGTGGCAGCCACCAACGTAAACATGCGCAAGGCTGTGAGCGAAGGCCGCTTTCGCGAGGACCTCTACTACCGCCTCAACACTATCCCGATACAGATGCCTGCATTGAGAGAGCGTGGAGACGACATCCTCCTGCTCTTCCGCCTCTTCGCCATGCAGATGGCCGAAAAATACCGTCTGCCTAAGATTTCACTCTCAGATGAGGCCAAGCAGATCATGCAGAAATACAAGTGGCCGGGAAATGTGAGACAGCTCAAGAACATTACCGAACAGATGTCAGTGCTAAGCCGAGAAAGAGAAATCGATGCACAGACTCTCACCCAGTTTATTCCGAGAGATGAGGAGTCTACACAGCTCGCCACCATACAGAAGGATGGCAAGGACGACCATAGCTACGCCAGCGAGCGCGAACTGCTATACAAAATTCTCTACGAACTGAGGGGCAACGTGAGCGACCTGAGACGAGAGATGAACAGCCTGCGCAAGCAACTCGATGAAGCACGCCAGTTGGGCGGTACAGGCGGATATGTTTCTCCGGTTCAGCCGAATACCCAGGTAGCTCCAGTATCATCCGTATCTCCGGTTTCATCGGTTTCTCCGGTATCTTCCGTACCTCCGATTACCGATCTCGACGAGCTACAACACATCCGTCAGGAAATAGCTACAGGAGGCATGAGGGGCACTTACAAACCCGAAGCCGAGGATGCTGAGATTGAGGAGATCAAGGAAGAAAACGAGAATCTGAACCTCAGCGATCTTAGCAAGCAGATGATAGAAAAGGCACTGGAGAGAAACAACGGAAACCGCAAGAAAGCGGCAGAAGAACTGGGAATCTCCGACAGAACTCTGTACAGAAAGATTAACAAATATAAGTTATGAAGCATATACGCGCGTACCTATATATAATAGGAGTCACACTGATGGTGGCGGTCATGGCAGCATGCTCCGTGAGCTACAAGTTCAACGGTGCCAGCATCGACTACACCAAAACCAAGACCATACAGATAGCCGACTTCCCTATCAGAAGTTCGTATGTGTGGGGTCCGATGGGTCCAATGTTCAACAATGAACTCAAGGATAAGTTTGCCAGCAACACCCAGCTCATACAGGTGTCACGCAACGGAGACCTGAAGATAGAGGGCGAAATCACCCAATATTCTCAGCGCAACAAGTCGGTTAGTTCTGAGGGACACTCAGCACAGACCGAGCTCAGTATCACCGTAAACGTACGTTTCACCAACACCAAGAACCATACCGAGGACTTCGAAAAGCAGTTTACATCTGCCAAGACCTACGACACCACTCAGAGCCTTGCCTCGGTGCAGGAAGAACTGGTAACCCAGATTATCAAAGACCTGGTAGACCAGATATTCAACGCTACGGTAGCTAACTGGTAAAGTAAGTGAAGAATTTAACGGCTTTACTAATCATAAAGTTCAAAACTCAATGTTCAATGTTTAAAGTTCAAAATAAAATAAAGTAAAAATATCGTGGAATTAAACAGATTGATACAACACCCGGAGGAAATGAACCGAGAGACGCTCTACGACTTGCGCGCCCTCTTGGCCTTATATCCGTATTATCAGACGGCACGCCTGCTGATGTTGAAGAATCTGTACCTGCTCCACGACCCGAGTTTCGACGAAGAACTGCGCCGTGCAGCCATCTACATCACCGACCGTAAGATTATCTTCGAGATGGTAGAGGCAGCCCACTATCAGATAAAAAACGCCCCTGAAGAGGCTGAATCCGACAAGCAGCAAGGCGTAAGAGGAATAGGAGCAGAAAAACACGGAGACCGTACTAGCGACCTCATCGATCACTTCCTGGGATCCATTCCTATGGAAGAAGACGAAGAAGAGAAGAAGGAGAAACGTAAGCCTACACCTGCTGACGCGGCTGTAGACTATGTGGCTTATCTCATGGAGACCGAAGACCAGCAGGAGCCAGAAGATACTTCGCGCACCATGAGTCTCATCGACGACTTTATGGAGGATGGCGGTTTCAAACTGCCTAAAATCCAGCAGGACGAAGATTACAAACCAGAATTTACTCCCGAACTTCAGACCGATTCCGGCAAGGATGGCGAAGAGGAAAACAGCGGTGTATTCACCGAAACCCTCGCCCGCATCTACATCAAGCAGGGCAAGTATCAGAGGGCTTACGAAATCATCAGCCGCCTGCATCAGCAGCATCCTGACAAGAACGGATATTATGTTGACCAGCTCAGATTCCTTGAGAAACTGATGCTGAACAGCAAGAAGAAATAAAGAAGAATAATAAATAAATAAAACTAGTTTTAAAAAATGGCTTACACATTATTAGTAGTATTAATCGTCCTGGTAGCTATCCTGATGATTTTCATCGTGCTCATCCAGGAATCAAAGGGAGGTGGACTTGCAAGTAACTTCTCTTCAACCAACTCAATCATGGGTGTTCGCAAGACCACTGACATTGTTGAGAAATTAACATGGGGCCTCGCTGCAGCCTTGGTTGTCATCAGCGTGGCATGTGCTTATGTAGCCCCTCAGGCAGCTGGCGAAAGCAGTGTTTTGGAGGGAGCCACTCAGGAGCAGACCGCTCTTCCTGCTATGCCAGGTGCTAGCAAGGATGCAGCAGCAGGTGCGCAGAAGGCTATTCCTGCAGCTGGTGCAGATGCCCAGAAGGCAGCTCCAGTTGTTCCAACAAGCCCTGCAAAATAAAAAATAAGAAAAAAGGTACGAAAAAATTTGGTAGAACCATTTTTTTTTCGTACCTTTGCACCCGCTTAACAAG
>ULPR01009952.1_pt1 | contig 13324 bp, 6 predicted proteins | sample 1953681 | NCBI WGS metagenome assembly ULPR01 (sample SAMEA4835634, study PRJEB28245) | human gut metagenome | biome: gut microbiome; material: fecal sample | place: Denmark | collected 2008 | reverse complement strand
GGATTGCTTGTGAGACGCAAAATTTTGCGTCTCTACTGGGCGGACGCCATTGAGGATATTAGGAATATATCATTGATTGTATGCGCTTTTAATTAAAGTAGAGACGCAAAATCTTGCGTCTCACAAGCAAGGAATGCATTTATTGGCAGCAAATTATTGCAGGCGTGTATTGCGATGGGCTGGACGGGAGACGCAAGGTATGCATTTATTGACAGCAAACTATTGCAGGCATGTATTGCTATGGGTTGATCGTGAGACGCAAAATTTTGCGTCTCTACTTTGGTTTGACAGTGGGGGAAGGGCGGAGTGTTGATGCTTCAGGACCTAATGGCTACTCAGGCATTCTTAATGATTTTGCATACGGAAAAAAAGCCGGATGAGAACAGTGACTGTCACATGCGGCATAATAAAAAAATCTCTCCCCGCAAAATGCGGAGAGAGATTGAAAGTGTTTTTATGAAAGAATTATCAGTTTAATCCCAGTTGATAGCATGCTGAGGATCAGGCTCCTGAGTATTGATCTTACGCTCACCGGTCAGAGAACCCTTCACTGTGTAAGACATCTCATATCCCGGAACCAATCCGTAATCGGTGAATGTGTAATTCACGTTGTTAATTATCACATAACGGTGCAACAGATAGTTCTGTGTGGCATCCATCTCCTCGATTATAGTGTAACGTGTGATTTCATCCTCTTCGGTATCATTACCTGCTGAATCCTTCACCTTGTTAATCTTGAACTTCATCTGAGGATTGTTGCATGTGAACTTGACTGTTCCGCGCGAAGGATCGGTCTCGTTAGGTACAAACTCAAGGTTTATCTTATAATTTGCACGATCCTTTCTGTCCTCATCGATGAGTCCTGCATATACGAACACCGTATTCTCGTCAACGACATAGAGACGTACATTCTCTACAACAGAAGCATCAGTATCGCCTTCGATAGTAATCTGCTGTGATGTTCCTGAGTAAAGACCTGACCAGTCGTTAAACGGATAGACACGGAGCAGAGCCTTTGCGTAGTACTGACGCGGGTGAGACTGGTAGCCGTAATCCTCATTGTCAAGAATCTGAATGGGGAGAACCCATTTCTTAGACATATCTATGCCACGGAAATCGAACTTGATGTTCATCAGGTCAACGTCCTTTCCGGCAGGGATTGTCATTTCCTTCGGATATGTGGCATACTGAGTCATGTCCTGATAATACAGGTCCGTACGGTTCTGGAAACGCGCTACGTTCATTGTATGCAGTGTATCAGGGTCAGCATCGAAGTGTATTGTCACGTCCTTGGGGTTCGTTGTTGAACCGGCAATGACAACAGGAAGGTCGTATTCAGATATACCGTAGCCTCCGTCACCCTCATCCGGGAACTTGTTGCCTGTGACATTTCCTTCAGCGTCATAAACGCAGCGGGTATACGGAACATTGACTACTTTCACTCCGTTGTTGTCAAGCGGAGCACTGAAAGCCACATAGTGTGCGTACTGCTCATCCTCCCACTCATCGTTACAGGATGTGGCAACCATGAGCAAGCCCAACAGGGAAGCACCTAAAATAGATATATGTTTCATCTTTTTATTCCTATTTGATTATAATGATTAGTCATAATTTCTCCATCCCGGTGACTGAACGAGGAGGTTGTTACGCTTCAGTTCGTCGAAAGTAACGGGCCAAAAGTACATCTTCTCGGCAAATGTCTGCTGGAGGTTGGATGTCGGGATAACAACCTGGAAGTCGTCACGGTTTGCCTGTGTCATGAACACGTTGAGACCGTAAATCTGCTGTGACTCCTCAACCGGAGCGTCCATCCAGCGGCGCAGGTCGTAATAACGCTTACCTTCACCGAGAAGCTCGATCATACGCTCACGCTTGATCTTCGCACGCAACACATTTTTGTCCAGATAATCTGTCTCAGCAAAGTCAGGCAGTCCGGCACGGATGCGAACGGGATGAATGCCCTTCTTAATCTCCTCAATGTCACGGCTGATTGTGTATGTCTTTGTACCGTCCCATGACTGTACATCATATTTGCCGTCAAGCTCGTTGAGAGCCTCCGCATACATCAGCAGGATATCGGCATAACGGATTGCAGGTTCCGGCTTGGCTGCGATATTTGTCATGCTATGACCGGACTCTATGTAATCGTTAGGATTATAGAACTTCCTGTATCCTATACCTGTACGGGGATAAGAGAACGCGTTGATGTAACCGTCTCCACCGCCACGATAGTAGAATATCTGCTTGTCGCGCTGTGACTGCGTAGGATGTCCTGCATTCTCCCACACGCTGCCGCTGAATGCTACTGAGGCATAGAAACGCGGTTCACGGTTGGCATACTGCAGAGAAACGTTAGCTTTCAATGGCGGATAGTCCTTGTAGTTCTGACGTGTGGTCCAACCCTTTACACGCTCTGAACCGTTACCGCCGTTCAGCTCACTGTCCTTACCGGGAACATCGGTTCCGTCATTCATATAGTATGCGTCAACCATCTTCTGTGTCAGACCGTTGGTGTTCCATCCGCCACAGCTCACAGGCATTGAGTGAAGCACGATAGACTCGATGGAGTACTCGTTCTGACGGCACATGTTGTCAACACGTGAGAAGATAATCTCGGGATTGTCCTGAATAGCCACATTGCCGTTGAAGAGGTTGGCGTAAGAGAGCATCGGGTCGATGTCTGCCCATCCGTCAGGCCAGTTCTTCTTTGCAAAGTTGCCGTCATCGGGCGGAGTTATAGTAGCTGTTCCCGAAGTGCTCTTATTAGTATGATAAAGCTCATACTGATTAAGATCAATCACGTCCTTGCATGCGGCGGCAGCGCGCGCCCACTTGCTCTCATCATATTCTGTGCTAAGAAGAGGACTTCCATCCTTGTTTACGAAATCCTTGGCGATTTTATCATCAACAAGTTTTTTATCGTGCTGACCGTTCTTAAGCTGACCGTTAGCCAACGGGCTGGCAGCATAGATGTAAGCCAACGCACGTGTTGCGAGACATGCGCCCTTTGTAGGACGTGCGGAGTTCTCCTGATCACGCTTGTAATACTGAATCTCCTTGGCAGCCTGAATCATCTCCTTTGAGATATGCTCTACCACTTCCTCGTATGTATTACGCGGCTGTGACATAGCCTCGTATGTCTGAGTGTAGTCTACACCTTCCTCAGCCACGATTGGCACCGGACCGTATTTACGAAGAAGCAGCCAATAGTAGTAAGCGCGCACGAAACGTGCCTGACCTTTATAGTCGAGCTTCTCAGTCTCAGTCATCTGCGGGTTCATGTCAACGTGATGAATGAACACGGAAGCCTGATAGATGCCTTTGTAGCACATCTGCCATACATAGTTGTTGAAGTCTTCCTCATAGAGACCCATGCGGTAAGAGTTGTAGGACACACGAACGTCGTCCTTGTTGTCACCGAACAGCTTGCTGTCGCGGTCGCCGTAATACACGCAGTCGTCGAAGCAACTGTAGAACGAACCTGACTTATTGCCGACGTCCACATTCTCCCTCAGGATGAAATAATAGGCGTAGGCAAGCCATTCCTGTGTCTGCTGACGGTTTGTGAAGACTGACTCTAACGTACGGCGGTCTTCAAAATATTTGTCGGAGTCAAGGTCAACGCACGATGTGAGAGACCCTAAACCGAGAACCGACATCATTAATATTGCTATCTTATTTTTCATATCTGTCTTTTTGTAATTATTACAAGTTAACCTGTACACCCACTGTCACAGACTTTGTAAGAGGATATTCCTCACCACGCTGCTGCAATGACTCCGGATCCCATGTATCGAAATCAGACCATGTCAACAGGTTTGTTCCCGTGATATAGAAACGAACTGTGTTGAAGTGTATCTTATTTACGATAGATTTGGGAAGAGTATAACCGAAGTCAAGGTTCTTCAGACGCAGATAGCTCATGTCGCGGAGCCAGAACGTTGAAGCCTGCTCGTTGTTGTTGTTAGCTCCATAAGTCAGACGAGGATAAGAGGCGTTGGGGTTTTCTGTTGCCGTTGTTCCTGAGATGTCTGCCGATATCCAACGGTCGTCAAGCATACCCTTGAACACATTACCCCACTGATTCTCGCGGAATGCGAACACGTTCTTACCAAGTATCTGTACATTAGACTTGCCTGCTCCCTGGAAGTGGAGGTTGAAGTCAAAATCCTTCCATCTTACAGAGAAACCGAGACCGTAGATAAGGTTAGGTCTGGAAGTGGCACCAATGGCTACAACGTCACCGCCGTCAACCTTACCGTCACCGTTCACATCCTTATACTTGATGTCACCCGGCATATAGTCACCGAATGTCTGCTCAACACTGTTGCGTATATCCTCCCAGTCTTTGAACAGACCAAGAGCTATGAGACCCTTCTGCTGGTTAACACGGTATCCTGCAGAATACTGGTAAGGATAAGTGTTGAACTGCTCGTCGGCAATGAGTACCTCGTTCTTACTGTAAGTGATGTTTCCTCGCACGGTCAGGTCAACCTCACCGAACTTCTGATTGTAGCTGAAGTTACCGTCGAAACCGTTAACTCTTACAGTGCCTACGTTTGCCCATGGAGAGCTTTCGAAACCTGCCATTGACGGAATGAAGTTACGTCTGCTGTACTGTCCTGTACGCTTCTCATAGAAGTAGTCCACTGTCATGGAAAACTTGTTGTTGAAAAGCACGAGGTCGATACCTACGTCCGACTTGCGGGCAACCTCCCATGTCACACCCCTTGCTGCAAGCTGAGAGTAATGGATACCATTGAAGATATTGGTATAAGTGGAAGTACCGAAATTATATATGTTATCCTTAACAATATTTCCGTTTGCATCAGTATGCGTTAAATAGTCCAACGTATACAGATACGGGAAACGCACTCTGGTGCTTCCATCCATGATGGCGTCATTACCTACCTTTCCGTAAGAATAACGAATCTTGAACATATCCATCCAAGGAGCTACCTTGCGAACCCACGGTTCCTCGGCAACGTTCCACGCTACGGAGAAAGCCGGGAAGAATCCCCAACGGTGTCCGTCAGCAAAGTTCTCTGTTCCGTTGTAACCGAAGTTACCGTCAATGAAGTAACGGTTTGCGTAGTTATATGTCACCTGACCGGCAAGTGCCATGTTCTTACGGGACACTGAGTTCTTGATATCATTTCCAAGATTCTGTGTCTGTATGTTAGTGTCCTGAGTGAATCTGAAGTTGGCTCCCACATTGTGAACCTTCGCGAACTGACGGTTGTAGTTGAGCAACAGCTCTATGAATTCCCTACGCGAACCCTCATTGCTTGAGCTTTGTGTCATGTCTGACTCGTTACGTATCTGGTCCCAGATGATGTTACCGTTGTCGTCACGACCGTTGGCATGATATGTAGCAGGGCTACGCATGTGAGAAATCTTATTGAAGTTGTATGTGTCGTAACCGAAACGTGCTGTGAACTTAAGACCCTTTGTCACAAAATCAAGGTTCTGCTCGAGTGAAGCGTTAGAATAGAGGTTGTTGGTCCACTCCTCGTTATAACCTGTCTGTGTAGCTGACACCCAAGGATTGACGTGGTTGTCGTCACGACCGATGTTTATCTGCGGTACATAACCGTTGGAGTACATCACAGGTGAAAGGATGTTGTTATAACCGAACAGCTGTCCCCATACCTTATCGTCACCAAGTCCCGGACTGTTACGCTTGTTCAAATCACCAGATACACCGAGCTTCAGCACTGTGGTCGGAGTGATGTCTATATCGACATTCAAACGATAGTTCCAGCGTTTGTAGTTAGCGTTTGTATCATATTTATCACGGAGAGTCTTGTCTGTCTTATACATACCCTGATCCTCAACGTATGCGATTGAAGCATAATAACGTGATGTGTTACCACCACCACTGAGGTTGACATTGGCACGATAGCTGAACGCACCGTCCTTAAGCAGGAGGTCCTTCCAGTCTACGTTCGGATAAAGATCCGGATCGAGACCGTTGAGGAAGAGTTCCTTCTCTGCCTCTGAATAGGCTGCACCGAGGCTTCTTGTGATACGTGCCTCGTTCAACAGGTCTATATATTCCTCTGTTCCTACAAATTCAGGAGTGATTGTACGTGTGTTATAAGATGTCTCGAACTTACCGTTCACGTTAATCTTACCTGCCTTACCACGTTTTGTAGTGATAAGCACAACGCCGTTAGCACCCTTTGAACCGTAAATGGCTGTAGCGGACGCATCCTTGAGCACAGTGAAAGACTCGATATCCTCAATGTTAAGCTCATCGAGATTGTCACGCTCGAAACCGTCGACAAGGATAAGAGCTGAAGAGCTGGCACCGAATGTGGAGATACCACGGATCCAGAATTCAGAAGTGTTCTTACCCGGCTGTCCTGATGTCTGGAATGCGAGCACACCCGGAACGTTACCGGCAAGAGTGTTTGACAGATTGGATGAAGTATAGTGCTTCAGGTCACCCATATTAACGTTGGTGATGGCACCGGTCACGTTAAGCTTCTTCTGAGTACCCATCGCTGTTACAACGACCTCATCAACTGCATTCTGTACATCTTCCTGCATCTTCACATCAATGGTTGTCTTGGTGTCCTTGAGAAGAACCTCAACCTTCTTGAAACCAATGTATGTGAAGACAAGAGTCTGATATTGCTTTGCAGTAATCTTATACTTTCCTTCGTAATTGGTAATAGCACCAAGTCCCGGGTCGTCTTTTCTACTGACGTTGGCACCTATAATCGGTTCACCGTTTGCGTCTGTGACCGTACCGGTTATGACCAATTCCTCCTGAGCCAAGGCATTCGCAGCGACGCCCAGCATCATAAATAGCATTATTAATACTTTCTTCATAGCTTCTGATTGTTAGTTAGCAGTTGTTGCCTCACCACCGGTAGCTTCTCCGGTCTCTCCTTCCGTGGTCTCACCGGTGTTTCCACTTTCCTCTTCCGGAGCTTCCTCCATACCGATTGTACGTATAGAACGTCCTACTGTATCGAGCACGTAGAACATCTTCTTAGATTCATCATAAGCGATACCTGACGGGTCACGGAAACGTGCGACCTCACGCAGGTCACCGTTGTCGGTACCCCAAACATTGTTGTCGGCTGCTTGCGTACGGCTTCCACGACCTGCATAAGTACTTACAATTCCTTCCGGAGTCATCTTACGGACATCGTGGTTCTTTGACTCTGCGAAATAATAGTCATAGCAGTCGCTCTTGCCTTCCTTGGCATATTCTTCATTGTAAACAAAGACTCCCTGATAAGGTCTTCCCAAACGAGCCGCAGTACCTACACCATCAGCCCATGCACCGTAATCATTGTTTGTGATTTCTCCTGCCACGATGTAAGGAGCAGTGAATTTCTCAGTAGCCTTATTATAATCTGTACGAAGCATATAATGCTTGTTTACAACAGTTATATACGCATAATCTCCTGAAGGATGAATGGAAATCTTGAACTCCCATCCGCTATCCTGAATGGTAAACAGCTGCTGGAACGGAGAGTCCTCACTCTGCAGGTCATAATCCTGAAGATACGGATCCCATGTGGCACCGGCATCAACAGACTCGAAATACTTGTCCATATCAAGACGATAGAACTGACCGTTCTCATAAGAATTGAAATACAGGTCACCGCTTACAGGATGAATGTACGCACCGTTGCATTGCTTATAAGCGGCAAGCAGCTGTACGTCAGAGTTCTCATTGAATGTGCCGTCCTCGTTACGTTTCACGATATAAACAGACGGACTTCTCTGCTGGCTGCGGTCTTCGTCTATTGAGACAATCATGTAGTCAACACCGTTATGACTGGTGAAATCGATAGATCTGATACGGTTTCTGTTGTTGAACATGGTATAACCCATTATGCTCTCAACAGTCTGCTTCTCAAAGTCGATTACCTGTATACCGGGTGAACCTTGGTCGTAGCCTATGTACAGACGGTTAGGATATTTCGGGTCGAACTTCATCTCACCGTCTGCGGCAAAACCTGTACAGGTGGCAAACGGACCGTCGTTCCATCCCTGGTCGTCGTATTCGTTACGGTATCCGCAAAGACGTCCTACTACTTCCTTACGCTCATAATTGAATTTTTCCGCGCTTGTGGCACTCTGAGTACCTGTAGTCTCGTCGCCCACAGTAACCTGGATCTCACCTGAGAATGCTCCCTGCGGTACGAAGACATACAGTCCGTCGTCCTTGCCTCTCACATTACTCTTGGCACTAATAAGAGTAGCCTTACGTCCGCCTACCGTAACCTTCACCTTCGAGGTGTCGTTGCCAAAGTTCTCACCATAAATGATAAGCCTGTCATTGGCTCCTCCCGACTTCGGCAAGAAATCGGTGATTGTTACCGGCGTGTTCGGGTCGTACTCCTGAACAGCAACATCGTCGTCGTCGCTACATGATACGAAGCAACAGGCGAACAATGCAAGCACCGCACCATACAGGTGCTTGTGCAAAGTAACATAGTTTTTAAACATACTTATTAATTGATTAAGGATTGATTGTTTATCTTTTTACAAAAAGCAGGCTGCGCCCAGCAATCTGAGAACGAGTTCTCATTGCGCTCGCTGGCACTGTTTTTTCCTAATATATATGTATAAGCTTCCCACAGCATCACGACAAGACGTAATAACGGTAAACACTTTCGTCTTTCATCATGACACTATCATCACTTCATCCGCCAGCCACAGGGAATCATCAGAGATTCCCTGTCAGCGGCAAACGAATATTGTTTTCACCCAATGGTAAATGAGTTGTTATTTCTTCTCGGCAAGCTTGTCGGCAAGAACCTTCATCCAGAATCCGCCGATTACAGAACGAGCCTTGAATCCGGTCATCAGTCCTGTCTTGGTATCATACCAGTCGCTGATAGGCACACGTGATTCTGTTTCGTTGATGTAATCATACACAGGATGCACGAACTTCAGGAATGTCTTGTTGTTGGGAGCCATTGCGGCAGTCCACATTATCCAGTCGTTCTTGGTGTAATCCTTACGGCTGTCGAGCGGCAGACCGTATCTGTTCTGCATCTTCAGATAGTACTTTATCTCGCGCTGCATGGCGTCGTTGGGGAAGATGTTGATGTTCCAGAGCTTGTCCCAAACCATATTGTACTTCTGGCTCCATGTGTTCTCGCGGTCGAAAGCAAGGCGATAGTGGTCGTCCTCACGTGCGTCCTTCTCCCACTTTGCCGCCATTTCCTTAGCCTTGTTCATGTACTTGTCGGCTGTTGCAGCGTCGCCCTTGATGCGAGCCATCTCCGCAAAGCCTGCCACACCCATGATAGCCTTTATTGAAAGGTTGCAGTTGTGAGCCCAGTGTCCTGCGAAGTCGTCTGTACAGAGCTGGTTGGCAGGATCCTGTCCGTTCTCTACGAGATAGTCAGTCCACATCTTGAGGATATTCCAGTATTTGTCAACATACTTCGTATTGCCCTCAATCTTAGCAATCATTGCGGCAAGAGTAATCATGTTACCGGCTTCCTCCAGAGGCATGTCGCCACCGTAAACCTGTCCGTTAGCGATAGGATATGTTCCAAGATCGTGTGCGGCGAACGGCTTTGTCCAACGTCCCGAGTAGCTGTAATCGAAGATACTTGTCATCATCGCCTTCTGCAGGTCGGGGTTGTAAACAAGGAACAGCGGAGCCTCAGGATATGTAAGGTCAACCGTATTCACACAACCGTTGGAGTTGTTTTCCTTAGAGAAGAAGAGCAGATTGCCGTCCTTGTCCTCGAAAAGCTTGTGGGCTGCAATCACGTGACGGTAAGAACCTGAAAGAATCTCGGCATACTTCACGTCGCCAGCCTTCAATCCGTCATCGTAGATCATCTTGTCGAACTCGCGGCATTTAGCCATAAGCTCTGAATAACTGTTCTTCAGACGGTCGAAAGCGTCGAAAATCGTAACCTTGCCACCGTGTGCCCAGTATCCCTTGTAACGCTCATACATATACTCGATGTCCTGTATCTCGTCATAGCCGAGCATTGTGAAGCTTGAAGCTGTGGTCACGTTGCCGAAGTTGTGTACATAAGCCAATGTAGGCATCTGTGAAGGCTTGCGGCATACAACAACCTCTTCGCTCTCAGGAAGCTCACCTGTAGAAAGGAATGTATCCTTTATCTTGTTCTCTGCTGAAAGGCTTACGTTTCCGTTCACATTAGGCATATAGAAGTATCCCCAGTCGATGCAGATGCCGTCACCCTTCTTTGCGAGAATAGGCTGGTCAACAGTACCTGTCTTGAGATATTTCACGCCGTTCTTTATTACAGTAGAAGAAACGGTCGGCTGCGAGCTCTTGTTCACGCCCTGCAAAGGATTGGCGCTCAGGTAGAACTGCACGTCATGTGTCTTCTTGTCTGTAGAACGAACCTGATATGAGATGTAGTTGATAGGCATTGACAGCAGATCGTAGTCATTGATCAGCATAGGAGCAGTGAACACCACGTCAAGCTCAACCGGTCCGCACACGAATGTGTAATAAGTGGATGTAGCGAGAACGCTTACCGACTTCTGCTCAGCCTGCAGGATGTTGGCGTTGCTTACTGCAAGATTCTTGAACAGTCCGAAGTCTGTGTAAGCGCCGCCGGTTGTGTTGTGGCAATGGGCGGCTATCACGTTCTTGCCGGGCTTGAGAAGCTTCTTCACGTCGTCAGACAGGTGAAGCTTTACGCCTTCGCGCCATGTCTCTCCGGTCTTGGCAACAGATGTTCCGTTGATAAAGATCTCGAAAACGTCGTCATGAGAATAAACCAGATAAAGATCGTTGTTAAGGTCATCTGCTGTAAGCTCTACGCTACGGCGAACATAAAGGTCAGAATTCTGTTCAGACCAATGAGTGCGCACGTTGCTCAGCTCCGGAGAACCGAACGCGGCAGTACCCTCTTTCCATCCGTTTGCGTTGAAATCAGGCTTCTCCCATCCTGCGCCGGGATTCGTACGGGTGTACATAGCCTTCCATTCCGCCTCATCAGCCATAGGAACGATTGATTCAAGAAGAGATCTTTCCTTCGAGCCCATGAAACGATAAGTCTTGCCGTCAACGCGCAGAAGTCCTTCAAGAGGTTTCTCGTCGTTGGTCCAATGGCGTGTATCACCGTCATTGAGCTTATCATACGGAGACCAGATGGAAAAATAAGGATCCGAAACCACCAGCGGCACAGACGGCAAACGAAGCTTCGTGCTCTTGTAGGGCACAAAATCTGCCGGTGTCTGAGCATTGGCAAACACTGCAGTAGCGAGTACTGCAACAGACATTAATAATTTCTTCATCAAATTTATAATTCTAAAGTTAGTTAATAATCAACCTACTTATAATTTTTCATGTTACCCCTTAAGCAATCTTATTTTACCTTTCAAGAAAAAACCAAGTACCGTTATTATATAACTTAAACAAAAATTCAATATTCTTCAATTCGTTAGAATCCTTATTTGATGTCTCTAATTCTATATACAATGCAAAGTAAACCATTTTTCTGTAAAAAAAAGAATAAAAACACGAAGAAAATAATAAAATACTTCGCCAAAATCCGTTTTTTAACATTTCACACTTATTACAATACGTAAGCAACTCCATTAGGATAATGCGGCTCAGGCGGTATTTATTCACATATATAAATATTCTTCATTGCCGTACGTGATATATATAATAAGGTGTAAAAAACATCCGGAAGGCGTTTTCATGTGTCTTATAAATCAGCTGAGCCTGTCACGCGACTTTTATAATCAGCTTCTTCCAACAGGCAGTCTGTCGTAAAAGAAACGTCGGCAGAAGTATGTCCGCATCGCTACGGACTCTTCTGCCGACGTTTTATATATCCGCCCGGCACAAGCGTTGCACGTTCATGCCGCGATATGGCGTTCTTATCTCTTCGCGTTCACAAGAAGATCTACCTTGCCGTCATCAATCAGCTTGAGTATAAGCTCACCGAAAAGAGTGTTCTGCCATGCGAACCAAGGACGTGTGTATTTGTCCGGATTGTTCTTGTTGAACGATTCGTGCATCAGTCCTGTTCCGGCGTCAGTGCGCTGAAGCGTCTCTATGCACCATTTTATCTCAGCGTCGTCCTGACTTGTGAACGCCTTCATCATTATGGACATAGGCCACACCATGTCATAACCGATGTGCGGACCGCCTATGCCCTCGCCTTTCGAGCCGCGGAAGAAGTAAGGATTGTCCTCGCTCCATACAAAACGGCGTGTGTTCTGATAGATGGGGTCGTTTATATCAACATCACCGAGGTAAGCCATAGCGAGCAGACTCGGGACGTTGGCGTCGTCCATGAGGTTGTAGTTGCCGTATCCGTCAACCTCGAAAGCATAAATCTTGCCATACTTGGGATGGTTGTATATGGCGTGCTTCTGCAGCGCGTCTGCCACCTCCTCAGCCAGAGCGGTGCACTCACCGGCAGTATCGGCGTCGTTGTTCACCTTTGTCAGAATCTCTGCAGCCTTGCGCAGCGACGACACTGCCATGAAGTTTGAAGGAACGAGATAAAGGTATGTCGTGGCGTCGTCAGACGGACGGAAGAACGAGCATATGAGTCCGCACGGTTTGGCTGGAGCACCGAGTCCGTCGTTACATACGGTGTCGAGCTGACGCTCGGTCTTGCGCTGGAACTTGTACGGACCGAGTCCGTTCTTGCGCTGCTGCTCGCGGAAGGTCTTCAATATGTTTCTTACGGCAGCCTTCCACTCGTCACCGAACACGGATGTGTCGCCCGTTACCTGCCAGTAATGGTAAGCCAGTCGGAGCGGATAGCACAGAGAGTCAATCTCATATTTGCGTTCGTGCAGCTCGGGCTTCATGTCTGTGAGGTCGCTTGCCCACGGGTTGTCCTCCAGCGGACCCGGATTGAATGCGTTGGCATACGGGTCGATGTTGATGCACTTGAGCTGGCGCAGGATCACACCGCGCAACATCTTCTTCAGTTCAGGGTCTTTGTTTGCCAGCTGCACATAGGGCCACACCTGAGCTCCGGAGTCGCGGAGCCACATGGCAGCGATGTCGCCGGTGTAAACGAAAGTGTCGTCCTTGCCGTCGAAGTGCACAGTGGTGTCGATAGTGTTCGGGAAGCAGTTCTCAAACATCCATGCCAGATATTTGTTATCCTTCAGGAGCTTCTTCACTTCCTTTATTTTCTTCTCCACAGCATCCGAGCGGAACAGACGCTCAGACTCCGCCGGACGTTTCGACACGAATGCCGTGGCATCCTTGGCGTGTGTGATGTACTTTTGCGCGTCAAAGTCTTTAGCCTGCGCAACGTTTGCCGAGAGAGCCAGCATCACGGCTGCTCCGGCAAAGAATTTAAGTCTTTGATTCATAGAT
>ULPR01044642.1_pt1 | contig 13331 bp, 9 predicted proteins | sample 1953681 | NCBI WGS metagenome assembly ULPR01 (sample SAMEA4835634, study PRJEB28245) | human gut metagenome | biome: gut microbiome; material: fecal sample | place: Denmark | collected 2008 | reverse complement strand
AGCCCGCCTCTATCACGTCAACGCCCAGCTGTTCGAGCTGCTTGGCCACCTGAATCTTCTCAACCGTGTTGAGCTGGCATCCCGGCACCTGCTCGCCGTCGCGCAACGTTGTGTCAAAAATAAACAGTCTGTCGCTCATAATCCTTATTATATTATTTTATTGTATTCCTTATATTATATTAATAATGTGTATTCCGGACGCGAACCTCAGTCCTCAACTAAAAAAAGAACCTTCCCCACGGTTGAAGTGAGAAAGGTTCAATATCTATTGTCAAGCATAGCTACCGACACACATCTCCACTTCCGTCCACTCGCTGCAGTCGGATAATATTAATAATGTGTAGCAGACTTATGTACTTCATATTCTCGCCGTTTTTATTTTATTTCGGTTGCAAAGTTAATCATTTACCGCCGAACGCACAAACAAATCATAAGTTTTTTGCCCAAAAATCTTCCAAACACAAACAAAACTGTAGTGCTATTTGCAAAAAGTATCACACCACGGGCTCTGCGGCCGCAACAACTCTGCAATCACAGCAGTCCGGAAGCCAACGGAGGGAAGTGTAAAGACGCCACGGTGTGACGTCTCTACACTTCACTTCATCCGCATTGTCTCCTCCCTTGCAACACACCATGGCGAGGCCGTCATGTTTTTTCCTGTTTTTACGCCCGCGAGAGCACCCACTTTCTGAAATTTTTCCGCCTTGCTTTCAAATATCGCAAGCATGCGCGTATCAAAAATCAGGGGTCACCGTGACGATATTTTTACACATTTTCTAACTTCCTCATTCACAATTACATATAAACGGCGTCTGCTCTCCCTCCCCTTGGGGAGGGCCGGGGTGGAGCTCCATAAGACCCTCCCGGCTCTGCCGTAAGGGCCCCGCGGCGTTGCGACAAGCGCCCCGTTGCACTGCCGCAAGGCCGCCGTCGCGACCCAAGGAGGCCCTTACGGCAGGAAAACAGCAGCATTTCAGGACAAAATCCGCGGTCACAAAAACGACGAAAATCATGCTCTGGAAAAGCCGTAAGGCCCTCCCGGCCATGCTGCACCGCCGGAAACCGTCAGAAGCCAGCCACGCGGCATGACCAAAGAGGCCTCCGCGGCTACGGAAAACCGTCAGGAACACGCTAAAACGGAAATTTCTCCGGAGGCAGTTTTGTAAGGATAAAAGACGCCGTGACGCATAATTTCCTGAGATTTCCGCACCGGCGACGTTGGTCTCAGGATTTTTTCGTATTTTTGCAGACGCAGCCATACCGTCATAAAAAACGGCGGACTACGCATTTATTATATATATCATATAAATACATAAAGCGCCCCTACCATGAGCCGGAGGGGCCGACAGGAAATCATGGAAGAAAGCATAAGACAAGACCTGCACCGCTATCTGACAGCGATGGGCGAGGTGGACGAGCGTCTGCCGGAGTGCCCCGACGTGGAAGAGACATGGGAGAAGATTGCCCGTTCATACATGCCCGACGGCATACGCGAGTTCGCGGCCTACCCCACGGCGTCGCTCGGATGGATGATGTACATCGGAATGGCCGTCGCCCGGCTGTGGGACACGGAATGGGAGATTTACTCAAAGGTCGACGACCTCTACGTCTACCTGCGTGACAAGCGCGGATATGACAGCATGGACGAATATATCCGCGAGGATGTCCTGCGCCTGAGCGGCGACGACTATACGGCACTGGAGAAGCTGGTCGGCGAATGTGCCTCGCGGGTTCACAACGCGCTGATGCACCGCCACCTCGAACCGGGAACACCGGAAGCCTTCCGCGCCTACGTGGCCTGTCTCCACCAGCTCTATCTCATGGGCGCCGCCGTCCAGCTGCGCCGCATGGACTATCACATGACGCCGCTGGGATAACGCTGGGGCGGACGGCTGGCGGACTACACATTATTATATAATCAAGACGACTGAAACAATTAACTACTGAAACAACAATGACCCGACTGACCATCACTTTCCTTCTGCTGCTCGTCACCGCAGGGGCACCGGCACAGACGTTCACCACCGAAAACATTATGAGCGACGCCGAAAAGGTGACCGGATATTTCATGAGAAACTATCCCGACGTGGGCGCCGACAGCTACGTCGGCGGCAAGCGGCGCAACAGCAAGATATGGACCCGGGGCGTCTTCTACGAGGGACTGCTCAACATCTACCGCGAACAGCCGCGGGAGGAATGGCTGAAATATGCGCTGGACTGGGGCGAATATCACAACTGGACCAGCAGTTCGGACAATGAGGCACGCAACGCCAACGCCGACTATCAGTGTTGCGGTCAGGCTTATCTGCAGCTCTACCGGATGGATCCGGCCGAGACCGTGCGAATGGAGCATATCAAGATGAGGATTGACCAGATGATGGAGACCGGCAAGGTGAACTACTGGTACTGGATAGACGCCATCCAGATGAGCATGCCCGTCATGGCCATGCTGGGCGACATCACGGGCGACGAAAGCTACTGGGACTATATGTACCGTTCATATCAGTACACGCGCAACAGTCACGGCGGCAGCAAGAAAGGCGGCGGACAGCCGCTGCTGAACACAACGACGGGACTATGGTACCGCGACTATCAGTTTGACCCGCCATACCGCGACCTCACCGAACCGGACAAGGACTGCTACTGGAGCCGCGGAAACGGCTGGGTCTACATGGCGCTGGCCCGTGTCATGCAGTTCACGCCGGCAACGGAAAGCCACCGCGCCGACTACGTGGCCGACTTCCTGCTCATGAGCGAGGCCCTGCTGGGCTGTCAGCGTGAGGACGGGTCGTGGAATGTCAGCCTTGCCGCACCGACCAACTTCGGCCAAGAGGGCAGCGAAGGACCAGAAATGACGGGCACGTCGCTCTTCGTAGGGGGCATGGCCTACGGCGTAAGGACGGGTCTGCTGGACAGCACCGTCTACATGCCGGCCATCCGCCGCGGCTGGGAAGCCATGCACCGGGCCGTCCACGAGGACAACGGACAGGTGGGCTGGCTTCAAGGCACGGGCTCAAAGCCGGAGGACGGAGGCGTCATAACATACAACTCCATCCCCAACTTTGAAGACTTCGGCTATGGATGCTGGCTCTGGGGAGCCGCCGAGGTCCACGCCCTGGCCGCACAGTTGGAAGCAGACGCCGCAGGAATCAGGGAGGCGAGCACCGTCACCGACACGTCCGGCACATACTATGACCTCTCCGGACGACGCGTCACCAACCCCCTGCCGGGCCGGATCTATATCCGCAACGGGAAGAAGGAAATGAAAAATCAAGAATGAAGCAAGTCATCATTATTACTTTATAACAAGTTTTTTTGAACACAGAGCCACGGAGACACAGAGGACAATATAACTATGTGTCTCCGTGGCTCTGCAATTCAAAGTATAAACTGACCGTTGCAACCTACTTAAGAATCAGGAATCAGATGTCCTAAAGAAACAGCGGAAAACAGCGGAGAAAAAGAAAAAAAGCGGCGATAACGAAAAATAATCACCGAAATATTTGGTCGTTTCAAAAATAGTCCGTACCTTTGCAACCGCTTACAAGAAGTAAGGGCGCTTAGCTCAGCTGGTTCAGAGCGTCTGCCTTACAAGCAGAGGGTCGGGGGTTCGAATCCCTCAGCGCCCACAAAGAGAAGCCTCACGAACGTTTCGTGAGGCTTTTTTTATTGCCACCGGGCTGGAAGCACGCACTGCGGCATCTTATTTCAAGGCGCAGAAAGCTATAAAACTCCAACTTTTTAGCTACTAAACGTAATATTTATTAGATAAAACAAATTATTTTGTTTATATTTGCAACCGATATACAAATTATTAAGAACATCATGAAAGATTTAAAAAAGACACTGATGGGTCTGCTGCTCGTGGGCATGGCCGCATCAGCCGGAGCGGCAGGACCGTTCAGACCGGCAAGTTCAAAGCCCTGGCAGAAGAACGGAACGGCAACCGCCACACTGCGCCACGCCGTTACGGCACGTGCCACAGACAACACACCCGCCGTGACCGTCCTCGAAGAGGACTTCTCCGGATTTACCGCTGGAAGCGAAAGCCAGCCTGACGCAAAGTGCATCAGCGGACCGGACAACGCCGGATGGAAGATTTCCGACGGCTATATGAAGACAACCGGATGGACAGGAGGCGGCGTCTATCAGGCCGGAGGCGTCTGCGCCCTGCTCCCCTATCAAGGCACTTACGGACAGGCATACGGCTACATCACGACACCCGAGATGGAATTCTACGGCGAATGTGTCGTGACATTCCGCGCAAAACGGACCGCGCAGAACGGCGGCGACCTTTGGGTCGTGCTCTGTGACAACGACGACGGACCTATCTCGGACGAAGAGATTGACTGCCATCTGACCACAGAATGGCAGCAGTTTGAGCTCCGGACGACAAAGGCGACATTCAAGGCCAACAACGTTTTCCAGTTTACAGCCCAGAACGGCAACGTGCTCATTGACGACATCAAAATCACACGCAAGCGCAACAGCATCCCCGCCCCGGAGGTGAACCCCGCGATAAACGTATCGCAGACGGAGTTCATCGCCAACTGGATGCCGACAGCTACAGCCGAGAAATATCTGCTCAACGTCTATTATAAGGCCATGCCCGACGGCGAGCACATCTCCGGTACGCTCACCGAGAGCTTCGAGGGCATCAACGCCACGGCCGACGGCAGGATAAACACAGCGACACCGAATTATCCCGAGGGATGGACCATCAGCCTCTCCTCCGCAGGAAACAAGGAAATCACCACCACTGCCGGACAGTTCGGCAAGGGCAAACAGGGCCTCGTCTTCGACGCCGAGGGAGACTTCATCGAGTCACCCACCATCGCTGCACCGCTCAAAAAGCTGTCCTTCTGGATCAGACCGAGCTTCTATGACGAGGAAGACGACATCATGTCACTCCTTCAGGTGAGGATACTCCACCGCAACGGACAGTGGGAGACAATCGCCAACATACCGAACTACTTCCTCCAGAAATATGGCGGCATCTATACTTTCGAGGGTGACGCTATCGGAGACGACGTGACACGCATCCGTCTGGAACTTATCCAGAAGGACAAAGTCACGTTCTATGTCGACGACATCACGATGGAATATGAGACACAGCCCGTTCCCTATCCGCTGATAACGGACGAGGAGGTGACCGACACGTTCCGCGTCGTCAAGGACATCAATCCCTCACGGGACTACTTCTACTATGTCCGGGCGAAGGAGGGCGACATCGTTTCCGACGAGACATACCACGTATGGGTTGACGGACTGACCGGGCTGAAAGTGACCACGAAACCGGCAGCAAATGTGACTGCCGACGGTTTTACGGCACAGTGGGAGAAATTTGTCAAGGCAGACACTTACACCGTGAACCTCTACCAGTCGTTCCTCACGACAAAAGCCGATGAAGAAGTGACCCTTATCGAAGAAGACTTCAACAAAGCAACCGAAGGAACCGTAGAAAACCCGCGCATACCTGAAGGATGGGACTATTCATTCAATCTCTACGACCTCGGCATCACACGCACCGGCTGGCAGGGCCGCATGCCCATGTGGGCCAACGGCATGGCTGGCGGACGTGCAGCCGTCTACGAGGGCATGGCTGGCGGCACTATCATCTCGCCCGCTCTCCCGCTGGCTGACGGCAAAGACATCAAAGTGACAGCAAACGTGCTCAGCCTGAAAGCCGGCGACAAGCTCGCCGTCGTCATCATGGACGATCCTTTCGCCTACCAGGGTATCATGGGACTTGAAATTGACATAAAGACCACAGGACAGGTCGAGAAAGCAGAGGCCGTCTTCGCCGCAGAATACGTAAACGCCTACATGAAACCAGGCAAGGATTACTACATATCCATCCTGACAACTACCGGCGGCGCATTCTTCCTCGACGACGTCAAGGTGACACAGGTGCGTAATAACGCCGGCGAAAAGGTATTCGCTCCGTGCGACATCGTCACTACGAAGGAAACTTCCCACACTTTCACAAATCTGAAAGCCGGAACAAACTATGTCTACGGCGTCAAAGCCCAAAGGACAAAGGATTTCCTCGACTATATGACCGATTTGTCGGACTTCGTCGAAGTCACCCTCAGCACCTCCGGCATAGACAACGTCCATGTCCCGACTGACGGCATCTCCATCAACGACGGACAGATTAGCATCACGATGGCCAACGGCGGCACCATCCGCATCTGCGACATGCAGGGCCGCACCATCCGGACCATCAGCGGACAGAGCGGCATCAACACAACCGCCCTCCCCGCCGGCCTCTACATCGTCAATGCCGGCGGCAAGACGGCCAAGGTGCTCGTGAAGTGACAACGGAAAAGCCCGTGAAGGACAGACCGTTGTTCACAAGATAACGGCAATCAACAAGACAGTGGCCCCGTCCCTGTCAGAAAAGAACATGCCGGCATGCCCCATTATAGCGGACATGCCGGCAGTCTTTTATACTGGAACAGCGGCCGAACAGATTGCGTCCGACCAACGCCAAACAACAGACGAAGCCTTACTCTAATAGTTAAAATTTCGTAAACGTTAGGCATTTACGTCATTTATCCGTATTTTTGCACCTCGAAAAAATCGACTATACATAAATAATATATTGACGAAAGATGAATATTTCATTTGAAAACCCCGATAAGCTCAATGGTGTGATGACCTTGACTATCGAGAAGGAAGACTATCAGGCTGATGTCGAAAAGCAGCTGAAAGACTATCGCAAGAAGGCTAATGTGCCCGGTTTCCGCCCCGGCCAGGTGCCGATGGGAATGATTAAGCGCCAGTATGGAACGGCCGTGAAGATGGACGTTGTCAACAGATTGCTCGGCGAGAAACTCTACGGATACATTCGCGAGAACAAGATACAGATGTTGGGCGAGCCCCTGCCGAGCGACAAGCAGGTCATGGTTGACCCGGAGAAGGACGAGACGATGACTTTCATCTTCGACATCGCCGTGGCTCCCGAGCTGAACGCCACACTGACCGCCGACGACACCGTTGACTACTACACCATCGACGTTGACGACAAGCTCGTCGACCAGCAGGTGGAGATGTTCCAGTCACGCGCCGGCCACTACGATAAGGTTGAGGAGTATGACGCCGCACAGAACGACATGCTCAAGGGTGACCTCCGCGAGCTGGACGCCGACGGCAACGCCAAGGAAGACGGTATCGTCGTTGAAAGCGCCGTCCTCATGCCCGAATACATCAAGGTTGAAGAGCAGAAGAATCTCTTCAACGGCGCAAAGCTGGGCAGCGTGATTACGTTCAACCCCCGCAAGGCTTATCCCGAAAGCGACGTTGAGGTTTCTTCTCTGCTGAAAATAGAGAAGGAGAAGGTTGCCGACATGACATCTGACTTCACTTTCCTCGTAACCGAGATTTCACGTTTCGCCAAGGCTGAGGTCAATCAGGAGCTCTTCGACCAGGTGTTCGGTAAGGACGAAGTGAAGGACGAGGCCGCTTTCCGCCAGAAGATTGCCGACGGAATCAAGACACAGCTCACGACTGACACCGACTACAAGTTCCTGCTTGACGTGCGTGCATACCTTGAAAGCAAGGTCGGCGAGCTTCAGTTCCCTGACGCCCTGCTCAAGCGCATCATGCTCAATAACAACAAAGACAAGGGAGAGAAGTTTGTTGAGGAAAACTATGAGGCCAGCATCAAGGAACTCAAGTGGCACCTTATCAAGGAACAGCTCGTGGCCGCCAACAACATCAAGGTCGACGACGCTGACGTCAAGAATATCGCTAAGGAGACCGCACGCATCCAGTTCGCACAGTACGGCATGGCAAACGTTCCCGAGGAATACCTGGAGCAGTATGCCGACAACATGCTGAAGGAGCGCAAGAACATCGATTCTCTCGTAGACCGCGCTATTGACGTGAAGCTCATCGCAGCACTCAAAGGTGTAGTGAAGCTGAACGGGAAAACGGTGTCATTGGATGACTTCAACAAGATGATGCAGGAAAAATAACGCATTTTTCAAAAAATAATCTCACAGATAAGGAGGTTATCGACTTTTTTTATTAACTTTGTTCCAAAGAACAGGATAAGAAAGTCGATAACCTCCTTTTTTATTCCTTATTATATATTATAATATCAGAATTATTAAAGTATCATTATGAATGACTTCAGAAAATACGCTACTAAACATTTGGGAATAAACGGGCTCGTCCTTGACGATGTCGTAAGTTCACAGGCACAGTATCTGAATCCATACATACTCGAAGAACGCCAGTTGAACGTGACCCAGATGGACGTATTCTCCCGCCTGATGATGGACCGTATCATCTTCCTCGGAACGCAGATTGACGACTATACGGCCAACACACTGCAGGCCCAGCTGCTCTATCTGGACTCCGTGGATCCGGGAAAAGACATCTCCATCTATATCAACTCTCCCGGAGGAAGCGTCACAGCCGGTCTCGGCATCTATGACACGATGCAGTTCATCTCCAGCGACGTAGCCACGATATGCACCGGAATGGCGGCTTCCATGGCTGCTGTCCTGCTCGTGGCCGGAGCCGAAGGCAAGCGCTCGGCACTGACCCACAGCCGCGTCATGATCCACCAGCCGCTGGGAGGCGTACAGGGACAGGCTTCGGACATTGAGATTGAAGCCAAGGAAATCATGAAGTTCAAGAAAGAGCTGTACACCATCATCGCCGACCATTCACACACTCCGTACGAGAAGGTGTGGAACGACTCCGACCGCAACTACTGGATGACGGCCGAAGAGGCACGCGAATACGGCATGATCGACAACGTACTGACAAGAAAGAAATAAAAAAGCAGAGAGTGGTAAGGATGAAGAAAGTTTGCAGCTTCTGCGGAAGAGGAGAAAAAGAAGTGAAACTCCTCATCACGGGACTCAACGGATATATATGTGAGGATTGTGCCGTACAGGCATATCAGATAGTCCAGTCAACGGGTATCGCCGACGAGGCACCGATCGTAAAGAAGACCAAGAAAGAGAAATTTCCGTCTCAGATAAAGAAAGTACCCAAGCCGAAAGAGATAAAGGACTATCTTGACGAATATATCATCGGGCAGGATGAAGCCAAACGCTATCTTTCCGTGGCTGTCTACAACCACTACAAACGCCTTCAGCAGTCCAAGGGAAGCGACGGCGTGGAGATTGAGAAGAGCAACATCATCATGGTGGGAAGCACCGGAACGGGAAAAACACTGCTCGCACGCACCATAGCACGTCTGCTTGACGTTCCGTTCACCATCGTCGATGCCACTGTGTTCACCGAGGCTGGATATGTCGGCGAGGACGTCGAGAGCATCTTGTCACGGCTTCTTCAGGTAGCAGACTTCGATGTCGAGGCCGCACAACGGGGCATCGTATTCATCGACGAGATTGACAAGATTGCCCGCAAGAGCGACAATCCGTCGATAACGCGCGACGTCAGCGGTGAAGGCGTTCAGCAGGGACTGCTCAAACTGCTGGAAGGAACGATGGTCAACGTTCCGCCGAAAGGCGGACGGAAACATCCGGACCAGGATTACATACACGTTGACACGAAGAACATCCTATTCATCTGCGGCGGAGCTTTCGACGGAATAGAACGGAAGATTGCACAACGGCTGAACACCCATACAGTGGGATATAACTCGGTGCAGAACGTCCGCAAGATAGACAAGGGTGACCTGATGCAGTACATCCTGCCGCAGGACCTCAAGGCGTTCGGACTCATACCCGAAATCATAGGCCGTCTGCCCGTCCTGACATATCTCAACCCGCTTGACCGCGAGGCATTGGCACGAATCCTTTCGGAGCCGAAGAACTCCATCATCAAGCAGTATGTCAAGCTATTCGAAATGGACGGCATAAAGCTGACGTTCAGCGACGACGCCCTGAAGCTCGTGGTAGATAAGGCCGTTGAATACAAGCTGGGCGCCCGCGGACTGCGCTCCATCGTGGAAAGCATCATGATGGATGCCATGTTTGAGGTTCCGTCAAGCAAGAATAAGACTTTTGAGGTCACGCTCGAATATGCCGAACGGCAGCTCGACAAGTCGCATCTACAGAAATTAGAGGCATAACAACATAATCTATTATCACGATATGGCAGACAAGGTGAATCTGACAGAGGCGCTGAAAAAGCATTTCGGCTTTGACAAGTTCAAAGGCGATCAGGAAGCGATTATCCGCAATGTGCTTGATGGCAACGACACGTTCGTCCTGATGCCCACCGGAGGCGGAAAATCATTGTGCTATCAGTTGCCGTCGCTGCTCATGGAGGGCACGGCAATCATCATATCGCCGCTCATCGCTCTGATGAAAAATCAGGTAGACGTCATCAGCAATCTCAGTGAGACACCGGGAGTGGCACACTATCTGAACTCGTCGCTCAACAAAGCGGCCATCGATCAGGTCAAGGCCGACGTCAGAGCCGGACACACCAAGCTGCTGTATGTGGCGCCGGAATCACTCACAAAGGAAGACAACGTGGAATTTCTGCGTTCCGTGAAGATTTCGTTCTATGCCATAGACGAAGCTCACTGTATATCTGAATGGGGACACGATTTCCGTCCCGAATACCGCCGGATACGACCGATAATCAACGAAATCGGCCGGGCGCCGATCATCGCGCTCACGGCTACAGCCACCGACAAGGTGCGCACGGACATCAAGAAGAACCTCGGCATGCCCGAAGCGCAGGAGTTCAAGAGTTCCTTCAACCGCTCCAACCTCTATTATGAGGTGCGTCAGAAGACCAAGGACGTTGACAAGGACATCATCAAGTTCATCAAGCAACATCCCGGAAAGAGCGGAATCATCTACTGCCTGTCACGGAAGAAGGTTGAGGAACTGGCCGCCATACTCCGCGCCAACGAGATAAAGGCAGCCGCCTATCACGCCGGACTCGATTCCGCCACACGCTCACAGACACAGGACGATTTCCTCATGGAGAAAATCGACGTCATTGTGGCCACCATCGCGTTCGGTATGGGTATCGACAAACCGGACGTGCGTTTCGTCATCCACTACGACATACCGAAGAGCTTGGAAGGATATTATCAGGAGACGGGGCGCGCCGGACGCGACGGCGGCGAAGGAATCTGCGTGGCATTCTATTCGCAGAAAGACCTTCAGAAGCTGGACAAGTTCATGGAAGGCAAACCCGTGGCAGAACAGGACATCGGCCGCCAGCTGCTGCAGGAGACGGCGGCATACGCCGAGACATCTGTCTGCCGGAGAAAAATGCTGCTCCACTATTTCGGTGAGACATACGACCGTGACAACTGCGGCAACTGCGACAACTGCCGTCATCCGAAAGAGAAAATACAGGCGGACCAGCAGCTGCTCATCGCGCTGAAGGCCATAACCGCCATCAAAGAGAAATTCCGCTCCGACTACGTGATTGACTTCATCGTAGGACGTGAGACAGAGGAAATCCTCGCACACAAACATCATGAATTGGAGGCATTCGGTTCGGGAGCAGATGAAGACGAAAACATCTGGAACCCGCTCATCCGGCAGGCTCTTATCGCCGGATACCTCAAAAAGGAAGTGGAGAACTACGGTCTTTTGAAGATTACACCGGAAGGCAAGAAATTCATGAAAAAGACTAAACCGTTTATGATTGTAAAAGACAACGAATTCAACGAAGACGAAGATACCGTACTTGAGCATGACGGAGTGACCGGAGCGCTGGACCCCACACTGAACTCAATGCTCATTGACCTGCGTAAGAAAGTGTCCAAGAAGATGGACCGCCCGCCATACGTTATATTCCAGGATGTTTCTCTGGAACAGATGGCAACTGACTATCCCGTAACCCTTGAAGAGCTGAAGAACATCCAGGGCGTGGGCGAAGGCAAGATAAAGCAGCCGTACGCCAAGGAGTTTGTCAATCTGATAAAGCGCTACTGCGAGGAAAACGACATCGTCAGACAAGCCGACCTGCGCGTCCGCACCGTGGCCAAGAAGTCAATGCTCAAGGTCAGCATCATCCAGAGCATCGACCGCCAGATTGCCCTCGACGACATCGCCAATGCCAAAGGCATAGAGTTTGAGGAACTGCTGGACGAGGTGGAAGCCATCGTCTATTCAGGAACAAAGCTCAACATCGACTATTTCCTCGAAGAAGTGATGGACGAGGACCGCATCGACGACATCTACGACTACTTCAAGGAGTCTGACACGGACGACCTCGAAACCGCTCTCGAAGAACTTGGCGAAGACTGTTCGGAAGACGAAATACGCCTGGTGCGCATCAAGTTCATCTCGGAAATGGCCAACTGATACGGATTGTCAGAAGTCAATCTACAAATCAAAAGTATTATAGATATGAGTGCAATCATTTTGATGTGGAATCCAGATATATCCAGCTATACCAAGGAACATTTTGAGAAAGACTTGAATGAGTTCAATACAATAGATGAAGATTGGTATAATTGGAGCGTATGGGAGCACGAAAAGGTAGAAGAGTCTAATGATTTCTACCTCGTAAGGGTTGGCAAAGGTAACACAGGAATAGTGATGAGCGGAACCGTTATATCCGAACCATATCTTGACAATGATTGGTCCGGTAAAGCCCGCAAAACCTATTATGTTGATTTGGATCCCGATGTACTCATTGATTCTGACAAGGTGAGAACTCTGACAACAGAAGAACTTGAACACGCCATCCCTAATTTCAACTGGCAAGGAGGGCATTCCGGCAGAATGCTTAATGAGAAAGATTCGCAGATTTTAAAAGATTTATGGACCGAATTCATCGAAAGAAACCTATCTGTATTTGAAGAAGGTAAATATGCCAAAAAGAGGGAATGGATATATGACGAAGACGAAGATATTGAAGACGATGATTATGAAGACGATGACTATGAAGACGAAGATAATGAAAACAACGGTAATTATTACTACGTAACAGAATAATAGTAATCACATCACAATATCAACAATAATCCCCACGAACATTACGCACAGAAGATAGAAAGCTGATTTGTTTGGCCACCCGGCTAAACAAATCAACTTTCAAAGGAACCATCGGTTCAAACAATGCTACGATTCAGCAAACACCAATCAATCTCACTAATAACCAAAACAAAGTTCAATGGAACGAAATCATTCCATAGATACACTGAAGTTCATCTGTTCAGTTTTGGTTGTGCTTCTTCTATTTCACGAGTGCATTGGCGCACATCCACCTTTGCCACAACCGGATAATGGGAACAAGAATATACCCTTATTGTTATATCAACATCAACAGGCCGACCGTCCACATAACAAGGTGCCCACTTTGGCATTCTTTTGATAATAGGTCCGTAATTAGGGTCTGCTGAATAATTATCTGTTCACAGACAG
>ULPR01003304.1_pt1 | contig 13511 bp, 10 predicted proteins | sample 1953681 | NCBI WGS metagenome assembly ULPR01 (sample SAMEA4835634, study PRJEB28245) | human gut metagenome | biome: gut microbiome; material: fecal sample | place: Denmark | collected 2008 | reverse complement strand
ACTCGCCCTTTAAGTACAGCACTGTCTGCCGGTAGCCGATAGCCTGCATGGACTGCGCCGATTCCGGCACGCCTTCTTCAAGCAGGCGGCGCGTTTCTTCTATCAGCCCCTGCTCCAGCATAATATCCACGCGGCGGTTAATGCGCTCATACAGCACGCTGCGCTCCATGCGCAGGCCAAAAACGGCAGCGTCATAAACAAGTTCTTCGCTTTTGCTGTGCGAAAGGTCGTCCCCGCTTTCAGCGGCTTCAATAGCGCGTATCACACGGCGCGTATTATTAATATCTATTTTTCCGGCTTCTGCCGGTGCAGATTTTTCAAGCCTTGCATAAAGCGCTTCCTTGCCCTGCTCAGCCAAAAGCGCTTCAAGCTCCGCGCGCAGTGCGGAATCTTCACCTTTGGAGCTGAACTTGTAGTCTTCAAGCAGCGCCTTAATGTAAAGCCCCGTGCCGCCAACTATAATGGGAAGTTTGCCGCGCGCTGTAATTTCGTCAATCAGCCTTTCGGCGCGCTCTTTAAAATCAACCACGTTAAACGAGGCTTCCGGCGGCAGAATATCCACCATATGGTGCGGCACAATCGCCAGTTCCTCCGCCGTAGGTTTGGCAGTGCCGATATCCATGCCGCGGTATACGAGCATTGAGTCGCCCGATATAATTTCGCCGTCCAGCTCCTGGGCGAGGGCTATGCCGCAGTGGCTTTTGCCCGTTGCCGTAGGGCCGAGAATAACGGCTATTTGCTTTTTCATAACTATCTCCTGATAATTCCGTATTTTACGCGGCTGTACCTGCCGCCCTGAATTTCCGTGCAGCCCAGGCTGCGCAGAAAACTTTCACTGCGCTCTTTAATAACAACGCGCGGTGCGGCTTTCAGCGCCAGTTCTATTATCTCTGCGTCAATTTCCTTTTCGTAGGCCAGCGGCCGCAGCGGCTTCATGTTGGCCGAAGTTTTTACGCCGAAGCGGAACATAGGGTCAAAATAAACCGCGTCAAAACTGTCCGGCTGCACATTCTGCAAATAATCATCCGCCCTGGCGTGTACAGCTTTTATTCTGCGCATGGCTGCGTCAACATCCTGCCTGCCGGTTTCATAGCAGGCAAGCCCACGCGCCACAACAAATGCAAGCAGCGGCGATGCTTCCACGCCAACTACTTTGCCCGCAGCACCCACGGCATAGCTTGCAACTATCGCATCGCTGGCAAGCCCCAAAGTGCAGTCCAGCACCTTCATGCCCGGTTTTAAGGCCATCGCTTCTATTAAATGGTCTGGCTCGCCTGCGGCAACGTGTTTTAAACGTAAATCAGCCATGCTGGGATGAAAGAAGAACCTGCCTTCTTCCGTAAATACCTGCGGGCCAAGTTTTGTTGCCACCAAAAGCGCGCTTACGCTGTGTTTTTGGCACATTTCTTCCAAACTGCCGCTGCGCCCGCGGCGCAGATACGGCACGCCAAACCCCTGTGCCCAGGCGCGCGCCTGCCACTGGAGCCCGCTGTTGCGCCCTGCCGTTACGGCAAATTTCTGCTGTATCATGTGCGTTTAAACATTTTATAAAGCTCTGCCGAGCTTATTTCTATCATACACGGGCGTCCGTGCGGGCAGGTAAACGGATGCTCCGTATTGCACAAATCAATAATCAGCTGGCGCATCTGGCGCATATTCAGCACCTCGCCTGCTTTTATCGCCGCCTTGCAGGCCATCATGTGCAGCATGTTCTGGCGCAAATCGCTCGGGCTGATGTTTTTCATCTCGCTCAGCATTTTGGTTATCTCGCGGATAAAATCTTCCGCACCGTCCGCCTTTATATCGGCAGGCAGGCTGGAAACCCTTAAAAGCGCTTCACCGGCCGGTTCTATATCCACGCCGAGGCGCGAAAAATCTTCACGGTGCTTTTCGATAATTTCCGTATCGTGCGCGGTAACATCAATGTACAGCGGCATCAGCATGGTCTGCGCCGGTATGTTGTTGTGCGCGTTAACAAATTTATCGTACAAAATGCGCTCGTGCGCGGCGTGCTGATCAATCAAATACAGCGTGTCCTCGCTTTGGGCAATAATAAAGGTTTTGTCAACCTGCCCAATCGGCCAGATGCTTTCCGTTTCGTTGTTCGTATCGGTAAAACCTATAACGTTAGCTGCAACTTCGTCCTGCTTTTTAAACTCCTCGCGCACTTCGTTAATGGTATAAACAGGCTCCGTTTTAGGCGGAGTGTATGTATATTCCACCTGTTTCCACACTTCGCTCTGCACGGGTTCAGGCTGCGGTTCATGTGCCGGAACTGTTTTAAAAATATCTGCGTAAGCAGGCTTTGGCTGCTGCACCGGTGCCGGTTTCGGCACGCTCTGCTGTTTCGGCAGCGGCATACCGTCCGTAATAATGCCCTGCCCAACAGGTTTAAACACCGCAAGTTCGCTGTCCGGCAAAAGGTCAAGCGCCTGCTGCGGCTTGGCGCTCATAGGTTTTGTTAAAGCGTCTGTCAGCGCCTTATACATGGCTTTATAAATTACGCTGTCATCGCTGAATTTTATTTCGCTTTTCTGCGGATGCACGTTAACGTCAATAGTATGCGTGTCTACTTCCACCATCAGCACGGCAAAGGGAAAACCGCTTTTAGGCACCTGCGACTGATAAGCGTGGTCAATCGCCTTGCTCATCATGCGGTTGTTAATGATGCGGCCGTTAACCATAAAGGTCTGCCACTGGCGCGTGCCTTTTAGCAGTGTCGGTTTGCCGATGTAGCCCGTAATTTTTACGTCGGTGCCGGTAAAATCCACTTTTAAAAGTTCGTCACTTACTTTTTTGCCGTACAGGGCGGTAATGGCGTCAAACAAACTGCCGTTGCCGGGCGTGCTTAGCACCTCTTTATCGTTGCTTACAAGCTTAAAGCGCACATCCGGGCGCGAAAGCGCAAGCCGCGTTAAAAGTTCGTTAATATAGCGGCCTTCCGTTGCATTGGTGCGCAAAAATTTACGGCGTGCCGGCACGTTAAAAAACAGGTTCTCCACAATAACCGTTGTGCCCGCCTGCCCGCCGGTCTGCTGGCATTCGTTCTGTTCGCCGCCGTCAATGCGGATGCTCGTTGCAAATTCTTCATCCGCCGGGCGCGTTAACAGCTGAAAATTGCTTACGGACGCAATACTCGGCAAAGCCTCGCCGCGGAAGCCCAGCGTATGCAGGCTCATTAAATCTTCCGCCGCGCGGATTTTGCTTGTTGCGTGGCGCAGCACCGCAAGCTTTGCATTGGCTTCCGTCATACCGCTGCCGTCGTCCGCCACGCGGATATACTGCGTGCCGCCTTCAAAAATTGTAACGTCTATTTTTCCGGCACCGGCGTCAAGGGCGTTTTCTACAAGCTCCTTAACTACCGAAGCCGGTTTTTCAACAACTTCACCGGCCGCAATCTGGTTGGCCGTGTTCTGGTCTAAAAGCTTTACTTCTGCGCTTACGGTCATAATGTGCCTCCTTCGCGCTTAGCCTCCTCCTGCAATTTATACAGCGTGTTCATAGCCTCAATGGGCGTCATGCTCATAACATCCATATTGGCAAGGCGCTGCTGCAAAGCGCTGCCAAACAGCGAACCCATCATGCCGCCGTCCTGCTGCTGTGCCGGCTGCGCCTGCTTCGTCCCTTCGCTGTCGTATTCCTTTAAAAATTCATTGGCGCGTTCAAGAACCTTCTTCGGCAGCCCCGCCAGGCGTGCAACATGTACGCCGTAGCTTTTATCGCTGCCGCCGCGCACAATGCGGCGCAAAAATACAATATCGTTGCCGCGTTCCTTAACCGCAACGCTGTAATTTTTTACGCCCTCCATAATGTTTTCCAGTTCAATAAGCTGATGGTAATGCGTAGCAAACAGTGTTTTGGCTTTAATTTTTTCGTGAATGTATTCCATAACGGCGCGGGCAATGCTCATACCGTCAAAGGTACTGGTGCCGCGGCCTACTTCGTCCAGAATAATAAGGCTGTTTCTGGTGGCGTATTTTAAAATCTGCGCCACCTCGTTCATTTCCACCATAAAGGTGCTTTGCCCCGTGGCAAGGTCGTCGCTGGCGCCTACGCGGGTAAAAATCTTGTCTACCGGGCAAATGCTGGCCTGCCGCGCAGGAATAAAGCTGCCCATCTGCGTCATCAGCGTTAAAAGCGCAACCTGGCGCATATAGGTGGATTTGCCTGCCATGTTCGGCCCGGTAATGATAATCATGCGCTCGTCCGTGCTGTTTAAGTTGGTATCGTTGGGCACAAAAATATCGCGCTCCAAAAGGCGCTCCACAACCGGGTGGCGCCCGTCAAGAATACGTATTTCGCTGCGGTTGTTCAGTTCCGGCTTAATATAGTTGTATTTAAACGCCGCTTCTGCCAGCGAAGCCAGCACGTCGATATTGGCCAGCGCACGCGCGGTTTCCTGTATCTCCGGTATTTTGGCACGTATCTGCTCGCGCAGATTGTTAAAAATATAATATTCAAGCTGTTCTATTTTTTCTTTGGCGCTTAAAATTTTGTTCTCAAAATCCTTCAGTTCCGGCACAATGTAGCGCTCGGCGTTAACAAGGGTCTGCTTGCGCACAAAATAATCCGGCACGGAAGCCGACTGCCCCTTGCTGACTTCGATATAATAGCCGAAAACCTTGTTGTAACCTACTTTTAAGGTTTTAATGCCGGTTTCTTCTTTAATGCGCTGCTCAAAATTCTGCATCCATGTTTTGTTGTCGCTGGCAATGCTGTGCAGTTCGTCCAGTTCCAAATCAAAGCCGGTGCGTATCATGCCGCCTTCACGGACGGAAAACGGCGGTTCATCCACAATCGCCGCTGCCAGAGTATCGTAAATTTCCTGATGCAAGTGGATGCCGGAGGCAAGATGCGCAAGCAGGCGGCTTGAAGCACTGTTTAAAAGCTCTTTTATGCCCGGCAGCACGGCAAGCGAACTGCGCAGGGCTACCAAATCGCGGGCGTTGGCGCTGCCTACTTCGATGCGGGAGATAATGCGTTCCAAATCGAAAACTTTTTTCATTTCTTCCGCAAGGCCGGTACGCAGCTGCAAATTTTCCAAAAGCTCTTTTACTGCCTGCTGACGTGTGTTTATCTGCGCCAAATCCAAAAGCGGGCACTCAATCCAGCTGCGGAGCTTGCGTGCGCCCATGCTGGTTACGGTAAAATCAAGCACATCCAGAAGCGTGCCGCGCTTAGTACCGTCACGCATGTTTTTAACAAGCTCCAGATTGCGGATGGCAGTGGCATCAAGGTTCATAAATTTTTCCACGGCTATGCGCGTTAAGCGGTTAATATGCGTTAAATCCGCCTTAACAGTGCTGTGCAAATAGCGCAGCATATGCTCCGCCGCACTGTGTACAAGGGTGTCGCCACCGTATTCGCTGTCAGCAAAATGCGCGGCAAAATAATCGGCATTTTCGTTTTCTTCCTGGTAGAAAGATATTGCGCATTCCGGCAGCTTTGCCTTCAGCCATGCTTCCAGTTTTCCCCAGCCTTCAATGCCGCTGTATACCACAACTTCCGCCGGCTGAATGCGGAACAGCTGCTCCTGTACCGCGCTCAGCATTTCACTGCCTTCGCCGGTAAACCACTGGCACTCGCCGGTAGAAATATCTGCCGCCACAAGGCATAAACGCGCGCCGTCCTGCTGCAAAAACACCAGAAAACGGTTATGCTTGTCGTCCAAAAGCTGCTCGTTTAAAGCCGTGCCCGGCGTAATAATTTTTATAACCTTGCGCTCTACAATGCCTTTGGCAAGCTTGGGGTCTTCCACCTGCTCGCAAATGGCAATGCGGTAGCCTTTTTTTATCAGTTTGGCAATGTAGCCGTCAACACTGTGGTAAGGCACGCCGCACATAGGTATGCGTTCTTCAAGCCCTGCGGCACGCCCGGTTAAAGTAATATTCAGTTCGCGCGACGCCGTTAAGGCATCGTCAAAAAACATTTCGTAAAAATCGCCCAAACGGAAAAACAGCAGTTCATCCTGATGCTGGCGTTTAACCTCCAGATACTGCTGCACCATAGGCGTATAGTTTGCAGCCATTTTATTCTGCCTGTCCTTTCACAAGCCAAGTCTGCGCATTGCAGATTTTTACGTTAACCTTCTGCCCTGCCGTAAAAGTGCGTCCTTCCGTGGGCCACAGCACGAGCTTGTTGGTGCGCGTCCTGCCGCTCCATACATTGGGGTTATTGGCGCTCGGTCCTTCGGCAAGCACCTCGTAGGTTTTGCCAACCATTTCTTCGTTGCGCTTCAGGCTGTTTTCGTTCTGCACGGCCATTAAACGGTTAAGGCGCGCTTTTTTAACGTCCAGCGGCACCTGCCCTTCCATTTTGGCGGCAGGCGTACCGCTGCGCTTACTGTAAATAAAGGTGTAGGCGGCGTCAAAGCCAACCTCTTTCACAAGAGAAAGCGTTTCTTCAAAATCTTCTTCCGTTTCACCCGGGAAGCCCACAATTATATCGGTTGTAACAGCGGCATCCGGCACATAGCTGCGAATCATTTTCACAAGTTCAAGATACTGTTCGCGAGTGTAGCCGCGGTTCATCATTTTTAAAATGCGGCTGGAACCTGCCTGAAACGGCACATGGAAGTTTTCGCAGATGTGTTCACATTCTGCCACGGCGCGGATAACGTCCTCACCCATGTCGCGCGGATGGCTTGTCATATAGCGGATGCGCTCAACGCCGGGCACATCATTTACGCGGCGCAGAAGTTTGGCAAACATGCCCTTTTCGCCAAAATCCTTGCCGTAGGAATTTACGTTCTGCCCAAGCAGGGTAAACTCTTTGTAGCCGTTTGCCACTGCCTGCTCAACTTCTTCCACAATGTTTTCAATGCTGCGGCTGCGCTCGCGCCCGCGCACATAAGGCACTATGCAGTAAGTGCAGAAATTGTTGCAGCCGTACATAATTGGTATCCACGCCGAAAAGCCGCTCTGGCGCACGCGGTTGCCTTCAAATTCGCTGTCAGCAATTATCATATCGTCATAAATGCGGCCGCCTTTGTCCGCCAGAAAATCTGTAAGAATTTCCTTAAAGCTATTTACATGCGCAGTGCCTATTAATAAATCAATCTGCGGATGCTTTTTAATAAGTTTTTCGCCATCTTTCTGCGCCATGCAGCCTGCCACGCAGATAACCTGCCCCGGATGGTTTTCCTTAACGCGCTTCAGTTCGCCGATTTTGCCCAAAATGCGTTTTTCCGCACTTTCGCGCACGCAGCAGGTATTAACAACGATAATATCAGCATTATGAAAATCGTCCGCTTTGGCATAGCCCATTTCCTCCAGCTGCCCGGCATAGTGCTCGGCATCGCTCTCGTTCATCTGACAGCCGTAATTGAGGATAAAATAAGTTTTTCCCTCAGCGGCATCAACAAAATTTTTATCTGAAATCATACTTACCTCCAAAAATCTCTAATAATAAATTATACCATAATTTAAGCCTTTTCAGCAATTTTTGCAGTAAGCAGCTGCTAATTTTATGTTGATTTTTATTTTAATTATAGCATACTTTGACTTTTGCGTTATGTTTGATATAATAATTATAGAAAAACAAACGGCTGCCGATAGACGGTCAGCCGCAAATATTGAAAAGTTGTTATAAGTAACGACCGTCAAAGTTTGCGAGGCTAATGGCGGCCGTTACTGTTTTTTAGCGTAGTCTTTTCCGAGGGCATAGCCAAGAGAAAATACTGTTATTGTATAACCGATAATGGTTAAAATATCAATAACTTCCATACTATCCCCTCCTGCATAGTATTTCCGTTTTACGGATTTCTATGTCAACGGAGGGTCACAGTCCCTCCGGGGAGGGCTAACCGCCTACCGTTATGGCAGCACATTTGCCTAGATAGTTTAACAGAAAAATATAATCCTGTAAAGATACTTTAAGCGCACCCGTTAACAGCGGATGCGCTTGTTGTTTTTATAATTAAATTTACCTGCCGTGCAGCCTGCGTTCTGCTTTTTCCGCATCATACGCAGCTTTCTGTTCAAAATAAAGTTCAGGCGTCCAGCCCTTTTCCAGCATTCTTACAAGCAGCTTGCCGGTGTTGGCTGCATCGTCATAAGCAGTATGCCACAAACCTGCCGTGTCAACTTCCTGCTCCTCGGTTGCGCGTTTCAACCCTGTTGTAAGTTCGTCGCCCTTCCACAGCTTGTAGGCTTCGGCAAGGTCAAGATAATCTTCATACTGAACCGGATTTTCTATTTTATGGCGCTCGCAGCCGGTGTTTAAAACTTTGTAATCTTCCGTGCCCCATGCAACAAAATAAGTCTGCCCGGCTTTGTAAATTTCCGCCAGCTTCGCCACCATTTCCGGATATTCAATGCCTTTTTTCATGTCCTTTTCGGTAATCATGCAAAAATCCATGCTGTTTTTTGCCTGTTTGGGGTAAAAATGCGGCTTTACAAAATTCTGTATTTTGCCGTCCTCTTTTAATTCCGCGCCCGTCAGCTTAACCGCGCCAATTTCAATAATTTCCGAAAAAAATCCGCGCGGCCGCCCAACCGGCTTGGTATATGTTGTAAACTCAAAATCCACCAGTAAAAAATCCTTCATTGTTACGCCTCTTTCGTTAATTTATGTTAAAACGCTTAGTGCCTGTGCAGCAGCGCGCGTTCCACGCTCCAGTAAACTGCGTCCTGCCCAATCATATCGTATACGCCGCCGCGTTTGAGCATTTCCATTGCTTCGTCCTGCAAACTGCAAAGGTAAATCTTTTTGCCGCCATCCTTCATTTCCTGCACAATTTTGGCAAATTCCTGCACGCCGCTGATGTCTATATCCGGTACGCCGCGCATTGAAAAATACACATAGCCGTAACGCTTTGCCTTTTTTGGTATCTCCTCAAGGCGTTCCGTGTTGGCAAATACAATCGGCCCGTTAATGTAGCAAACCAGCCCGTCATCCGGCAAATCTTCAATTTCTTCGTGCAGGCGCTGCGGGTCAATTTCGTCGTAAGTAATACGCAGGTGCGAAAAACGCACAGCCTGCAAAACAAGCCCGATAATAACACCTATCATAATGGCGGTCGTCAGGTCAACAATAATCGTTGTCAGCATGGTAACAACAAATTTTAAAATAGCGCCTTTAAATTTGCCTTTTAAAATAAAATTAATCGTTACCCATTCGTTCATACGCCACGAAACCACCATCAAAACACCGGCCAGCGCCGCCAGCGGAATCTGGCTCATTACCGGCGCCAGCACAAACATGGCCAGCAAAATGCCAAGCGCGTGGAAAATGCCCGTCAGGCGCGTAACCGCACCGGATTTTACCGCCACGCTGGTACGCGCAATAGCCGCCGTTGCCGGAATGCCGCCAAAAAACGGCACTATGATGTTGCCAATGCCCTGCGCCAGAAGTTCACGGTTGCTGTCGAGCCTTGCGCCGGTCATACGCGAAGCAGTTGCGCCGCACAACAGGCTTTCAATCATCGCCAGCACCGCAATACTCACGGCAGGCGCCAAAAGCCCGATAACAGTACGGAAATCAAGCAGCGAAGCAAGCTCCAAGCGGTCATCCAAAATAAGCGTTGCCGGTATGTTGCCTACCACCGCCACATCAAGGTTCAGCGCAATATTGGCCGCCGTCGCCACAATAATGGCAAACAGCGAAGAAGGTATATACTTGCTGTACCGCATCGGAAACAGCAGCATCATCAGCATTACAAACAGGCCAATGCTCACCGCCGTCATATTCGGCTCAAAGCCAAGCTGCCAGTAACTTAAAAACTTCTCCGTTACGCTGCTGCCTTCGGAGGTAACGCCAAAAAAATTATCAATCTGCCCCATGGCAATAATAACGGCAATGCCGGAAGTAAAGCCGCTGATAACCGGCATCGGGATAAACGAAATCAGCTTGCCCAGATGCAGCACTCCTGCTATAACGAGGATAATGCCCGCAAGCACCGTAGCCACAAACACGCCCTGCAAACCGTACTGCGCAATAATGGACATCAATATCGCCGCCATAGCGCCCGTCGGCCCGGAAATTTGAAAATACGCCCCGCCCAGCGCGCTGATGATAACACCGGCAATAATTGCCGTTACAAGGCCCGATGCCGCCGTTGCGCCGCTGCCAACACCAAAAGCAAGTGCCAGCGGAATAGCCACCGCCGTAACGGTAAGCCCGGCCATTAAATCCTGCATCAGCATCATTCTATCGTAATTGCGGAACTCTTTAATCAGGTCACGCTTGAACCTTTCCACCATCATTTTTACAGCAACCCCTTTGTTGTTAAATTAAAAACGCAATTTCATAAACAGCTTATGGCATTATTTTACCATAGCCGGAGCCGCCAAAACAGATACCAGGCAAGAAAATTTACACGGTTTTGTTTTTACAGGCATTATTGCCCTACACCCATATAAACACCTTTTTATCTAAAAAAATTTACCCATGCCGAAGAATTTTTTAAATATTTTTTCGCCGCAGGTAAATTTTCGGGGTTAAAAATCCGTTTATGTGGGTGAGAGTTTCTTTTCTTGTTCTCTTTTTTGTCTGTTTTTTCTCTTGTTCTTTTCTTTGCCGTATTACGTTCTTACCTGGTTCAGTATAAGTTAAAAGATTATTATATATAATCTACCTTGTTCCCAATAGTACTAACGTACGTAAGCATTAAAACCCAATGGGCTTGTAAAAAGTAAGGAAGCAGAAAAAGCAGCAGTACGTTAGCAGTGCTATCTGACAGTTTTATGCAAACAGGCACTATCTCTAAACTGAGATAGTGCCGTAAGCAGGGCTTTGCGCTAAACTTCATTTGCTGCATCATCCTGCAATAACCATGTAAAAACACGCAAAAACTCCCGTTGGTTTTGCGTGCCAACGGGAGTTTTGAAAATATTTTTACTGTTTTGTTAAATTCATATTATGCAGTAAAATTTTCCGCTACTATTTTATCAAGCTGTTCTTTTATTTTCTCAAACTCACAGTTTAAATCCAGCGTCCGAACAAAAATTTTATTTCCACCCATACTGTAAGCAACGTCAGGAGTTATATCTTCATCGGTTTTTGCATAAAGCAGCATACCACTGACAGTCTTATCCGTAGCAGCACTTTTATTTTTTACATATGCATAAATCTGATATAAATTGGCAGAACAAACACTCTTTTTATCGTACTGTTGAGATAAAATAAGCCTGTAACACTTAGTATCGATAATTAAAACTTTATCACTGCTTTCAAGCGTAATATCAGTATACATCTTCGGCAAAAAAGCATCCTGCCCGTCATCCAAATTCCATGCAACAGACGAAGCCGAAGGATTAAAGTGCGGATAATGTCTTTGATAATAAGCAAGTACAAATTTTTCATACAAATCGCACAAATGCTGACTATCTAAAAATTCAGCAAGTTCAATCCTGCCGTTTTTATTTATAAGTAACCCATCAAACAGCAGCCGGCACAAATAAACGAGCATCTGATATGAAGCATTTCCTTTTCGGTAACTTAACAGCGACCAGTTAATATTAAAAGGATTTACTTCCCGCACATTACCAAAAAACAGCAATACTCTTTTTAAATTATTCTTGTTTTCCTGTGTAACATCTCCATTATGCAAAAGCAGTATTGCTGCTGATTTTAAAATACGATTAAGCAAAATATCTTCCGTTAAAACATCATAAACACAGTTTAAACTGCGCTCTTTGCGCGACAACAACTTTAAAGTGCCGTTAATATCAACTTTACCGCGCAGAACTTTTTGCGTCCTGTTATGCTTTAAATAGTCTTTTGCCAAGCCCTGCTTAAGCTGATATTCTATTCCTCTTGCCAAAATCGCAGCAAATAAATTATGAATATGTTCAAATTTTTCTGTACCATTTTTTTCAAACCCTTCCCGATACAGTGCTTTATATGCATATGCCAGCATATAATAAATATTTTTTATTAAAATACTGTTTTCAGTGCTCATTTATTAAAAATACCTGTTAATCTTTTTTTCCAGCTATCAGCCTTTTGCTTATCGTCAAACCAATATTCGTCAAGCATTGGGCAAATATCATATTCTATAACATTTTTCAGCCACATCTCAATACCGCATACCGGCGGATTTTTCTCATCATACACAAAATAACTGTGCCCTATGCAAAAACCTTCGCCCAGTGAATCATCCTCAGCAATTTCGTTATTTAAAATTTTTATTTCATCAATTACGGTATTAAAAGCTGGATGGTTTACTTTGTTTTGCCAGTTTACAAATCCTTCGCTGTCAAAGCCCGGTTTCATTGTAAAAAAGCTGAAACGGCGGCGCAGAGCATAATCAATCATAGCAATGCTGCGGTCTGCCGTATTCATCATCCCGATAATATAAACGTTATGCGGCACACTGAACAATTTATCTTTTTTATAAACAAGCCTTACCGGTTTGTCGCGGTAATCACTTTCAACAAGCATTAAAAGTTCACCAAAAACAGCACTTAAATTACCACGGTTTATTTCATCAATAATAAAATAATAATCATTTTCTATGTCACAGCGCGCCTTTTCGCAAAAATCGTAAAACACACCGTTACGTAATTCAAAACCTGTTTCTGTCGGGCGGTAACCCATAACAAAATCTTCATAAGAATAATTTTGATGAAACTGCACCATTTCAATTCTGCTGTCATCTTCTGCACCAATTAAAGAATACGCCAACCGTTTTGCTGTAAAAGTTTTGCCAACCCCCGGTGCTCCCTGCAAAATAATATTCTTTTTATGTTTAAGCAAAGCCACAAGTTTATCGTAATCGGTTTCTTTCATAAATACTTCGTTAAGAAAGTTTTGTTTGGTATATGGATTAACAAAAAATTCATTTTCTTCTTGTTCATCTTCAGCATTAATATCAATACCATACTTATCAATCCAATATGGGTCTGATAAAAATTTATTATAATCCTGCGGCACATCTGCAAAAATAAAATCAAGTAATGCTTTAAATTTCCAATCATCTGGTTGATGTTTTATTTCTGCAATAGTTTGTCTGAAAGTAAAAAAATACCACTTTTAGGAATATCAAAAGGTTTATTCCAATTTACTTCAACAGTTCTGCCATCATTTAAATTTTTAGTAACAGTTCCAGTTACTGTTATATTCATAACCGCAGCATAAGCTCCATTTAAATTAAATGGTAAACCACTTTTTTGAGTATATGCACTCTTGATCGCTATTTTGTCACCTATCTGAATGCTATTAACTTTATCTAAATATTTATCTGTATAACCATTTTGCCAGATTCCATGTGTTAAAAATTCAGTAGTTTTATCAACGGTTCCCCAACTAGCACCAACCAACCAGCATTTATTAACATTTAAATTTTTAATAATTTCATCTGTTTTTTCTTGGGTGTATTTCCACGAAACCAAAGATAATTCTGGAAAACTATGATAGTTACTATCCTCTCTATTAAAATACTCATTTAAAATATTACTAATACTTATATATGTTCTACCATCTACTAAATTTTTCAATACTCTATCAAAATCAATCTCTACATTTACTTTATTACTATTTATTAAAAATTTTCTATTTCTTTCATCTAA
>ULPR01012442.1_pt1 | contig 13617 bp, 7 predicted proteins | sample 1953681 | NCBI WGS metagenome assembly ULPR01 (sample SAMEA4835634, study PRJEB28245) | human gut metagenome | biome: gut microbiome; material: fecal sample | place: Denmark | collected 2008 | reverse complement strand
CCGCCGCAGGAGCCGGAAACAGCCCTTGGGAAATACGGCCTGCTACGCCGGAGGTATCTGAAGGAGCACCGGAAGGTGCTGTTCACGAACCTGCTGACATCGGGCAGGCTGAACGAGCATCTGGCGGAGATCGACCGGACGGCGCGGCAGCGCGTGGAACAGACGGTGACGGCGATGGCTCAGGCCGAGGGCGTGACGGAGGAGCTGAAAGCCGCCGACCCGATGAAGTGGGTGGGGCTGATGAACAACCTGAGAAACGCCGCCGAGGAGACAGTGCTGGCGGAGTTGATCTACAGCTGAACACCGAACCCGAAGAAGCGGACAGTGCGGAGGAAGCACCCTCTGAGCTGCCCGCTTTTTTGGATGAAAAGAAAATTTTCGCCATCATTGAAAACCGCAATGATGATCTGATCTACAAGAAGGCGCAGATCGAACTGTTTTTCCGGTCACATCCGGACGAGGCCGAGCGTGCCGAATATCTCCGCTCGGCATATCAAGACCGTTTCACCGAGATCCTTGCAGACGGAGCACGGCTGGGGTATCGTCCGCAGAAAAATGGTCTGCTTATGTGGGAGGGTTCCTTCCCGTCCCGTACCAGCGAGAGCGTGTTTTCGTGGAAGTTGGTGGCAGGCTTCACGGCGCAGCTCATTGACAAACGGGAATACTATGTCAACACCGAGATCAAACCGTTTGTGCCGATGGAATCACAGCAGCTTACGCTGTTTGATATGCCTGCGTTCGACCAACCGGAGGATACACCGGTCGCACCACTGTTCTCCCATCCCAAGCTACCGCAGCAGATCATGGATGAAGCCCTGTGCGTAGGAGCGAACGACGAGCACAGTCGGCTCATCATCTGCGCCTACTTTATGAAGGATAAGCCGGACAATGCCGCATTTCTGCAAAGGCATTACGGCGAAAACGGCGCAGGCTTCTATTTTGGCGGGGAGAAGATTTCGCTCTGGTATGACGCCGAAGGAATGCGTATTGCCCGTGGCACAACGGCGCAGCGCAGCAGCGCCACACTGCTTTCATGGGAGGAAGCGGCGAAGCGCATCCGGGAGCTGCTGGATTTGGGGCGGTATATGCCGCAGAGCGAACTGGATGAAGTCGAGCATTACGAGCGGATGCAGCTGGCGGACAGCATTGCCTATACCAGCCGGGACATGACGAAGGAAGCACGGGAAGCAGGTTTCCTGCCGCTGGCCATGCTGGCCCATTCCGTCAAGGGCGGCTATCCGGAAGTTCAGAAGCAGATCTATGGCCTTCTCTGCGAGGAGGACACGCTGCAAAAATGCGTGGAGGAGTGGGAGGCGTTCAACGATGCGCTGGACGCCGGGCAAGATCTGCTGCGCTTCCGGGGCTACCGTCCGAAAGAGATACTGCAGCGGCTCCGTGACTTGCAGCGGGAGCCGCTGCATTTTACCGTTGCCGACGGGTTTGCCCCGGACCGGCAGTTTTTTATTTCCGCCGACGAGATCGACAAGGTGCTGCGTGGAGGAGACGGCAGCACCGACTATCGCCTTGGCGTGTACGCTTTTTACGCCACCCACAAGGATAAGGCCGAGCGTGAAAAATACCTCAAGGATTATCACGGCGAGTACAGCGGTCGTTGCGGCGGGAATGACAATCTTACCCACACCCGTGGCAAGGGCATTGAGTTCAGCCACGGCAGCATCACGGCCCCCTATGCCAAGGTCACGCTGAAATGGCCAGAGGCGGCCAAACGCATCGGAGAACTGATCTCCCAGAACAAATTTCTCTCCGAGGCCGACCGGGCGGCCATGCCGAAGTATGAGCGGGAACAGCTGGCCCGGAAGATCGTCAACTTCTTCATGGATACGCCGGAGGATGTGGTGCGGCCGTTTTCCCAAAACGCCATTGCAGACTATTGGGAGTGCGTCAAAACCGTGGCCGCACAGCTTTTGGATGCTGACCGGGTGCAGGAAATTTATCAGAATATGCTCACTGCCTGGGAATCCACCAAGGCAGACGACCGGCACTATAACCTGCGGAAGCAAGGGCTGGAAGCCATGCGGGCCTATCTGGACGGCACCTATTCCGTATTTGGCCTTGAAAAACCGCTGCAAATGCCAATGGCACAAGCAAGCCCGGTTTGGCAGCAATATACCGCATTGAGCGCACAATATCCGAATGCGCTGGTACTGGTACAGGTTGGAGATTTCTACGAGGCGTTTGAAAAGGATGCCCAGGCACTGCATGACCAATTCGGATATGCCACAACGAAACGTCGAGTCAGCGGCGGAAGCGGCTCCTATCTGATGGCCGGATTCCCTATCTCTTCGCTGGAATCTGTGCAGGGCAAGTTGGAATCGCTCGGTATTTCTGTCGTTGTCTCCGGCGAAAGTGGGACGGATTATTTTCCTGCCGAACTGCCGTCAGAGGAACCAGAAATGGGGCAGGAACCACTCACAGCAGAAACACCGACTTCGGAGACAGCCCCGGAATCACCCGCCGAAGAAGAAACCGTTCTCCCCTCACCGAAGCCCATACAGGAGCGTGTGCGCTTTGCACCGCTCCACTCGGAGATACCGGCCCAGCGGCGGCATGACTTCCGCATCACCGACCGGACGCTGGGCGTGGGCAGCAAGGCGGAAAAGTATGCGGCCAATGTGGCCGCCATCCGCACCCTGCAAAGGGTCGAGCAAGAAAACCGGCTGGCAACGCCGGAAGAACAGGAAACCCTTTCCCGCTATGTGGGCTGGGGCGGCCTTGCCGACTGCTTCGATGAAAAGCACAGCCGGTACGCCGAACTGAAAGCGCTGCTCACCGAGGAGGAATATGCCGCCGCCCGTGCCAGCAGCCTGACCGCTTTTTATACCCCGCCCGTTCTCATCGACACCATCTACCAGGCGCTGGCACAGATGGGCTTGGAAAGCGGCAACCTGTTGGAGCCTGCCTGCGGCGTCGGCAACTTTATGGGGATGCTGCCGGACAGCATGAGGGATTGCAAGGTTTACGGCGTGGAACTGGACAGCATTTCCGGCCGCATCGCCCGGCAGCTTTACCAGAACAGCCGGATCGCCGTTACCGGCTATGAAAAGGCAGAGATACCGGACAGCTTCTTTGACGCAGCGGTGGGCAACGTGCCTTTTGGAAATATCAAGGTCGTTGACCGGCGCTACGACAAGCATCACTGGCTCATCCACGACTATTTTCTCGGAAAGACGCTGGACAAGATACGTCCGGGCGGCGTGATCGCCTTCATCACCTCAAAAGGTACGATGGACAAGGAAAGCCCCGCCGTGCGGAAATATCTGGCCCAGCGGGCTGACCTCATCGGGGCGATCCGCTTGCCGAATACAGCCTTCAAGGCCAGCGCCGGGACGGATGTCACCAGCGACATTCTCTTCCTCCAGAAACGTGACCGCATTGTGGACATCGAGCCGGACTGGGTGCATCTGGACACGGATGAAAATGGCATCCGCATGAACAGCTATTTCGTCCGGCACCCGGAAATGGTGCTGGGCGAGATGGTCATGGAGAGCACCCAATACGGCATGGACAGCGTGTGCAGGCCCCGTGAAGGGGACGACCTTGCCGCCCTGCTGGATAAGGCCGTGTCCGGGCTTCACGCCCGGATCCCCGCCTATGAGCAGGACGGGCCGGAGGAGGAAGATCTGTCCATCCCCGCCGACCCGGATGTACGGAATTACAGCTTTACTTCTGTGGACGGCAAGCTGTATTTCCGCATCGACAGCCGCATGGAGCCGGTCGATTTGCCGCTCACCACCGAGAACCGGGTCCGGGGCATGATGGCCCTGCGGGACTGCGCCCGCCAACTCATCGCCTATCAGATGGAAAACCACCCGGACGAGATCATTCGGCGGGAACAGGAAAAACTTGGCAGTCTGTATGACGCCTATGTGAAGAAATACGGGCGGCTCTGCACCCGTGGCAACCATCTGGCCTTCTCGGACGACGGCAGCTATCCCCTGCTGTGCTCGCTGGAGGTGCTGGACAACGAGGGCAATTTTGCACGCAAGGCGGATATGTTCACCAAGCGGACCATCCGGCCCAATATGCCGGTGGCGCAGGTGGACACGGCTTCGGAGGCGCTGGCGGTATCTCTTTCCGAAAAAGCACAGGTCGATCTCGGCTTTATGTCGAAACACTCCGGAAAAAGTGAGGAGGAACTGGTACAGGAACTGTCCGGGGTCATCTACCGGAATATCCGCTGCGGCCTTACGCCGGAGGAGATCTCCCCGGCGCAGCTTGACCTTTCGACCTACCCCTATGTCACCGCCGAGGAATTTCTGTCCGGCAATGTGCGGAAAAAGCTGCAAATGGTGCAGGCCCTGCAAGCAGCATTACCAGCCGAAAAGAAACAGGAACTGGCCGGGTATGCCGCCGCATTGGAGGCCGTGCAGCCGCCGGACCTGACCGCTGCGGAGATCAGTGTGCGGATCGGCGCATCATGGGTACCCGCCGAGATTTATCAGCAGTTTATGTTCGAGCTGTTCGGTACCAGCGTATATGCCCGGCAGAAAATGCGGGTCGTCCGCTCCGAATACAGCGGCGAGTGGAACATCAGCAACAAGAGCATGGACGGGGGCAACATCAAAGCCGTCACCACCTACGGCACCAAACGCATTACGGCATATCACATTCTGGAGCAGACGCTGAATCAGCGGGTAGTCAAGGTGTTCGACACCGTTGTGGAGGACGGCAAGGAGCGGCCGGTACTGAATGTGAAGGAAACCGCCATTGCGCAGGACCGGCAGGAACTGATCAAGTCCAAATTTGCCGATTGGCTTTGGCAGGACATTGACCGGCGGGAGCGGTTGTGCCGTATTTATAACGACACCTTCAACTCCATCCGCCCACGGGAGTACGATGGCAGCCATCTCCGCTTTGTGGGGATGAACCCGGAGATCACCCTGCGGAAGCATCAGGTGAACGCCATCGCCCATGTGATCTACGGCGGCAACACGCTGCTGGCCCACGAAGTAGGGGCAGGGAAAACCTACGAAATTGTTGCCGCCGCTATGGAAATGAAGCGGCTTGGGCTATGCACCAAGTCGCTGGTCGTGGTGCCGAATCATATCACGGAGCAGTGGGCGGCAGAATGGCTCCAGCTCTACCCGGCTGCCAACATTCTGGTGGCCACCGAGCGGGACTTTGAAAAGCACAATCGCCGCAGGCTGTGCGCCCGCATTGCCACCGGCGATTATGACGCCGTTATCATCGGCCACAGTCAGCTGATGAAGATCCCCCTGTCCCGTGAGCGGCAGCGGGAGATCCTGCAGCGGCAGATCAACGAGGTGCTGCTGGCCATCAGCGACGCCAAGCGGCAGAGGGCGGAGAATTTTACGATCAAGCAGATGGAGCGCACCCGCAAATCGCTGGAGACACGGCTGGAAAAGCTCAACGACCAGAGCACCAAGGATGACACGGTGACTTTTGAAGAATTGGGCATCGACCGGCTGTTCATCGACGAGAGCCATAATTTCAAGAACCTGTTCCTGATGACGAAAATGCGGAACGTCGGCGGCATCGCACAGACGGAGGCGCAGAAGTCCTCGGACCTCTTTGCCAAGTGCCAGTATCTGGATGAGCTGACCAACAGCCACGGCGTTATCTTCGCCACCGGCGCCCCCATTTCCAACAGCATGGTGGAGTTATATACAATTCAGCGGTACTTGCAGTATCAGACTTTGCAGGAAATGGGCCTTGTCCACTTCGACGATTGGGCCAGCGACTTTGGAGAGACGGTGACGGCCATCGAACTGGCCCCCGAGGGCAGCGGCTACCGCCCGAAAACCCGTTTTGCGAAATTCTTCAACCTGCCGGAACTGATGGCGATCTTCAAAATGGTGGCCGATGTGCAGACGGCGGATATGCTGAACCTGCCGGTCCCGAAAGCCAATTTTCACACCGAGGTCATCCAGCCGAACGAATTGCAGCGGGCAGTGGTAGCGGAGTTGGCGGAACGTGCCGAGCGTGTCCGTGCCCGCATGGTCGATCCCAGCACGGACAATATGCTCCGCATCACCAACGATGGACGGAAGCTGGCGCTGGATATGCGCCTTATCAATCCGCTGGCCGCCGATGCCCCCAACGGCAAGGTCGCCACCTGTGCCCGCAATGTCGCCCGTATCTGGGCGCAGACCAAAGATCGGCGCAGCACCCAGCTGGTTTTCTGCGACCTGTCTACGCCGAACAAGAATACGCCGATTGAAATGCAGAAAAATGCAGAAGGGGTCTACGAAATGATACCGGATCAGTTTACGGATGTGTATAACGACCTGAAAAAGAAACTCGTGGCAGAGGGTATTCCGGAGGAGGAAATTGCCTTTATCCATGATGCCAAAACTGAGCAAAAGAAAAAGGAGCTGTTTGCCAAAGTGCGTGGAGGCGAGGTGCGCATCCTCATGGGCAGCACGGCCAAAATGGGCGCAGGCACCAATGTCCAGGACCGGCTTATTGCCCTGCATGATCTCGATTGTCCCTGGCGGCCCAGCGATCTCCAGCAGCGCCTTGGTCGCATCGTGCGGCAGGGCAACCAGAATCCGGAGGTAGAAATTTTCCGCTATGTCACCGAGGGTACATTCGACGCCTATCTTTATCAGCTGGTGGAATCCAAGCAGCGGTTTATTGCCCAAATCATGACCTCCAAACTACCGGCCCGTGCGGCGGAGGATGTGGACGAAACGGCGCTTTCCTATGCCGAGATCAAGGCACTGGCCACGGGAAACCCGCAGATCATTGAAAAGTGTAATCTGGATATGGAGGTCAGCAAGCTGAATATGCTCCGTGCCAGCCATCTGAGCCAGCGGTATGCGCTGGAGGAACTGGTGCTGCGGAAGTATCCGGCAGAGATCAAGGAGTTGAACGAACGCATCGCCGGATATGAGCAGGACAGCGCACGGCTGGCGGAGCATCCGAAGCCCGCTGAGGGCATTGCGCCGATGGTCTTAAATGGCGTCATCTACACCGAGCGTGAGAACGCCGGTAAAGCCATCATCCACGCCTGCACCCACATGAACGGGGTGGAGACTGTCCCCGTTGGCAGCTACCGTGGATTTGATATGGTGCTCTCCTATGACAGCAAAGCCAACGAATTTCACATGACGCTGAAAGGCAGTCTCTCCCATACGGCTGTGCTGGGGGCAGACGCAGGCGGCAATGTGACCCGTATCGACAATGCGTTGGAGAAAATCGATGAGCGTTTGGAAAGCGTACGGTCACAGCTTGCCCATACCTCCGAGCAGCTTGAAAATGCCCGCACGGAGATGACCGCTCCCTTTCCGAAGGAGGCGGAACTGGCCGAAAAAACACGGCGGCTGAATGAACTGAATGTGCTGCTGAATCTCAATGAGCCGGATCGTGTCGTCATGTCGGAGGAGCCGGACGAGGGCGGCAGCCCCCGGCCGAGAACGGCAGACCGGGAACGGTGATCTGCATCCTTCTGCTTTTACCGGTCGAGGAAGAGAACAAGGCAGCAGGCTGTTTCGGCCTGCTGCCTTGCTCTCTCCGACACTCCAAAAAGTTGCATATTTTCGCAAGTTTTCACTTTGCGGTTGTGGGCGCTGCTTTAAGATTGCTGGCTGTTCAGATACTCAACCAGCTCGCAAACCGTTGTGACCGGGTTACTATCTCGGCTGAGAATAACTACATTGTCCTTGTAAAGGCTATCCAAGCGTTCCCTGGCACGCTGCATTGCCTCTGATTGATGAGGTAACAGGTCGGCAAAAACATCCAGATTCTTTTCGTATTTTTCAAGCCGTCCTTTGCTTTGCAGTTGGTGCAGAACTTCTTCGGCCCCGTTTAAGTAGCTGTTCTGCTTTACAAAATGAAGCAGATACCAGTACTCAAAGCAAGGATTGGAATAGGCAATTTTATACCCGTGTTTCTCAGCGTAGTCGGCGGCATTTTTCAATTCGGAGTTCTTGTTATCATCGCAATCGAAAACGCACCACAGTTGGTCTCCGTCCTTTGGAAAATAATCCGATTGAGAAAGCAGCCCTTTTGCGTGCTTCACCAAATGCTCTGCAGCCTTGTGCTTGGAAGAAATCGGCACAATATCTACCAGGCAGTTGCGGGAACGGAAATGCTTGAAATATTTGATCTCCGTTTCTTTTCCCTCACAGATTATATAAATGATGGGCCTACGTTTGCGACGGCCTGCTTTATTTGGGTCGTATTCTTTCCTCATTCCTGCCATAAGCCGTCACCTCCGATAAACGGGATCGCACCGAAGCGCCCTTGCAAATACCCCTTGCGGATGTTCTCTCCCTTTCTCGGAGAGAAGGACGCCAGCGAATACAGCTCAGTTGCACAGGACCGCTCGTCCTTTTCTGCAAACCAGATCTGATCTCTGCGGAAGAAGGTAAGATCAAGCAGCATCGCATCATGCGTCGTAAACAGAAGCTGCGCTCCCTCTGTGTTGATCGTATTATCCTGAACCATCTCGATCAGCCGCTTTGTCAGGAGCGGATGCAGACTGTCCTCGATCTCGTCAACGACAAGCAGTGCGCCGTCCTCCAGCGCTTGCAGCCAGCCGCCGATACGGGAGAAGAACCGTTGCGTTCCGGAGGACTCCTGATCCATAAGAAGCTGGAAGTGTTCCACGCTGCCATCCGCACCGATGACACGGTGGGTGGTCGTAATGACCGGGGCCTTGCCGGAAATGTTCTTGATGGTCACATCAGAAATGCCGAGGTCGGCAAGCAGCAGTTCCTTCAGGATACGAGCCTTCTTCTCATTGCCGCTGACGATCTGTGCGACTGTTTCCGAAGCGGCAGGTGCTTCCTCCATCAAGAATGTCAGCTTTTCCAAGAACCACTTGTAGGCGTTTTCCGTTTGCGGCAGATTCCAGTCGTTTGAGGAAACCAAATACAGCTTATTATCCGGCGTGCGGTTGCTGAGTGTGATTTGCTCATTGATATTCTCTCGGAATTCATATACGCCGTTTTCTCTTGAGAAAATCAGCGCCTCACGCCCATTGGGCCAGTGGTACAAATACTCCGTATAGATCTTCTTGGCATCAAAAGAAAAGCCGTAAGCATACCGAACACCTTGATAAATGAACACGACCTCAAAGGATGTAGGCACTGTGGTGTCACCAAACGGTTCCCATGGCAATTTTTGTCCCTTGGATATTTTGGCCGCTTCTCCGACGACCATATCCTTCATCGTCATCAGTGCGTGCAGCACATTACTCTTGCCGGCGGCATTCGCTCCGTAAATAGCAATAGCCGGTAAAAGTGCTCTCTTTTCGTCCGGGTGCAGCAGATAAGACTCCAAAGACTTATCCTTTGAAGCGGCAAAACTGATCACCGCGCTATCCTTGATAGACCGGTGGTTTTCAATCGAAAACTGTATAAGCATAAGCGGATACCTCCATCCACAGTATAGTTTCTCCATTCTTCGCCTATATTATAGCAGTTAAAATCGTCTGTGTCAATATTTATATCTTGTTTTTGCAGAAATAATGCAAAATCGGATGATAAAATTATTCAAGCGGCAGCGGATATAATTTAGCCATAGGAAAATTGATGGGAAAAATATCTGATAATGGATCGGCTTCTCTGCGCCCTTGTCTTATACTATAAATGAGATTATCATAAGTTGATTTATCATATGAGGACACCACAACCGAATAACCCCGATCTGCATAGAGTATGCAGATCCCATACATAGCCGGACGGCTTTCACCGATGTGAAACCTGTCCGGCTTATTCTATTTCAAGGAGTTGATGAACCGATGGGCTATGTCACAAGAGAGATGATCGACCGGGCAAAGAAAATGGACTTGCTGACCTACCTCCAGACTTATGAGCCGCAGGAGCTGGTGCATTTCGGCGGCAACACTTACTGCACCCGTGAGCATGACAGCCTTAAAATCTCCAATGGAAAGTGGTGCTGGTTCTCACGCGGGATCGGCGGAAAAACAGCGCTGGATTACCTGATCAAGGTCAAAGAGCTCCCTTTTACCGAGGCGGTAGAGCGGATCGTGGGACGGGCGGCGGAAAGACCGTCCGTTTTTCATGCCCGCGCTCAGCCGGAGAAGCCGAAAACGCTGCTCTTGCCGCCCAAAAGTAACAGCAATACCCGCGCTATTGCCTATCTGAAAAGCCGTGGCATTGACGGTGGATTGATCGAGCAGTGTATCCGTTCCGGCCAGCTGTATGAAAGCCTCCCCTACCATAATGCCGTATTCGTCGGCATGGATAGGAACGGAACGCCGCGCTATGCGTGCCTGCGAGGCATCGGAACGGATTTTAAGGGCGAGGCGACCGGCAGCGACAAGAGATTTTCCTTTGCCCTCCCGGCTACGGGCGAAAGTCGGATGCTCTGCGTATTCGAGTCGGCCATCGACCTGTTATCCTATGCCACCATGGCGCAGGCTGGCGGGCTGTCGTGGGGGTCACAGCATCTGTTATCCTTGGCCGGAGTCTATAAGCCGCAAAAGGAAACACAGGAGCACCGTCTGCCGTTGGCGCTGACACAGTATCTGAAAGACCATGCGGAGATCAAAACCATTTGCCTGTGCCTGGATAATGACATGACCGGACGCAGCGCCACCGAGGCGATCCGACAGCAGTTGGCCGAGCGTTATGAAGTAGCAAGTGCCTTCCCCCGGCAAGGCAAGGATTATAACGATTGGCTTTGTATACGGATGGGATTGCAACCGGCGAAAGAAAATCCGATGACGGAAAGGAGCTTTGCACGATGAGCGAATACAGGGTCATCATTACCGAAACATTGAAACGGGCCGTTACGGTGGAAGCCGAAAGTCGCGAAGAAGCCGAAGAAGCGGTGCGCCGTCAGTATCAAAACAGCGAGCACATTCTTGTGGCCGAGGATTTTGACGGCGTGTCTTTTTCGGCGCAGTATCCCGAACAGCAGGTCGAATTACCCTATGGGAAAATGAAAGAGCTGTTTCGTAAAGCCGAGCGTGCCGGCATTCATGTATGCGGCTATATCACCTTTATGCAGGACTGTTTTACCGCACAATACAGCGAACGCTCCCGCACCTACGCTGTGTCCAGCGGCAATAAAGCGTTTCAGCCGAACATGGGCGGTTACTCCGTCTATGGAAGCTGTCTGGACGGAACGGATCCCTGTGTCCGGCTGGAGCAGTATATGGCGGTCGAACGCGGTGGTGAAAAGGGCTGGAGCGTAGAGCGCTGCTATATGCTCCGTGAGGACTATGACCGTGTGATGGCGCTTCCGGAGCGCAGACGGGATCGGGAGCGATGATCGTTTGTCGGCAGGTCGGCTCCGACGCACGACCGCAGGGAGCGTGAGAATGTGCTATACCAGCAAGCAACGCCTTTTGGGGACAAAAGGCAGCTTGACAGGGGCATCCCCTGTAACCCCTCGCCGCCAGGTGCGGCAATTCTGACCTTGGGAGGAATGGCAATGACCAAGCGAGAGATAGAGATCAAGGTGCGGCTGAATGAGAAGGAGGCGGAGCACCTGAACCGGCAGGTAGAGAAATGCCGCCTGTCCCGCGAAGCCTACCTGCGGCACCTGATTGCCGGAGTAGTACCCCGTGAGGCCCCACCGCTGGAATACTTCGCCTTCATGCGGGAGCTGCATTATGTGGGCAACCTTCTCAACCAGATCGCACAGAAGGCCCATGTGCTGAACGTCATAGATGCCAAGCGGTACGATGAGGGCAGCAAGCAGTGGGAAGCCTTTATCCGGGAGGTCACGGCGGCAGTCATCCTTCCGGCAAAACGGGAGTAGCGCTATGGCAACAACTTCCATTTGGGCCGTGAAGGGATGGCTGGGCAAAGTGGTGCTCTATATCGAGAACCCGGACAAGACGGATAATCCGAAATTCTATCGGCAAGAGGAACTGACCGATGTGCAGACACAAAGCCTTTCGGATGTGATCGATTATGCTGTCCGTGCGGAGAAAACAACGGTCACACCGGACGATGAGAGTGCAATGGTGGTACGGCAATTTATCAGCGGCATCAACTGCCTGCCGTCCACGGCACGGGACGAGATGCTGGCAGTAAAAAAGCGTTTCGGCAAGGAGGACGGTGTGATCGCCTACCATGGGTATCAGTCCTTCGCGCCCGGCGAGGCCACGCCGGAGTTGGCGCATGAGATCGGCGTGAAGCTGGCGCAGCGGCTTTGGGGCGAACGGTATCAGGTACTGGTGGCGACCCATCTGGATAAGGAAAATCATCTGCACAATCATTTTGTGCTGAATACGGTATCCTTTGTGGACGGTATCAAATACCACCGCACCGAAAAAGATTATCATGATATGCGCACCGTGTCCGACACCCTTTGCCAGGAATATAACTTGTCGGTCATCCAACGGCCGCAAGCCGGGAAGTCAAAGCACTATGGGGAATGGCGTGCAGAGCAGGAGCAGCGTCCCACCTGGCGCGGACTGATCCGCAGCGAGATCGATGAGCTGATCCGGCAGAGCGTCACCGAAAAGCAGTTTTACTATCTGCTTCGCCAAAAGGGCTATGAGGTGAAATTCGGCAAGGATATTTCGGTGCGCCCTCCCGGTAAGGAGCGCTTTGTCCGTCTGACCCGGAATTTCGGAGAGGCTTACACCGCCGAGGCCATCCGGCAGCGTATTTTGCAACAGCCCCTGCCGCAGCCGGAGCGGCAAATGACCGATACACCAAGTCCAAAAACCTACCGCGTCCAAGGTAGCCGGCAAGCTGCGCGCAAGATCACCGGCTTTCGCGCACTGTATTTCTATTACTGCTACAAGCTCGGTATCTTCCCCAAAGGCCGTCCGCAAAACCGGGCGCGGCTCCATTTTCTGCTGCGGGAAGATCTGCTCAAACTGAATAACATCTCACAGGAAGTACGGCTGCTCGCACAGCATCAAATTGATACCGCCGAGCAGCTTGCTTTATATAAAAAGGAACAGGAGGTGAATATCCGAGAATTGTCCGCCATACGCCGGGTACTGCAAAATGCGCTGCGCACAAAGGCAGTCCGGGACAGTCCCAAACAGGCCGACGCACATCGGGCGCAGATTCGGGAGTTGTCCGAAAGGCTCAAAGCGCTGCGCCGGGAGGTGCATCTGTGCGACGATATTGCCGAGCGCTCCGGCGTGATGGCGGAGAAACTGAAAGCTGTCCGGGAGGACGCACAAAAACAACGACAAAAGGAGGAACAACAGCATGAACACATCCGGAGACGCAGCTGAACAGGTCGTCCGACTGAGTTTGGAGGGCATGGAGGTTGCGGCAAAAATCACCGGCAGTACGGCAAAGGAGGTGGCGGCGCTTCTGTACGCAGCACTGAAAAACCGGGACAAGAACAAAATCAAAGGACGCCAGCGACTTACCTCCATGCTGCGCAGCGGCAAGGAGTTGACTATTTTCACCGTCAAAAACAAGGACATGGCCCGCTTTGTGGCCGATGCCAAGCGCTACGGCGTAGTCTACTGCGTTCTGCGGGAGGCAAAGGACAACCCACACGGCGTCAGTGAGATCATGGTACGCGCCGAAGATGTCGCCAAGATCAACCGCATTGTGGAGAACATCAAAATCGCCACGGTATCCGACCCCGAAGTCATCCGTGAAAACGCGGAAACAGGACGGGATAAGAATAAGGATGCCGCCGGGCAGACGGCTCCCGAACAGGAGCGCCCGCAAAAGA
>ULPR01018335.1_pt1 | contig 13673 bp, 9 predicted proteins | sample 1953681 | NCBI WGS metagenome assembly ULPR01 (sample SAMEA4835634, study PRJEB28245) | human gut metagenome | biome: gut microbiome; material: fecal sample | place: Denmark | collected 2008 | reverse complement strand
CAACTTCTATGTAAAGTTTTTAACATAGAAGTTTAATTCTAATAGAAAAGGCAAAACCTGTATTTTGCCCTTTCTACCGACTATATTACAAACATTTTCCTTTACACCGTTTTTATTTCACCGAAACCTTGACTTTATATTTCTGTGCCTTCTTCATAAGCCATATACGGTCACTTTCTGACAACTTAGTGCTAATGATCAGTTTTTTTATTTTTCTGGAACCGACCTTTTTCTCCTCAAAATACGGGGACCGGTGAAACTTTCCATTTATAAATTCTTTCACTGTTTTTCTGGAGATCTTCTTAAAATTCTTTATCTTACTCAGATCCAAAATATCCGTTGGATTTTCACCAAACAGACTGTCCGATTCATAAATTTCATCAAAATCTTCATCCATACTATTATTACTGTCTGTAAAATTTACATTTGGCAGCTTCAAAGTACGAATCTTGTTCTGACGACAGGAAACCCATCTCAGCTCCGTGTTATTGCTCAGATCCAGCTTTCTCAACTGATTTTGCTTACAACTCAGTACTTCCAATCCCTTACACTTTGTCAGATCCAGCTTTTTGATGTAATTATTTTTCACATTCAATGTCCTGATATTAGGACATAGTTCTGTTGCAAATGATGTCAACTGATTATCCTTAACATTGACCACTCTGAGAATATTTTTGGCAAGCTTAATATTTTTTAATTTATTGTCCTGTGCACTTAAAGTATATAATTTATTATTGTTGCTCAGATCCAGCGTTTCCAACTGATTTTTGTCACACTCAAGATCACTGAGATTTTTATTCTGACTCACATCAAGACTTGTCATTTGATTTCCATTACACGATAATCTTTCCAGATTCTTATTTTGACTTACATCCACTGTTGCCAGTGTCGGAGAATCACAAACAAGCCATTCCAGATTTTTACATCGAGATACATCCAGCTCATTTATCCGGCATGCCATGGCCTCTGCCTCTTTGAAGCTCCAGCGGTCATATTCACAGAGAGAAAACCAGATTATGTTATTCCCTGCGACTTCTACCCGGTTGATCTCCGATGCTGTCAGCCATATGTATTTCAATGATTTCGGACATCCTTCGATTTTTAATGTATTCCCCTTCACCTTCGCCAGAGAAAGACTCGTGCAGGAGGTCAGATGCTCTATTCCACGGACATCTATGGTATCCTTTTCCCACAGATCATTTCCGGTAATAATCTGCTCTGTCGTCTCATCTCCTATATATGTTGCAACCAACGCCTGTTTCGGCGTTACAATTTCTGAACCCTGCTCAACAAAATTTTCCACAATATTAATCTGCTTAATTTCCTCTTGGGAAAGTACCCCATCTCCATTGATATCATAATATTTTGTTTTCAAAACGGTTCGAAGCCAGTCTGCCGGAAAATTTTGCTCATTAATTTCCAGACTGCCTGCTTCTGCCGCTTTTGCTCTGCTGCCCTGTCCCCACAAAGGCACCAGAATCATTGCCGTAACCACAACACACCATAAATTCTTTCTCCAATTATTTTTCAATACGCAATTCCTCCTCAAATATTCTTTTCAAATTCTCTGTAATATTTTGCACCTTAATATCACTGGCAGTAATCACCTTGGCTTCTGCTCCGTCCACTGTACCTGCTGCCGCTCCATCCGCTTCCATTTCGACTTTATACTTTGCTCCGCTCACCTCCATCTGTATTTCATTTTTCTTCATCTGGCCATTTGTGACTCTGATATCCCCTGCATTTTTAATTCCTTTAATATCAAAAATATCATACATAACATCAAGTTTTTTAGAAACTGCCACTTCTTTATCTGCGTCTACAACATATACGCACATTCTCTGAATTCCGGAACCCTCCATGGTTACAAAAGCCGCCTCACATTTTCCATCCCCATCAATATCACCATACATCGCATCTCCATAAACATCTTGCATCAGCAGTCCGTCTTTCTTATGGAAAATCTTATAATCGCATACCGCCTGACCTTTATCATCAGACCGATCTTTTACCATTTCGACCTGATAACCTGTATCTTTAGAAAACGGATCATCCACTGTGTGATCCGAACACCCGCAAAGCATTAGAACCATTATTACAGATTCAATTAAAACCCTTTTCGCATACAACTTTTTTCTACCATCAAATTTTTTCATATACATTACCCCTTGCTGTACTGATCTATGATCTTTTTGATCTCCTCCGCTTCCTTTTTCGAAATATGTTTTCCCCCCAGAAATGCAGTCAGAAATCCGGGCAATGATCCCCCGAATGTTCTCTCCACAAAATAATTGGACTCATCCCGCTGCACCCGTTCCTGTGGGATCAGCACCGAAACAACCGCATCCTCATTCCGAATATATCCTTTTTCTGACAGCTTGCGAATCACCGTATAAGTTGTGGATTTCTTCCACCCCAGCTCCTCATCGCACCGCTTTACCAACTCTCCGGATGGAATCGGTGCATATTTCCACACAACCTGCATAAAACGATAGTCACTGTCGCATAACTTCAAATATTCCATGGTTATTCCCCTTCCCGGTGCTCAATAAATAATAGTAAAAGCATCATAAGTCTATTGTTATCAACCAATTTTAACTTTATAATAATAAACCTGGAATGTCAAGAAGACAGCAAATCAAATCTTGTCATTTTATGCCATTTACGCTATGATAGAAGAGTGTGGCAGGCTATGCCTCCGCCGCATTGACACAGTATGATTTTCAAAACCAAGTAATCACAACAAAAAGAAAAGAGGACAAAAAGATGGATAAGGTTATTTTAGCCTACTCAGGCGGACTTGACACAACTGCAGTTATTCCATGGTTAAAGGAAACATACGGCTATGAGGTTGTATGCTGCTGTATCGACTGTGGACAGGGCGAGGAGCTCGATGGATTAGAGGAGCGTGCTAAGCTCTCCGGTGCTTCTAAACTTTACATTGAGGACGTTGTTGATGATCTTTGCGAAAACTACATTATGCCTTGTGTACAGGCTGGTGCCGTTTACGAACATAAATATCTCATGGGAACTGCTATGGCAAGACCTACGATCGCTGCAAAACTGGTAGAAATTGCCCGTAAGGAAAATGCCGTTGCAATCTGCCACGGTGCAACCGGTAAGGGTAACGACCAGATTCGTTTTGAGCTTGGTATCAAAGCATTAGCTCCGGATATCAAGGTTATCGCTCCATGGCGTGACGACAGATGGGGTATGGATTCCCGTGAGGCAGAGATTGAGTATTGTAAGGCACACGGCATTGATCTTCCGTTCGGAACCGATCAGTCTTACAGCCGTGATAGAAATATCTGGCATATCAGCCATGAGGGACTGGAGCTTGAGGATCCTGCTCAGGCACCAAATTACGATCATATGCTTGTTCTCGGTGTTACACCGGAGAAGGCACCGGATGAGGATGTAGAGCTTTCTATTTCTTTTGAAAAGGGTGTTCCTACTGCTCTGAACGGCAAGAAAATGAAAGTTGCTGATATTATCCGTGAGCTGAATACCATCGGTGGAAAGCACGGTATCGGTATTGTTGATATCGTTGAGAACCGTGTCGTTGGCATGAAGAGCCGTGGTGTATATGAGACTCCGGGTGGAACAATCCTGATGGAAGCACATCAGCAGTTAGAGGAGCTTGTTCTTGACCGTGACACCATCGCATTGAAGTTAGAGCTCGGCAGCAAGCTTGCAAGCATTGTATACGAAGGTAAATGGTTCACACCTGTTCGTGAAGCAATCTCCGCATTCGTTGATGTAACACAGCAGTATGTAACCGGTGAAGTAAAACTTCGTCTCTACAAGGGCAATATCATTAAAAACGGAACAACTTCTCCATATTCTCTGTACAGTGAGTCATTGGCATCCTTTACCACAGGTGATATGTACGACCATCATGATGCAGAGGGCTTCATCACATTATGGGGTCTCCCACTGAAGGTTCGTGCCATGAGAATGAACGAGCTCAAGAAAGATAAGACAAAATAATCTGATACAGTCATTCATAAAAAAGGGCAAAACCAGCGTTTTGCCCTTGCTCACTCTACGCTACGAGCATTTTCCTATACACTAAAATAAAACAGCCCGGATTCAATTTCAAACAACTCCCTTTGGGGTGAAATCAAATTCAGGCTGTTTTTACTTTTATACTAAATCATCTTAACTTATTTATTTCAGTAACTCCCGGATCATCTCCGCTGTATAAGTAACACATACCATCTTCTCCGCCTCGATGCGGTACAGCGCATTTGCGGCAATATGTTCTGCTGCCTGCTCGATATCACGAATTCCTGATGTATCCTTAAAAATATCCATGATCGCATCCAGTGCTTCCTCTGTGATCACAATCTCCTCGCTTCGCAGACCAATTCTCTTTAATACCTTTGGCATCGCAAATTTGGTAAAGATCACTCGCTTTTCTTCCAAACTGTAATCCGGCAGTTCGATCACGGCAAAACGCGACATAAGTGGTGCACTGATGGCCGCCTTGTCATTCGCCGTAGCAATCGGATAAACCCCGGTAGTTGGAATATTACATTCTACATAATTATCCGTAAATCCAAGATTATCCAAAAGTGTCAGCAATACATCCGCCGGATTTCCATTTCCCTTTCCGGCAGAAGCCTTGTCCAGCTCGTTGATAATGAACAGCAGATTAGAGCTCTCTGCGTTGGCAAACGCCTCCATGATCAGACCGGGTTTTGCATTAGCATAAATCCGGGAGCTTCCGGTAAGCTGCTCCGGATCATTGATGGAACTCATTTCCAGAGTTGTCCACGACATTTTCAAAATCTTTGCAACGGCATAGGCAATCTGTGACTTTCCGGTACCTGCCGGTCCGATCAAAAGAATACCATATGCCGGCAGGGTATGGGTACGATTGATCTGAATGATCGTCTCAATAATACGCTGCTTTACATTGTCCAGTCCATATAACTCCTCGTCCAGAATTTTTCTGGCCTCCACCGGATCGATCGGCTGGAAATCTGTATTTTTCCACTGAATATTTAACATAATAGAGAGCGCACGCTGTGCATGACGGCGCTCCTCCGGCGTCACCTCTGTAGATTTCGCTACCGCAAGATTACGTCTCGCCCACAGACGGATATTGTCCGGAAGTGTACTTCCCGCACACATCAGATAATCCGTAATACTCTGAATACTGGTAAGCTTCATATCATCGGAGTCTTCAATCTCATCAAAATCAACGACTTCCTTCGAAGGTGCATCACTCTGCAGCAACCGCTCGATCATAAACTGCAAAAATCCATTTTCTCCGGAAAGCTTCGTACCTCTCATAGCCACACCGGTCTCAAAGATCTTATAAACTGCGTATCCCTGATCTGTACTGGCACCGGACAGCTTAACCATAATATGGTTTTCTCCAAGCCACTTTACCAGCTTCTCAAAACGTGCATCGATCTGTAAAATATCATGAGACGTCTTTTCCTCATCACATGTAAATGCCGTCCCCTTTGTGGGTGCTGTAAACATACCGGAGGAATGATGCATAAGCTTCTTTTCCTCATCCTTCAACAGCATGACCGGATGTGACACATCCGGCACTCTTTCATTCGAATAAACTAATTCGTATGTCTTCTCTGCTTTGACTGCATCCTTCTTCTCCTGATTAAAATCAAAAACTGGCATCTTGTAACCTCACATTTCTGTTTATTCTGTATTATTTCCGCACAACTCCCCACTTCAATAATGCACTTAAAATTTGTACTCTAACTATTTCACCACTTTTTACTTAATGAACCCTATGAAATTATAGGATGAAATGGTAAAATCCGCAACTACTATTTTTCGATCTCTTCTACTTCTTGAGCACCTGTGGAATATTTATGGTGCACCTTGTTCCCTTTCCTGCCTCACTCTCAATTTTCAGACAATATTCCTCCCCATAATAAAGCTGGATTCTCTGATTTACATTCCGGACACCATACCCCTTTGTCTTAAATTCCAATATAGATGACAAAAGCTCCGGTTCGATTCCCACACCATTATCCTCCACCGTCAGATAAATATTGCTGTCATCTTTACGTCCTATTATTTTAATATATCCTCTGCCATCCTCCTTCAGATCAATTCCATGATCAATGGCATTTTCCACCAAAGGCTGCAACAGCAGATTTAATGTCTGATATTGCAGGATTTCCTCATCAATATCCATGATCACATCAAAGTCATTATCATGCATACATAGCTGAATCTCCAGATAAGACTTCATATTTTCAATTTCCTTCTCAATGGTCAGCACATTTTTGCCCCGGTTCAAAGAAGTCCGGTAAAAAGAAGATAATGCCAGTGTAATCTTGCTAATGTCCTGCTGCCCTGCCTCCAGCGCCTTCCAGTTGATCAATGAAAGGGAATTATAAAGAAAGTGTGGGTTGATCTGTGCCTGAAGTGCCGTCATTTCTGACTTTCTCTGGGTCAGCTTGCTTTCATATACTTCATGGATCAATCGGTTGATCTCCCCCAGCATGCTTCCGAATCCCCGGATCAGACTTCCCACCTCATCCTTCGCATCACTGGTAACCATAAGCTCCATATTACCTTCCTCTACCGCCTGCATATTATCCCGGAGCCGTTTAATATCCCGCACCACAAACCTTGAAAATGCTTTTGAAGCAACAACCGACGTCACAATGCAAATGGCAATAATTCCAAGAATCAGCACAACAAGCGTCTGCACCTCTCTCGCCATCATTTTCTGCGGCTGATATGCGATCACCTGCCAGTCATCTACCCCTGCATCTGCAGACACGATCAGATAATTGCTCCTTTTTCCCTTTTCCTGATCCGCCATTTTCTCTTTTAATTTTCTTAAGGATAATCTGCTTTTTCCTTCTGTCCCATTCTGGGTACTTTGATCTTTTCCATCCTTCTTTGCGCCGGTCTTATTGCCGGCTTTTTGATCAAAGGTGTCCTTCTCAAACAATACATTTCCTGCTTTGTCTATGACATATAGTCCATAACCGTCTCTGGAAATGTCATCAAACCCGGAAAATAACGTATCATAATTCACATCCAGATATAAAATTCCCTTTTGTTTATTCTGCTCCATAATCGGCATGGTCCTTGCTGAAAAAGATGTTTTTTCTTTTCCGTCAATGATCCATTTTACCTTCTGACTTAAGGAATCCTTATATTCCCTGTACCATTTTTCACCCTCTATGGTATGAAGTGCATCCACCGTTGTATCATGCTTTACAATATCCTTATCCAGATATATGGTGATCTGGTTGATATTTGGATTGAAGTATTTTAAAGACGAAAGTACCGGATCTACCGTCGCCGTATACTGCTCATACATAGAAAAAATATCATCATAATCACCGATCAGTACATCCGAGATTGGATGGTTAAATGCAATATAATCCGACAGATTATTGTAGACCAATATTTTAGACTTCAACTGAGATGCTCCCTGTGACAGAGAATCCTCAATATTTCTACGCTCTCTCTCCATCAGGGTTTTCCTCTCCTGTGACAGCGCAAAGAGTCCCAAAAACAGGATCGGCACCGTGCCAATGCAGATGTATATGATCATTATTTTCTTTTGTATTTTTGCATTTCCAAACCAGTTTTTAATCTTATTTTTCATTATTTACTGTTCCACCATTTCCTGCATTCTCCTACTTACTGATTCCGATACTTCTGCGGACTCACACCGTAATATTCCCGAAAGCTCTGACAAAAATATGATACATTCGGATAGCCCACCGCATAACTGATATTTACAATTTTATTATGAGTCTCCTCCAGCATTTCCTTTGCCTTCTCCATGCGAAGTGCCTTAATAAATTTACTGAGATTCTGTCCTGTCTCCTTCTTAAAAATATGACTGAGATAACTTGGAGCCAGAAAAACCTGATCTGCCAGCATATCCACACTCAGTTCCTCACCATAATGAGCATAAATATACTGCTTCACTGTCTCAATCTCCCGATGCTCCATCTGTGGATTGATTGCAAAACTCTGTTCTAAAAGTTTAATGCCTTCATTAATGATTTCCGTCACCTCCTGGAAATCATTAGTCCGGTATAACCGGTCAATATCCTGATTCAGACCACCGGACTTTTCCTTGGGCAGTATTTCATATACATCCTTCAATAAATTTGAAAAAATAAATTTTACATACATTTGTGAAAAATTCTTTTTGCTCTGATACTTCTCGCACAGCCCTTCAAAATGACGACGCAGCCCTGCCATATCCTTCATTTTGATATCCTGCCGAATCTGCTTCATCAGAGTATCGTCATCAATCTGGGAAAGATTTGCCTCTGTCTGCTGCTCTTCACTAAACACACGATCCTCCGGTACATAAAATTTATTTTCCATCAGAAGCTCCAGCCGTTCCATTTCCTCTGCCAGCTTCACCGGCCTCACAAACTCACGGCTGACCGCAATATAGCACTTCTCCGCATATTTCTCCTCAATGGCATCCAGAAGTTTTTGCGCCATTTCCTTTCTGGATTCCACATCAATCTCCCGTTCCAACAGAATGATTCCCTGCTGTGGGTTCATATTCAAGTACAAAAACGGCTCCTTCATTTCTTCCCGGAGATTTTCCAGAAAATCCAGACCGGTTCTTCCAAAAAATTCCCTGTCAAATTCCAGCAGCATCATATTATGAAAGTCCTGTACATACTCCAGACTGTCTGCCCCCCCTAAGCTTGCCGCCAGATCCTGTGGTGCGGCACCATTCAACAGGGACAATAATACATGCTCCCGGACAAAATTAAGGTTCTTTTCCTTGCGCTCGTCCTCCAGACGTTCTCCCTCAATCTCCTGCAGCACCTTCTCCATAGTATTGCGGAATTCCTCCGGATCCACAGGCTTTAAAATATAGCTGTCCACACCAGATTTCATTGCCTTTCTGGCATATTCAAACTCTCCATATCCACTAAAGATCACCATTTTTGTCTGAGGATATTTTTTCATGACATTTTCTGCCAGCTCAAGTCCATCCATAAAAGGCATTTTAATATCCGTCAGCAAAATATCCACCGGTTTTTCCTCCAGAGCCTCCAATGCCTTTACGCCATTGACCGCCTCCCGGATTTCCGCCTCCATATGAAGCTGCTTCAACAAAAATTTAATACCGTTTCTCTCTATTTTCTCATCATCCACGATTAATATCTGAATCATATCCGACCTCATTTCTATAAGATATCTTTTTGCACTATTTGACATCTTTTATTTCCGCAAATCCACACAAAATCATAATTACTGATTTTTAGCATTTTTTTTAGATTTAGTTTACCACATCTGCCTTGGAAACCCAAATTTTTCTCTAAATTTTCATGACAATTTCACCTTCTAAATGCTGCTTCCGAAAATCCTGTAAATTCTTCAAAAAACTCATCTTTTTCAATATGCCAAATAACTCCCTTCCGGTATTCCTACCGAAAGAGAGTGTAATTGTTTCTTTATTTTACAATATTTTTTAGACAAAAAATTAGCTTTTTATTTACTCGTTCCTGTCCTCCAGATTTCCTGATCGTACTGCTCAATGGTCCGGTCTGATGAGAAAAATCCTGCTTTCGCAATATTTACCAACATCTTTTCTGCCCACTCCATACGATCATTATAATCATGATATGCCTTTTCTCTTGTTGCAATATAGTCCTTAAAATCAGGAAACGTCATAAACCAGTCCTTATTCAACAGCTCATTATACAGACGTGTCAGGTGTTCTTCATCTCCTACCGCCATCATTTTCCTGCCAACAATAAAGTCCACCGCTTCCTTCAAAGCTGTATCCTTTTCATAATAATCTCGGGACACATAGCTGCCCTGCGCATACCGGTCAATAACTGTCTCGCTATCCTCACCAAAGATATAAATATTATCTTTTCCAACCAGATCTGCAATTTCCACGTTTGCTCCATCCATAGTTCCCAGTGTCAGCGCACCGTTAAGCATAAACTTCATATTACCGGTACCGCTTGCCTCCTTGGAAGCCAGAGAAATCTGCTCTGAAATATCACATGCCGGAATAAGCTGTGCCGCCTTGCTGACATTATAATTCTCTACCATTACCACACGAAGATATGGATTTACCTGCTCATCCTTATTGATCAGCTCCTGCAGACAAAGGATCAGATGAATAATATCCTTTGCGATCACATACGCCGGTGCTGCCTTTGCGCCAAAGATAACTGTAACCGGCTTTTCCGGAATAATGCCACTCTTAATCTCCAGATACTTGTGAATGATATAAAGTGCATTGAGCTGCTGTCTCTTGTACTCGTGAAGACGTTTTACCTGAATATCGTAAATCGAATTTTCATCAATCTCAACTCCCTGTGTCCGCAAGAGATATTCCTTCAACTGTTTTTTCTTCTCAGCCTTTACCCGCAACAGACTCTCCAGCACCTTCTGATCTCCCTGATACTGCAGTAATTTTTCCAGTTCTGTGGCATCCTTTTTAAATCCATTGCCAATCAGCCCCTCGATCCAGGAAGTCAGTTCCTCATTGCAATGAAGCAGCCAGCGGCGGAAGGTAATACCGTTTGTTTTATTATTAAACTTCTCCGGATAAATTTCATAAAATGGTTTCAGCTCACTGTTTTTCAAAATCTCCGTATGAAGATATGCCACACCATTTATACTATATCCATAGTGCATATCAATATGCGCCATATGTACTCTGTCTTCTTTATCAATAATTGCAACTGCCTCATCCGGATATTTTTTCTTTGCCTCATTATCCAGAATATGAATGATCGGAAGAAGCTGTGGCACAACCTTCTGAAGATACGCAATCGGCCATTTTTCCAGTGCTTCCGCAAGAATCGTATGATTTGTATAAGCACATGTTTTAGCTGCAATTTCCATAGCTTCTTCAATACAGATGCCACGGATCAGAAGCAGACGGATCAGCTCCGGGATCACCATTGTCGGATGGGTATCGTTGATCTGGATTGCCGCATAATCCGGCAGATCATGAAGATTACATCCCCTTGCCTCACATTCCTCCAGAATGAGCTGTGCTCCGGCTGACACCATAAAATACTGCTGATAAATTCGCAGAAGCTGTCCCTTCTCATCACTGTCATCCGGATACAGGAAAAGAGTCAGATTATGTTCTATATCCTCCTTATCAAAGGAAATGCCATCTTTTGTGATCTTCTCCTCCACACTGTCAATATCAAACAAATGAAGCTGATTTGTCCTGTTCTCATAACCGGTGACCGCAATATCGTACAGAGAAGCTTTTACAATATGATCACGGAACTCCACGGTATAGCTTTTGTCCCTCTTTGTCAGCCAGCTATTTTTCTCAATCCATGGATTAGGATATTCCTTCTGCAGATTCTGCTCAAATACCTGCTTAAAAAGTCCCAGGTGATAGTTGATACCAATGCCGTCTCCCGGAATCCCAAGAGTCGCAATAGAATCCAGGAAACACGCTGCCAGACGTCCCAATCCACCATTTCCCAGCGATGGCTCCGGCTCAATCTCCTCAATCTCATAAATACTTTTTCCATTCTTCTCCAATTCCTTTTTCACCGTATCAAAAAGACCCAGATTGATCAGATTATTGGACAATAGTTTTCCAATAAGAAACTCTGCGGAAATATAATAAACCTTCTTTTTTCCGGCATGGCTTTCCTTCTGTTTTGCTTGCTCCTTTACCAGCTCCAGCAAAGCAATATAAATTTCCTCATTGCTGCAATCCTTTAAACTTTTCTGATAGTGATCCTTTACAAATTTCTCAAGCATTTTTCTCCTCCTGATGATTTCCATTTTATATTTTTAAATTTTGTTATATTAACGATCATAAATATCTGCCATCTTTCCCAGAAACTTAATTTCCTTCTCGCCAAACTCGCCCCTCTTCAGTCTCCAGCGCCAGTTTTGACCAATCGTTGAAGGCAGATTCATTCTCGCATCATTATCTTTTTTCAAAATATCCTGCATTTGAAGAATGACTGTATCCGCCACACTCTGATAAGCCAGCCGTATCACTGCATTTGCCAGTTTTTCTTTGAATTCTGAGCAAATTTTGTCACTTATACAAAGTCCTGTATAATCCAGCAGATACTCATACCCCTCTTCCGGCAGCGAATCAAAATATCCAAGTAGTGTTTCATTATCATGAGTTCCGCTGTACACCACACAATTTCTCTCATAATTATGTGGCAGATATTCATTATCTCTTTTCCCATCAAATGCAAATTCCAGAATTTTCATCCCCGGATATCCGCTTTGCTTCAAAAGCTGTCTGACACCCGGCACAACCACGCCCAGATCTTCTGCAATCACCTTTGCATCCCCAATTGCTTCATCAATGGCTTTGATCAGCTTTTCTCCGGGTCCCTTTCGAAATGCTCCATCTACCGGTACCCCTTCTGCCGGAATAGCATAATATCTTACAATCCCAATAAAATGATCAATTCGCACAACATCATACATACTGCCTGCTGCTTTAATACGCTTTTTCCACCAGGTAAAATGATCCTTTTCCATAATATCCCAATCATAAATGGGATTTCCCCATTTCTGTCCGTAATCCGAAAATGCATCCGGCGGACACCCAGCCACGTCAATCGGGTGAAGTGTCTCATCCAGTTGATACTGTCCCGGATTTGCCCACACATCGGCACTATCCAATGCCACATAAATCGGGATATCTCCAATAATCTGTATTCCCTTTTGATTTGCATATTTCTTTAATGTATTCCACTGCTCAAAAAACTTATATTGTACGAAACACCAGAATTCCATTTTTTCTTTCAATAACTGACGATAATATTTCAAAGCCGTCTCTTTACGGCAACGTATGTCCTCACTCCACGACAGCCATTCAACACCTCCGAAATAGTCTTTACAGGACATAAAGAGACTATAATCCTCCAGCCATTCCTGATTTTTATGAACAAACTCCTGATAATCAGACGAAGACTTTTCCTGCCACCGCAGAAATGCCTTTTTCAAAATTCCAAACCGGTTCACATACATTTTCTGATAATCCACATCATAAACCAGTTCGCCCCAGTCTATTTTCTGAATTTCTTCCTTTTCCAATAATCCTTCCTTCTGTAGCAGATCCAAATCTATAAAATATGGATTTCCTGCGAAGGTAGAAAATGACTGATAAGGACTATCTCCAAAGCTTGTTGGTCCAACCGGAAGTACCTGCCAGTATTTCTGTCCGGCTTCTTCCAATTGATCTACAAAATGATAGGCTTCTTTTCCCAATGATCCGATACCATATGGCGACGGCAGGCTGCTGATTGGCAACAAAATTCCTGCGCCCCGCTCCAGCCGTTTTGACTTCTGCTCCATGCTCATCACACGTTTCCTCCATCTTTTCCATTTGCAGCGGCCTCGTTTCATTCTCCGCTGATATTATGCTATCAGCTATTTGTCAAATATTCTATATACCATTTCTTAGATTGATATCAATTTTTACAGAATTCAATATTCAAAATAAAAACACAGTATATTTCTACCTTTGTTCAATAAAAATATACTGTGCCGTATTTGTTTTATAAAAAAAAGCCCATAGCATATAACTATGAACTCGATTTTAATGAGACACGGGGGATTCGAACCCCCGACAACTTGATTAAAAGTCAAGTGCTCTACCAACTGAGCTAGTATCCCATCTTCGTCAAATAGACGAAAATGCCCAGAACCGGAATCGAACCAGT
>ULPR01030218.1_pt1 | contig 13929 bp, 7 predicted proteins | sample 1953681 | NCBI WGS metagenome assembly ULPR01 (sample SAMEA4835634, study PRJEB28245) | human gut metagenome | biome: gut microbiome; material: fecal sample | place: Denmark | collected 2008 | reverse complement strand
CATCGCGGTGGCTTCCGCCCGTACCCGCTATCGTCATTGCTATGCTTCGCGGTTATTCGTTGTCTTCTACGTCAAAGGCGTTGAATTTTTTGACGGCAACGACATTATAATAGTAGTAGTCATTGGGCCCGGCGTAATATTGACCTATGGCATCCTTTGACGCTGAACGATATGATATTTTCGCATAGGTTTTGTCGTAAAATGCCAAACTACATGTCTCAGAAGATAATTCTGTGGATGTTCGAACAAAAGTATATCGATAATAGTACTGGCTATTAGTTAATAATCTAATTGTGGCAATATTCGGCACTTCAAAAATTGCAGGCATATACCATCCAGACTCGCCATTGGAATTTAATTCCTCAATACTCTTAAACGCTGGATACAAATCTACCCAATTTGGAATACTATGGATTGTTTTGGTGTTTTTCTCTCCATCATCCTCAGATGTTGCTCCAGTATTAATACTTTGGATAGACCAAGCGCCACTACTAACCGTATAATAGAGTAGCGGTGCCCCGTCACGAAGACTTAGAAGAGTGTTTTTCCCATTAAGTGTAATGACATCGCCGTCCTTATACTTCGTCTGCTTGTATGTGAGGATGATAGGCTCTTTGCTGCCGGTGATTTCAACTGTAGTAGAGCGAGTCACGGTCGTTGCAGATACGGTTACAGCCAAGTTCTTGCCTGATTGATAAATGGTACACCAGTCAGCATTTGACTTGACAGAATAAGGAAGAGATCCCTCAATGACATAATTGTATGTATGGGTGTCACGGTCTACATAATATGTTGTAGAACCATCAAGGTCTTTTATGGACAACGTTCCGCCTGCTTGCTTGAGCGTGAAAGACATGGCGAGATCGCTATTCTTCGCTTTAATGGAAATTTTTGCAGAGCGGTCATCAGGAGTTTGGTTACCGGCTACTTTAATTGTATAGCTCTTTTCATCGTCTGTGGTGACTTCTGCCCATGACTTGTCAGATGAAATTGTGATTCCGTCAACCGAAGATTCTACTTTGATATTTAGGCTCGTTTCTGTGTCTTGAATATCGATAATATCACCGTCATTAACCTCTTTGCCATTCGACGTTACGGATAACGTTGCGCCTTTTTGCGACAGGGAATGCTTTGCCGAAAGTTTGCCGTCCTTGGAGGAAACCGTGATTGAGGCGTTGCGCTCGGCACTATTGACATTAGCTGCGACTTTCACGAGGGCGTAGTAGGTGCGGACGGTGGCGGTGTTGGCGCGAGAGTGAGTGGCCGGTTCGTTGCCAATCCAACGTATGGAGTTGGCGATAGCCGCAGTGCGGCTTGAGCCGTCCACAAGCTCTACCGTGGCCCAGTCGGCGGACGACTTAACCGTCAGGTCATTGAAATCGAGATTGGTCGTTATGGGGAGGCGGTACTCGGTGGCGTTAGCATCGATTTCTTTATTGGCTGCATCGTCCGGAATGGACAACATTGGCGCAACGCCGAGGCGCGTGATGGTTATCGTTGTAGACTTGTCGTAGTATGTTGTGGCGGTGACGGTCGCAGTCTCGGACTCGGTCGTGGTTGCCGGTTCAATATAGAATGTGATGGCGTTTGTTAGGACGCTATAATCAAGGGTGGAGCTTCTCATCGCGCGTACCCAGTCCATATCCGTTTTGACCGTAAAAGGTATAATGGAATTGTTCTCGAAAACGACAGAAGCCTCACCTCCATCACTGCTTACGGATAGGCTTGTGTCGGATGGTTTCAATGCCTCGTCCTTGCCATAGAACGGCTTTTGGTATTTTATGTCCGCACCGATGATTTCTCCGGCAGAGTTTTGCGTGTAATTGGTGACGTAGATGCGGTAAAAGGCGTCATAAGTACCCCATATATATCCGTTGCCCGGTGTAACTGCGACCTTAGAGACATACCCGGTCTTGGGAATGTACCCCACATTTCCTAAGCCTTTCATACCGCCGAGATCTACAATGATACCACCATTGGCATTGAAGTTGTCCGCACCATCTATGTATAGCCTGTCGTCGAGTTTGGTTTTGCTGTCTCCGGCGGCGGCTTCGCTGCGCATTGAGAGTTTGACGGTGCCTGCGGGGTCGGCGACCTCTTTGTCGGGGTTTATGGGATTGGGGTTGTCCGGCTCATCGCCGTTGCTGTCGCCGCAGGCGGGCAGCAGGCACAGGCATGGCATAGCAGCGCATGCCGTGTACCAAAGTCTTTTTAAGGCTTTCATAGAGTGTGAATGCGCGGCCGACAATCTCCTACGGCCACTGTGTATAGGGGGTGATGTTTGGGTATAAAAAAAGGTGTGGAGATTGAAGTTACATCTTATTCCCATATCCAAGGCCTTGACGGAAGCCCATTCCTGTAAATAAGACATCAATCACCACACCTATGCGTATAACGGGTGCGTGTCTGTATGCACACACGTGTATATGCAAAAATGCGGATGCCATTGTCTCTTATCTTTCAGGAATATATCTTAAACCGTCAAGTTTGGATATGGAAGATAATAGATAACTACATCTTTTTGTATTGTATATTTTTTTTACAATCGCATAGCGACTGACGTACCGGTTCTCTCACCAATGTCCGTTGCAAAGGTATATAAAAAAGTTTAACAAAACAAAATTTTCACACGAAAAATTCGGGGGGGGTAATTGGCTGATTGTTAGTGTAATACGCTTTTAGGCGCAGGCCTGGCGTGTATCCGGCCGGATGATACGGTATGGCCCACGATTATTACACCCCCGGGACGGCATAAACAAAAGACGGCAGCCGAGCCGATGGGCGCGACTGCCGTCTTTTTGATGCGAAGATCAGGATTACTTGTTCAGCTGCTTGAGCAGTTCGGTTACAGCAGCCTCAATCTGGCGGTCACGACCCGTGACGACGTCCTCCGGAGAGTTGTAAACCTCGATGTCCGGGTCGAGTTGCCGGTTCTCGAGTGCATGACCGTTGCGGTCCAGCGAGGTCACCTGCGGGATGCCGAAGACGAGTGATGGGTCGATCTGCGTTTCCCACCATACAGCCGTCATCGTGCCCGGTACGGGAGCACCGACAATCTTGCCTATGCCAAGGGTCTTGTATACGTATGGTGTGCCGTGCGCGTCACTGTAATTGTACTCGTTGGTCAGCATTACCGAGGGCTTGGTCCATTGCGAGAACGGGTCGCTGCCGATATAGCGGCCGCGAGGCGCGTAGCGCACATATTCCTTGCCCGAGAGTAGCAGTGCCACATCGTTGTGCAACCATCCGCCGCCGTTGTAGCGTGTATCCACGATGACCGCCTCGCGATTGCGGTAGCGGCCCAACAGCTCGCTGTATACCTCGCGGAAGCTGGGCGAGTCCATACCTTGGATGTGAACGTATCCTATGCGGCCGCCCGAGAGGCTGTCCACAAGTTGTTGGTTGCGCTCCACCCAGCGGTGGTAAAGCATTCCGGATTGTGCTCCGGCGCTGATGGCGCGGACGGTGACTGTGCGGTTCTTGCCGTCGACAGAGCGCACGGTCAGGCGCACCTTCTTATTCACCTTGCCTTGCAGCAGCAGGTTGTAGTCTGCATCTGCGCCAATCTCGTTGCCGTTGATGGCTGTGATGACATCGCCCGGCTTTACATTGGCTTTGGCTGAAGCCAGAGGCGAGCGCGGCAGCACTTCGGCCACCTTCAGGCCCTCGCCACGGTAGTCTTCGTCATAGAATGCGCCAAGTACAGCCGTAGGCAGTGCCTTGGACGGCTCGAAATAGCGGCCTCCGGTGTGGCTGGCGTTGAGCTCGCCGAGAATTTCGCTGAGCATATCGGCGTAGTCGTAATTGTTGTTGATATGTGGTAGGAAGCGACGATAATCATTGCCGTAAGCATCCCAGTCTACGCCGTGTAGATTGACATCGTAGAACTTGTCGCGCACTTGCGAAAGCATATGATCGAAGATGTATTCGCGTTCCGCTGCCGGGTCGCGGTCGTACTCTGCCTCGAAGGACACGGTCTCCTCTTTGCCGTCTTTCAGCGACACTTTCTTGATGCCGCTTCCCGACAATACAAAGAGGTTGTCGCCTTTGGCGTCATACTCAAAGCCGCCCGATACGCCCTTGGCCAGCAGGCGTGTCTCATCCTTGCGCAGGTCGCGCACATAGAGGTTGCCGCCGCCCTCGGTGGCCAAAGCCACGTAGTACAGCTTGTCGCCCTTGTCCGAGAGGTAGCTGTCGCCCATAGACGATGAGCGCTCGGTCAGACGCTTGGTGCGATATCGGCGGTTGGCAAAATCAAATACGTGCGGTTTGACAGGCTCGTCTTTCTTGTCGGCCTTGTCTTTCTTTGACTTTTTGTCTTTCTTATCTTTCTTTTCAGACTTCTCGGATTTGTCCGCCTTGTCATCCTTGTCTTCCTTCTCGGCATCTTCGACTAATGCGGCCTCCTCCTCGGTGCGGTTGATTTCCTCCCAAGCGCTCTCGTCCAGGGCCATGAATACCACATCACTTTGATTGCCCCAGCTGCCGTGGCTCTTCATGCCATATCGGCCGGTAGTATATATCAGTGCGCGGCCGCCCATGGCCCAGCGCGGGTTGCCATCGCTGTATCCGCTTTCGGTGAGGTCAATGACCTCCGAGCCGTCGGCACGTACAGCCGCGATGTCGGTGTTGTTCCATCCGCCTATGCCGATGTAATCGATGAGTAGCCATTGGCTGTCCGGATTCCAGACAAACGAAATATCGCCGTCCGAATAGCTGTAATTATACTTGCCGTCCAAGGCTGTAACGACCTTCTTCGTGGCTACATCGAGTACGCGCAGTGTCACGCGGTCTTCCAGGAACGCCACTTTTTTGCCGTCAGGGCTGAATACCGGTTGCTGAGCCGTGTTGCCTCCGGCGTACAACAATTTTTCTTCGATAGCGGTGGCGTAGGTAAAGTGCTTCTCCTTGCTGTCCTTGATGGTAGCGGTATACAGCGCCCATTTGCCATCGCGTTCCGAGTCATATACGATGGTGCGTCCGTCCTTGCTGAAGCTCAGACAGCGCTCCTGTCCCGGAGTGTCGGTGATGCGGCGCGTAGTGGCGTACTTCACCGAGGTCACGTATATGTCGCCGCGCATCACGAAGGCTACTTCCGAGCCGTCGGGGCTGACAGCGAGGTCGGTGGCGCCGTTGCTGCGTATCGATTTGTTCGGAGCACCGGCGTAATCGTCAGCAGCGATGGATATTTTCATCTTGGTCGGTGTCGGGGCACCGACGGCCATGGTATATATCTCGCCGTTCCAGCTGAAAGCCAATGTGCCATCGGTCGCGCGGCTGAGGCTGCGTACCGGATGGCGTGTGAAGGCTGTAACCTGTACCGGATCGCCGCCGTTGATGCTTCCGCGCCAGATGTTAAGCGTTCCGTCCGTTCCGCGTTCCGACAGGTATACGTAATTGTCCTTGCCATCCCATACGGGATTGTGGTCGTTGCCGTTGAAGGTGGTCAGGCGTGTGTACCGCCCATGGTCATCAAGCCATATATCGGCAGTGCCGGACGAGCGTTCGTGCTTGCGTAGCACGTCCTCATAGCTCTTCTTGTCCTGGTAGAGCATACGCCCCGAGGCGTCCACATCGACAGCGCCTATAGGGAACGGTAGCACCATATGCGGGCGAGCGCCGGCACGCAGAGGCACGCTGTACAGCTGTGCGCCTGTATACGAGCGTATTGTAGTGGATGGCATAATGCCGGCCGAAAACAGCACGGTGCTGTCGTTGAGAAAGCCTTTAGGTGTTTCCGAGCCTCCGGCGGTGGTGAGACGCACGGCACGTCCGCCCTGAGACGAAATTGCGTAAACGTCCATACCGGTGCCGTCGCGGTCACTGGCAAAGGCTATGGTTTTGCTGTCCGGACTCCATACAGGATAAGAGTCGTATGCCGGGTTGGAGGTGACGGCGCGAGCCTCACCTCCGGTGGCCGGAACGGTATAGATGTCGCCTTTGTAACTGAACGCTACGGTCTTGCCGTCCGGAGATATAGCCGGATGGTTGAGCCATAGCGGTGCCGAGTCACCGCCTGTGGTGGCATAGCCTTGCAAAGAGCATAAGGCTATGGCTGTGATAACGATTTTGTTCATAGTATATATTTTAGAAACTTGTATATAAGACGTTTGTCGTTGGCCAAATATAACACACGGGCCGTTGTTTATGGCGTTAAATAATGCAAAAGGCAATGGTCGCACCATGTATTGGACCGAAAAACACAAAAGACACGGCACCGCAGACAAGGTTAGGACAAGCTGACATGCAATGTTGCAGTGTTGCATAGTCATGTATGTAAGCTACGGCATTTTGTCTCGGCATGTTTTGTGTCGATATTGGATGTTAATCGCAAAATTAATCAAAAAAACGGACTATGGCTGTGGTACGGGCGAAAATGTGTATCTTTGTGTCATGGCTCATAAGGTAATGCGTACGATGATGACACCCTTGACCGTTTTAGGTAAGGGCATCTTGGGTTTTGTAGTGCCCGATACATGCTATGTGTGCGGTCGTCCGCTTAGGGGAGACGAAAGGGCTATATGTGCCCACTGTCTTATCGATCTGCCGCGCACGATGTTGCATTATGTGAAAGATGATGCTGTGCTCAACGGCCTGGCTACACAAGTACCTGTGGGACGTAGTGCCGCATGGATACACTATGAAAAAGGTACGAAGGTCGCCCGTTTGATTTTGACAATGAAATTTGGCAATAGACCCATGCTCGGAACGGAAATGGGACGAAAATTTGCACGCGAACTTATGCCTACGGGTTTTTTCGGCGGTATGGATGTGATTATGCCCATACCATTGCATTGGAGCAGGCTGGTGAAACGCGGATACAATCAAACGGAATTCATAGCGCGCGGCATAAGCTCGGTCACCGGGTTGCCTATAGATGCAGGATTGCGTGCGGTACGCCGCCATCCGGCGCAGGCACGCAAGAATGTCGAACAACGCAAGGCCAACCTTGCCGGGACAATGGAATACAAAGGAGGCGAAGGTGCATTGTCAGGCCGACATGTCTTACTTATAGATGATATCGTCACCACCGGAGCAACCATGCGAGAGGCTGTACGTGCCTTGACGCAAGATAGCGGGGTGGGGCGCGTGAGCATTTTGTCGTTGGGCCGTGCACATTCCGTTAACGATTGACATTCGATATTGTATATACAACCGAATTTACTTTTTTTTATGAAAAAGAGAGTATATAACGTATTGTTGGTGTGCCTTTTGGCTATAACAAGTGTATTTGCGCAACCTTACGAACAGGAAGTGCGCGTCACTAATCACTCGGCGAGCATTGTACTTGCCGGGACGCTGACCACACCCCCTTCGCCCAAGGCCGTATGTGTCCTTGTTACCGGAAGTGGAGCTCAAGATAGGGATGAAACGCTTTTGGGCCATAAACCATTTAAAGTTTTGGCAGACAGTCTTGCCGGCCGTGGATATGCGGTGCTACGCATGGATGATCGTGGTACCGGCGCCAGTGAAGGTGACTTTGCCGAGTCCACGGTGGATGATTTTGTGACAGATATTGCTTCCGGAGTTGGGTATGTCGACTCGCTTTTCAGCACAATTCCGATATGTGTTATCGGTCATTCGGAAGGTGGAGGTATTGCCATACGGCTTGGGGCATCAGACGAACGTGTGGATATGATTGTTACGTTGGCTGCACCTGCATGGCGCGGCGATTCGATAATAATGTCGCAATGTCGTGAGATGGCCGTACGTATGCTCGGGCATTGGGATGGTGAAGCGCTGCAACGCCAATTGCTTGATATAGCCATGAGTGATGCGTCCGAGCCGAGCGTTCGAATGTCCTTGCAATATGTTATAATGACATTACCTGAAGCATCCGTTCCGCAGGTACGCAAACGGCTGTTTGCCTCTGTGGATCAAATGTCTACGCCATACTATCGGCGGATGCTCCGCTACGACCCGATGCCTGATATAGAGAAAGTCAAATGCCCATGGCTTGCGCTCAACGGTGACCGCGATGTGCAGGTGTTGTGTGCCAATCTCGATACCATAGCAGCATATGCACCCCAAGCCGATACGATGACCATGGCCGGCCATAATCATCTGTTTCAGCATAGTTTATCCGGGATGCCGGACGAGTATGCGTCATTGCATGAAGACATATCCATCGAGACTTTGAATGCGATAATAGCTTGGCTTGATGCCCATATTATGGGATTATAGGCGTATCCCATTACGGCAGAATATCCCAACCAGAAATAACACGCAAAACGAGGCGAGTTTTCAAGACTCGCCTCGCTTTCTTATGAGTAACTAATTGATGGCAACTCTTTCGAGTCCCGGAATATTATTCCTCTTGGTTCTTTTCGGCGTATTCTTTGAGCAGTTTCTCCTGAACGTCTGCCGGGACGAGTTCGTAGGAGGCAAACTTCATGGTGAACGATGAGCGTCCGCCGGTGATGGAGCTGAGTTCGGTGGAGTAGTTGGCCATTTCCTTGAGAGGCACCTTAGCCTGGATTTTCTCCAAACCATTTTCGCTGGACATGCCCATGATGATGGCGCGGTGTCCTTGCAGGCCGCTCATGACATCGCCCATGACATCACCCGGAACGAGGACTTCGACATCGTAAACCGGTTCGAGAACTTTTGGATTGGCGTTGCGGAATGCTTGCGAGAAAGCGTTACGTCCGGCCAGACGGAACGAGATTTCGTTAGAGTCCACCGGGTGCATTTTGCCGTCATATATGCATACACGCACATCGCGAGCGTATGAGCCGGTCAGAGGACCTTGCTCCATGCGGTCCATAAGACCTTTGACTATGGCCGGGATGAAGCGCGCATCGATAGCGCCGCCGACGATGCAGTTGCACACAACGAGTTTACCGCCCCATTGCAGCGGAATCTCCTGAGTGTCGCGAACATTCATCTTGAATTCCTGATTGCCGAAGCGATAGGTGTCCGGAGCAGGCATACCTTCGGCATAGGGCTCGATGATGATATGCACCTCGCCAAACTGACCGGCGCCGCCGGATTGTTTTTTGTGGCGGTAGTCAGCGCGTGCGGCCTTGGTGATGGTCTCGCGATAGGGAATCTTGGGTTCCTCGAAGATGATGGGCATTTTGTCGTTGTTCTCAACGCGCCATTTGAGTGTGCGTAGGTGGAATTCGCCTTGACCGGAGAGTATTGTTTGTTTCAGTTCTTTGGATTGCTCGACAACCCATGTCGGATCCTCCTCGTGCATACGAGTGAGGATGGCGCTTAGTTTTTCGCTGTCGCTCTCGGTGACTGGGCGTACTGCGCGCTGATACTTCGGCGCGGGATATTTGATGAAATCGAACTCGTAATCGCAACCCTTTTCGTTGAGGGTATTGCCTGTGCGTACGTCTTTGAGCTTCACGGTGGCGCCTATGTCACCTGCCTTGAGTTCGTCTACGGCGGTCTTGATTTGACCGCATACGCAGTATATCTGAGCCAGACGTTCCTTGGTGCCGCGAGTGACGTTGTCGAGATCAGCTCCGGCTTTCAGTGTTCCGGACATAACTTTGAAGTACGACACTTCACCTATGTGCGGTTCGACGGTAGTCTTGAACATGAATACGCTCAGCGGGCCGTTGCTGTCCGGCTTGACTTCTTCGCCTGCTGTATTGAGCGGAGCGGGCATATCCTCTACGAAAGGCACAACGTTGCCCAGGAATTCCATCATGCGGCGTACACCCATGTCTTTGGCAGCGCTGACGCAGAATACCGGGAACATGGAGCGTGTAATCAAGCCCTTGCGGATACCTTCACGCAATTCGTCTTCGCTGAGGCATTCGGTCTCAAAGAATTTTTCCATAAGAGCTTCGTCGTTTTCGGCGGCAGCCTCCACGAGAGCATGATGCAATTCCTTGGCCTTGTCCATTTCTTCGGCGGGTATTTCTTCGATGGTTGGAACGCCGCCATCGGGGCCCCACGAATACTTTTTCATCAGCAGGACGTCAATCATGGCGTTGAAGCCCGGGCCGCATTGCAGCGGGTACTGAATGGCGACAATCTTCGGGCCGAAGACTTCGCGCATCTGCTCCATGACGTTGTCGTAGTCGGCTTTTTCTCCGTCAAGTTGGTTGAGTGCGAAGATTACGGGTTTGTTTACACCGGCAGTGGTGCGGAAGATGTTTTGTGTGCCTACTTCTACGCCGTATTGGGCGTTGACAACGATAAGGCCTGTGTCTGTGACGTTGAGTGCCGTTACGGCATTGCCTACGAAGTCGTCAGCTCCCGGGCAGTCGATGACGTTGAGCTTCTTGCCAAGGAACTCGGCATATATCACGGTGGAGAACACGGAGGATCCGTATTCCTTCTCTACCGGGAAGTAGTCGCATACGGTGTTCTTTGTTTCGACTGTGCCGCGGCGTTTTATCACTCCACACTCGAAGAGCATAGCTTCTGCGAGTGTGGTTTTCCCGGATCCCTTGCTGCCCAGCAAGGAGATGTTTTTAATTTCGTTGGTTTGATATACCTTCATGTTATTAGGTGGTTTTTAGATAATACAATGTTATTGGTAAAAAAACTGGGCGCAATTTACGCACTTTTCTTTGATTTGAATGTACGCTTCGGTATGTTACGCAACATGTTTTTAACTTTTTGAAACACTTTGCCGAGTATACACATCTTTTAATTATGGCTAATATGTTTGAAGTTGTGATAGCTGTCGGAAAAACGCTTACGATGTCGTACGTTGTTGAATTCAGTTGGTGACGGCATCGCAAAATATAACGAGCGCGCCATGCGTAGTGAAGATGTGCAAAAAAAGCATAAAAACAAAGGGCAAGTGTTTGTGACTGAAAAAATATGCTTACCTTTGATTAAACGTTAGAAAGCATTTGTTGTCTAAGCATTAAGACGACGAAGAAAGGACGTTTACAATACAGTTTAACAATATATCAACAATCAAAAACGAGCAAGCATGATGAAGTACAACGATTTCTTGGGCGGACTGGTGGCCTTGGCATTTGTATCGATGCCGCTGATGGCTGTGTCGCAGGACTTCGAGGACGACATCTACTATAATCCCTCGAAGGAAAAGACGACCAAGTCCCCAAAAAGTACGGCGCCTATTCGGTATGTGCCTACGCAGGACTATCCCGCAGCTGATACATATAATTACAGCAGTGCATCCACGCGCGATGTGGACGAGTACAACCGTCGTTATGCCACAACGGCAGATACAACGGCACGAGACAGCGCATACATCTCGGACAACTTTGCCTACACGCGTCGCATCGAGCGTTTTCATAACCCGGATGTTGTTGCAGCATCGGGTGATGATCAACTGATAGATTACTATTATTCGCAGCCATCCGAGACTTCCTCGGTCAATATATACGTAAATGCAGACCCGTATTTGGGTTGGGGCATATATCCGTATTATGGCTACTACGGCTATCGTCCGTATTATTCGTACTATAATCCGTGGTATAGCTGGAGATGGACCTTTGGCCCTTGGTATTGGGGCTCATCTTGGACCTGGGGTTATGATCCGTATTGGTATGGAGGATGGGGCTATCCCTATTGGGCATGGAGTTCTCCATGTCCGCCGCATCACCATCATCACGGCTATGGACCCGGTTCGTCATGGTATCCGTCTTCGCCCGGGTCTTATAGACCTCACGGTACGGCATCTGCCGGAAGCACCTCGAGTCGCCGCCCTGGCTCGACGTACAACGGGTACTCGCCTTCCGGAAGTGGAATGTCACGTCCCGGCAATATGGGTCGTGGCCGTGGCAATACCACTGCCACAGCACCATCGACATCTACGCGCTCCGACGGATATGCTCCGTCATCCACAGGCTCGCGTCCCTCGACAGGATATAGCGGCGGAAGCTCTCGCGGACGTTATGGCAATAGCTCTTCGTCCACCGAAAGCCGTCGCAGCACTTACACACCTTCACGCAGTTCGTCCTCATCAAGCAGCAGCCGTGGGTCGTATAGCAGCGGTAGCCGAGGCGGATCGTATAGCAGTGGTAGTCGAGGCGGATCGTATGGTGGTGGTAGCCACGGTGGAGGCGGAGGTGGAGGCCGTGGTCGTCGTTGATAAGGCTATAGGCAACAGCTTCCATATCTTATGAACAATAAAACAGAAAAATACATCCAGAACATGAAACGTCTCATTATTCCGGCTCTTATCGCTGTCTTGGGGATTCCTACGGTCTTAGGCCAAAGCTCCATTGACGCGTTGCAGCTTACGAGCAGTGACTTCAAAGGTACGGCACGCTTTATGGGTATGGGCGGTGCATTTACCGCACTCGGTGGCGACCTGTCGACATTGACCCAAAACCCGGCCGGTATCGGTATTTATCGACACAGCGAGATAGGTGCCACTCTCGATATCAATTTTCAAAAATCAGCTACATCATCGGCAAGTAATACTTATTCGGCAACGCAGACTAAGGCATATTGCAACAATTTCGGATATGTAGGCGTCATACGCCTTGACGGACTGTTGCAGTCGTTCAATTGGGGTGCTACGTATAACCGTGTAACCTCTTTTGACCGCAAAACTTCCGGATATGTTGTGCCGACCAATACTTCGCTGTCCAACTACATAGCCTCATTTACGGGTGGCATAAATCCTGACGAGTTGATTTTCAGCAGTACATACAACCCCTATCGCGACAGTAGCCACGACTGGCTGAGTATATTGGCGTATAACACCTATATGATAAGCTCGTCGGATGCGCAAGGTCGGTCCTATCGGGGATTGTTCCAAACCGGTACCACCGGAGACGCCGAAACAACATTGCTCGAGCGTGGATATTTGGATGAATACAGCTTCAATTTTGGTGGCAACTTTTCCAATTTGGTGTATTGGGGCTTGTCCGTAGGAGTGACAGACCTCAGCTACACTCGCGAAGTATGGTATTCAGAGTCTATGGAGAATGCTTCGGTGTATGATGCTGCATCACAGAATAACGTCAACGGCAATGCCGGTATCAACTTGAGCAACTACAAACACATCAATGGTTCCGGCTGGAATCTCAAGGCCGGTGTCATTGTGCGTCCTACCAACGAATTTCGTTTCGGTTTTGCAGTGCATACCCCCACTTGGTACTCATTGGAACACTCATACTATGGCATAGCCAGCTACAGCTACTTGAATACTAGCATTGTAGAAGGAAAGGACAATCCGTTGTCCGGATCTGAGTATACCGATAACGCCGGCTTTGACTGGAAACTGCGCTCACCATGGCGTCTGATGGCAGGTGTAGGATTCGTGGGTAGCGACTTCATCATCAGCGCCGACTACGAATACGTTGCATATCCGGATATGAATGTACAGACAGCCGGATACGACAACTGGGGTTACATCACAGGGTATTATGACAATATAGTTGTCAATGAAGACATCAAGACATATACGCGGGGTGCAAATATCGTGCGTGTAGGAGCAGAATATCGTCTCTTGCCTTCGTTGAGCCTGCGTGCCGGTTACAATTGCTCGATGTCAAACATTAAAGACGATGTGCGCAAAGGCTCTGTTATGGTTGTTACCAGTGGTACAGATCCGTCCTTCTCATTCAATAAAACCACGCAAAATATTTCGGTAGGTATTGGATATCGTTACAAATCATGGTACTTGGACGGCGCCTATGTGCACACCAATCGCAAAGGCACGTTGCATGCATATACTGATTTCAACGGATACAGGGCTCCGAAATATGATGTGACAGACAACGATAATCAGATAGTACTATCTATGGGTTTCAAGTTCTGACGCAAAACATAGACAGACATTATATAATATAAAAGATGGGGCGACCAAGTGTTGCCCTCATCATTACATATAAGAGTATAAGAGATTATAGTAGTATTTATTAGCCCTTGTTATGCTACATAGTTGTCAGTGCCACGACACCGTCTACCCGGCCGAAGTCTACGAGACTGAAGTCGAAGCGCTGGCTGCACTTGAGGCTTACGACATCAACAACT
>ULPR01062607.1_pt1 | contig 13954 bp, 13 predicted proteins | sample 1953681 | NCBI WGS metagenome assembly ULPR01 (sample SAMEA4835634, study PRJEB28245) | human gut metagenome | biome: gut microbiome; material: fecal sample | place: Denmark | collected 2008 | reverse complement strand
ACCCCACTTAAAGACTTCCATACGAGTTCTGCAACACCCTCATCACATAAATCCAATCATATTCGACCTCTAAACACAATGAAAAGATGATGCGGATTGCAAATCCGCATGACAACTTACGCGGATTGCAAATCCGCTACAGCGTCCGGAGTATCTTTCAAACGGTTTGGAATTGCAAGTTAAATGAATTGCAAGTTAAATGAAAGAGCCGTGGTGGGGCGGAGGATACGTGTTTCACATCATCTCGTCCGTGAACGACAACGGCATGAGCTGGCCGATACCGTCAATGCGATAGATATGTTCCGTTCCATACAGCAGGATTTTCACTTTCCGTCTGTATCGCCGTTCCGTCTCTATTATGGCCTGCCGGCAGCTTCCGCATGGTGTAATCGGCTCGCCGAGCAGCCGGCCGCTCTCGTCGCGTGCCGCAATGGCGATGGCGACCACCGACTGGTCAGGATACTGGGCGCCGGCAGAGAACAATGCGCTCCGCTCTGCACATATCGTGACGGGATAGGCCGCATTCTCCTGATTGCATCCCAAGACTGTCTCACCGTTTGCCAGCAGCAGTGCCGCGCCCACCTTGAAGTGGGAATAAGCGGCATAAGCCCTGCCCGTCGCTTCAATGGCTTTGTCGACGAGCTGTTGCTCCTGAACGTCCAATTCGTCCTTGCGGCAGACGTCTATTTCTGATTTGATGGTTCTTTTTTCCATAATAAAGCCAGTTTTATTGCAAATTTAGTAATTTATCTGTGATAAATGGATTGTTTTCCGTATTTTTGCAAATAAAAATATAAAAACCGTTCCAATGCTTCGATACATCATCATGATAGGCCTCTTCGCCGTTTCGTCGTGTCTTTCGGCACAGATGAAATGGAATCAAGCCTATCAGCAATATATCAATCAGTATAAGGACCTCGCCATAGAGCAGATGCTCAAATACCGTATTCCGGCCAGCATAACCCTCGCGCAGGGCGTTTTCGAGTCAGGTGCGGGAAAGAGTTCGCTGGCCCGTCGTGGCAACAATCACTTCGGAATCAAGTGTCACGGCTGGCGCGGCGCAACCGTCTATTATGACGACGACGCCCGCAACGAGTGCTTCCGTGCCTACCGCAACGCCTATGAGAGCTATGAGGACCATTCGCGTTTTCTCGCCGGAAGCCAGCGTTACAGCAGTCTTTTCCGTCTGAGTCCAACCGACTATAAAGGCTGGGCACGCGGCCTGAAAGCTGCCGGCTATGCAACCAATCCGCGCTATGCTGACAAGCTGATAGAGCTGATCCAGCTCTACCGGCTCTACGAATACGACCGTGCAAAGGGCTATGATAAATTCTTTGCGCGCCGGAGTAAAGACAACTCCGTTAACGGTCAGGCCCTGCATGAGATTTTCCAGTTCAACGACAACTATTACGTCAAGGCCCGCGCTGGCGATACGTTCAAGTCAATAGCCCGTGAGGTCGGTATATCCTATCGTTCTTTGGCACGTTATAACGAGCGCGACCGCCGCGACGTGCTTGACGAGGGAGACATCATATATCTGAAAAAGAAGCGCAAGAAAGCACCGAAGAGCTATAAGGGCCGTGTCCATGTCGTCCGCGAGGGAGAGTCGATGTACAGCATTGCCCAGCTCTACGGCATACGACTGAAGAATCTCTACAAGCTGAACCATTTCCCGCCATACTATCAGATAAGGGTGGGGGACGGACTGCGGTTGAGATGACGGTTACTTAGGCAGTGCGCGGCCGTGAACGGCCATGAAGACGTGGTCTGTAAACCACGTTTCTGATATGAAGGATTACTGTGAGGACATGGATAACGATGGCCGCACAGTAATTTTTTTGTATCTATGTTAAGCTGAAAAGAAAGTGTTAAAAACTCAGAATTATACCGACAAACGCTTTGAAATTCGTGCGTCATTCATAAATTTGTCCTCTTGTGGCCCGAAAATCGCGATTTTCGGGCAGTTTTGTTAAGTCTTTGATATTGCGATGGTTACGGCTTATGATAAAAGCATGACAATAATTGCTCCTTGCCATAAGGCCCTACCGAGGTTGCAACGGGGCCGCCGTTGCATTGCGACGGCGGCCCCGTTGGAGGATGACGGCGTGCTTATTGCGACCCCGGGAGGGTCTTATTGCCCGGACATTGCTTTCCCGGCGACATGAAAAGAGGCGGAAATGTCCGGATTTCGGAGTTTTCGTGCTTGATTTCGGAAAATCTCAAATGTTAAATTTGGTAATCTTTCTTGAGCATTAAGACGCTCCGATAACAACTTGCGGGTTATGAATTGTCAATCGCCCTGACAATTCATAATCCGCAATTCTGTCCAAAGAAAAATGAAGCTCCTGCCTTATCTTTTCTCCTTTATGATGCCGTGGCGGTAGGCATAGAGCAGTTCCTTGAGGTCGGAAATCTGGGCGCGCAGCTCTGCTCCCTTGTCCGTGTCGGCCACCAGCATGCGGTGGGTGGACATCTCGACAATCTGCGTCGTGCTCTTGATGTCCGTCCCGCGCTGGATGGAGTCGGCCGCGGACGTGAACGGTTCGTGCTGGACGAGCTGGAAACCGCGGCTGTGGTAGACGAGGGTATAGCCGGCGATTCCGGTCTCTTTGTGATATGCCTCGCTGAACCCTCCGTCGATGACCATCAGCTTCCCGTTGGCCTTGATCGGGTTTTCGCCATTTGAGGCGTGAACGGGAACGTGCCCGTTGATGATGTGGCGGTTGGGGCCTGTGACGTTGAACGCGTCAAGAATGCGGTCGCAGATTTCCTCGTTGTCACGCAGTTTGAAGTAGTTGCCTTTCTCTTCCTTGTATGTCTCCCTGTCTTTGAGGAAATAGCGTTCAAAGGTTGCCATCTTCGACTTGTCGAACAGCGGGCTGTCCTTTCCGCACCAGAGATAGAGGAAATAGTCGATGGCATAGCTGCGCTCTTCCAGCTCCGTGTCGCTTTCGAAAGCCGAGCGTATGAGCATGCCGGTGTTGAGCATGAGTTGGAGACCGCTGTATTTTTTGCCCTTATACAGTTCCACCTCTTTCAGTGTTCCGTCGCTGTTGAGCGGGATGGAGGCGTGGAAGAGAAGATTGCTGTTGTAGATGGCGTACATGCAGCCATGGCTCAGCAGTGTCCGGATGTGCTTGCGGAGTTTCTCGCTGACCGTGAACGAGTGGTGAAGACGCTTCATGAGCTGCTCTTCCTCCGGTGTCAGACTGTCGGGATTGTTGGGATCGACGGTCGGGAAATGGTTGCATGTCATTTCGTATTCCTTGCCGTCGATAGTGCATATGCCGCGCTCATAGTCAACGTTGTTGAACAGACAGCGGTCCTGCATTTTCCATTCTGGACGGCGCTTGAAGATGCGGGCCTCCTCCTTGAACTGGATGATGCTGATGGCCTTGTGCATCTTGGCCGTGAGCTGGCGCGTCTTCTCGTCCATACGGTTGCCCTTGAGCAGCTTTGGAAGAAACTCCTCGCACGGGTCGTCTCCGTAGGCGTCCATGGCGAATGTGGCCAGCGGGACGAGGTTGATGCCGTAGCCCTCCTCAAGCGTTGCAAGGTTGGCATAGCGCAGGGAGAGGCGCAGGACGTTGCAGATGCAGGCGTCGTTGCCGGCGCAGGCTCCCATCCAGAGAATGTCGTGATTGCCCCACTGGATGTCCCAGCTGTGGTAGCGTTGCATGGCGTCCATGATGATATGGGCGCCGGGACCGCGGTCGTAGATGTCTCCGAGGATGTGGAGCTGGTCTATGGCGAGCCGCTGGATGACGCCGGATAGGGCGATGATGAAGTCGTCGGCGCGTCCGGTGCTGATGATTGTGTTGACGATGACGTTGACGTAGGCCGCCTTGTTCGTGTCGTCGGCCCTTTCGTGCAGGAGCTCCTCTATGATATAGCTGAAATCGGCCGGCAGTGAGCGTCTCACCTTTGAGCGCGTATATTTGCTGCTGACGTCACGACAGATCTTGACCAGTTGGTGGATTGTTATGTGATACCAGTCGTCGATATCCGGTTCTGACGCTTTGATGAGTTCCAGTTTGCGCTCGGGATAGTATATGAGCGTGCAGAGGTCTTTCTTCTCCGACTCGCGTATGTCGCCGGCGAATATTTCGTTGACCTTACGCTTGATGTTTCCCGATGCGTTTTTCAGCACGTGCTGGAACGCCTCGTTCTCGCCGTGGATGTCTGCAAGGAAGTGTTCTGTGCCCTTGGGCAGATTGAGAATAGCTTCGAGATTGATTATCTCCGTGCTTGCGTCCGCTACGGTTGGAAATGATTGGGACAACAGGCTGAGATAGCGCATGTCTGCCTCTATGTCATAATGATGGTTTGTTGAAGTCATATTTCCAAGTGCTTGTTTATTGTTGATTTAATCTTATTTGTCTTCTTGTCGTCTATTGCCTTCACCGGCATGAATCCCTCGTCCAGTCCGGTCATGTCAGCTGCGGCCTTCATCAGCCGTCCGGCAAATTTCAGCAGGCTCTTGTCCGACAGCTGTTCCTTCACCTTGTCGTCGTTGATGTCGTTCCGGAGCAGTGCCGAGGTCAGCTCCACCATATTATATATGGTCAGTCTTCCGGTTGAAGCGTATTTCCTTGCCTGCTCAATCATGGCGACCATACGCTTGTTGGCGTCATTGCTGTCAATGGCGGAAATGGGGTGGGAGGGAAGAAAGTTGTCGGGAAGGTAGTGGGGGATGGCTTCCGGCGAAAAGTCCGGAACGTCGACGCCGAGCGCGCTGATGCCCCGGCGTATGGTTTCGAGGATGTTCTCCTGAGCGGAATAGACCATGATTTTGTGCCATGATATGTCTTCTGGATTGCGGAAGATGTTGTATTCCGTGTCGCTCAGCCACAGGTGGTCACCCGTCAGTCCTGCTTTGATGAGCGGGCGGATGGCGCCGGCGGTTGTCTTGTCCATCAGTTGCAGGACGTTGGTGTCCATGACTTTCTGGTAAATGGCAAATATGAGCGTCCCAGCCTCCGCTACTGTTATCGAATCCGTGACAAGAGGGTTGCGCACGGTTTCAATACGCGTGTTCCATTTCATCCGCTTCAGGTTGTTCTCCTCCATGCGTCCCATGGCAATCACGGCGTATGCCCAGCTGACGACGCGGCGCTGAAAGGCCAGTGTCTTGGGCAATTTCTCTTTCCAGTAGTCCTGCTTCATTACCCATAGCTCCAACTGTCCATGAGGTGTGAAGACGATGCGCACGTGCTTGCTTGTTGCCGTATAGGCTGCCGCCGCCGTCTGGAACGACCAGCATCCGTGGATATGGACGATGTCGGGATGATGCTTGTGGAGTTGTTTGCGGAATGAAATCAGGGTTGAGGCAGCATAGACTTCCGCATATTCCTTCATTGCGTCTGCCAGCATGGTGACATACTGGGTTATCATGCTGTCTGTACCGGTGTGGAAATGCAGGATCTTCATGGCTCTATCGGTTGTTTGACGTGTGTATGGACAGTCGGTTTTATCTGCGGATGAAGTCGTATTTGTCTGAACGGCGATGACGCAGCATGAACCAGGCGTTCTGCCACAGGAGGCGCAGCTCCATCAGCGGAATGAGCGTGCAGGGCAGTTTCTCGCCGAATCCGGCTGCGGTCCGACGGGCTATCAGCGTCCGCATGACAAGCGTGATGATGAGGCTCAATGATGCGGCGGCAGTCAGGATGATGTCGGATGACCTCAGAGAGAATGTCAGCGCTGAGATGATGAGGATATAGTTGGCGTACAGCATCGTCATGTCGAGATTGAACTGAAACCTGTATGCCGCGGAGCGCTTGAGGTGTTTCCGTGTCTCCATGTAGAAGAGATGGCTGTTTGTCCATGTCTTTGCGGACGGTTCGTCCTGCCGCAGGAATGTCTCAGGTTCCGTGGCAACGGCAGTGCGGTCCGGCAGGGCATATTCATTCACAAGGAAATCATATTCCCCGCGTAGGTATTTCAGATTCTTCACGAAGCCGTTATGGCTCATGAAGGCACTCTTGCGTATGGCAAGATTGTTTCCGTCGTATCTGTATGCCATACCCTTCTGTGCCTTCCTCATGAAAAGACAGGAGGTGAGCAGACGTTCGAATCTGTAGAACGGGTTGGTCTGGGACTCATAGTTGGAATATCCGAGCACGATGTCTGTCGCGTCGTTGCAGTGGCGTGACATCGCTTCAAGCCAGCGGTCGTTGTCCGGACGGCAGTCGGCATCGGTCAGGATGAGCCATTCGTTTTTGGCCGCCTTGATACCGATGGTCAGTGCCAGCTTGCGGCGGCTGAGGTAATGGCTTGATTCCGGAATGAATGTCGTGTAGAGATTGGGATATTGGCTCTTCAGAAGTGTGAGCACATCGTCTGTGTTGTCCGTGGATGATTCGTCGACAACGATGACTTCAAAGCCGGCTTCATATTTCTGAGATAACAACAACGGCAGGTTGCGCTCAAGCTCATATCCCTGATCGTGAACGGTAAGTATGATGGAAAGGGGAGCGGCCGTACCGTCTTTCGTGCCGCTGCTCTTCTTCTTGCGCAATGGATTTCTGAACAATCCGTTGCACAGTGGGGTTATGATGGCAAGCAGCACCAATATGCTGCTTGCCATGATGGTCATGATTTCCTCTGTTGTCATGCTTTATTTCAATTCTTCACTCAAGTAACCTTCCGGCAGACACCGGCAGTTATATCCCGATGCCATGATCTCACCGTAGGCTCCGGCAGAGCGGATGGCGATGAAATCTCCGCGTTTGGTCTTGTTGAGACTGATCTGTTTTGCAAAGACATCGCTCGACTCGCATATCGGTCCCACGACATCATACAGCTCGCAAGGCATGTCGCTGCTGATATTTTCTATCTTGTGGGACGCCTGATACAATGCCGGGCGGATAAGGTCGGTCATACCGGCGTCAACAATGGCAAACTGTTTTGTCGTCCCCTGCTTGATATAGAGCGTGCGGGTGATGAGCGAACCGCATTGAGCCACTACGGCACGGCCGAGCTCGAAGTGCAGTTTCTGGCCCGGACGGAGCTTCAGATGCTTTGCATAGGTGTCGAAGTAGGCCTTGAAATCCGGTATCGGATGTTCGTCAGGGGCATTGTAGTCAATGCCGAGACCACCTCCCACATTGATGTGTCCAACGCCGAGGCTTGCTTCTTCCAATTGTGTCTGCAGCTCGTTGATACGGTCGCATAGCGCTACGAAATCATCCATTTCAAGTATCTGGGAGCCGATGTGGAAGTGGAGTCCGACGTATCTGACATTACTGAGTTCCGCCGCCCGCCGTATTACGGTCTTCATATCGCTCATGGCGATGCCGAATTTGTTCTCGGCCAGACCTGTCGTGATGTTGGCATGTGTGTGCGCCCCAACGTCCGGATTGATGCGGAATGCCACGTTTGCCGTCTTCCCTTTCTTCTCTGCCAGCTCATTTATTACTTCCAGTTCCGCCAGACTCTCTACATTGAAGCAGAAAATATCATGGTCGAGACCGAGATTTATTTCCCAATCGCTTTTGCCTACTCCGGCATAGACGATGGCGGATGACGGGAAGCCGGCGTTGCATGCCGCCGCAATCTCGCCTCCGCTCACGCAGTCGGCCCCGAATCCGGCACTGCTGATGATTCCCAACACCTTCGGATTGGCGTTGGCCTTCACTGCGTAATGCACAATGAATCCGTCGTGCCTGCCGGCTTCGGCCTTGATGGCTCGCAGTGTTTCCTTCAGCAGAGCCGTGTCATAGTAGTAGAACGGCGTGCGCATAGCCTGAAATTTGTCTGTCGGTAGTTGCCTTATCATTTTATGTCTGTGTTATGTGTGTATTGTTATGCTGCTTATTTAAACAGCGTGTTGCTCAGGCTCTGCAGTGCGCGCTTCTTGTCTTCTTCCTTTATCAGGAACGATATGTTATAGTTGGAGCCGCCATACGAAATCATACGGACGGGGATGCTCTTCATCGCTTCCGTTGCAAGTGTCTCGAATCCGACGTTGCTCCAGTCGAGATCACCGACGACGCAGATGATGCACATGTCGCTGTCAACCGTTACCGTACCGTACTTCTTCAGCTCATCGACAATCTCGTTGAGGTGTGAGTTGTTGTCGATGCTCATCGAGACTCCGACTTCTGACGTGCAGACCATGTCGATAGGTGTCTGATAGCTCTCGAATATCTCGAATACCTTGCGGAGAAATCCCGTTGCAAGAAGCATGCGGCTGCTTTTTATCTTGATGGCCGTGATGTTGCTCTTGGCTGCAACGGCCTTGATTCGACCGGCTTCCGTCTTGTTGCTTATCGTCGTTCCTTCGGCTTCCGGGTCCATCGTGTTGAGCAGGCGGACAGGGATATTGGAGTATTTTGCCGGCTGAATGCACGTCGGATGCAGGATCTTGGCGCCGAAATAGGCCAGTTCGGCAGCCTCTTCGAAGTGCAGCTGGTGTACCGGAGCCGTATTGTCAACGATGCGCGGGTCGTTGTTGTGCATGCCGTCGATGTCAGTCCATATCTGTATCTCTTCTGCGTCTATGGCCGCTCCTATCAGTGAAGCCGTATAGTCACTGCCTCCGCGCTGCAGATTGTCAACCTCGCCGTAGGCATTGCGGCAGATGAATCCCTGGGTGATGTAGACCTGTGAGGCCGGCGCGTCGTTGAGGATACTGTTCAGGTTCTTTCTGATGAACGTGATGTCGGGCTCGGAGTTCTTGTCCGTCCGCATGAAGTCGAGAGCCGACAGCAGAGTGACGCTGTAGCCTTGCTCTTTCATGTAGTTGGCCACCATGTTGGTACTGATGATTTCTCCCTGCGCTACGATGTTCTTTTCCTCAAAGCTCGTGAACAGTTCCTTTGTGAAAGAGCGTAGGTAACCGAACTCCTCTGTCAGGAAGCTGTTGGTCTTTTCTTTCCATTCATCAGAGGTGTAGAGCTCTTCAACATGTGCATGATATTTCTCTTCGAGTTTATTGATGACCTCATTGGCCCCTTCCGGGTTCTTCTTATATAGATAATTGGATATTTCCACGAGTGAGTTTGTCGTGCCGGACATGGCTGACAGAACCACGAATACAGGATTACCTGATGATGTTACAAGTCTTGTCACGTCTTTCATACGTGCCGGTGTGCCAACAGATGTGCCACCAAACTTCATTACTTTCATGTGCTATCTTTATTTTATTATTCTTCTTTGGGTTGTAAAGCCTCTGTCTTTTGATTGTAGTGTTCCAACCTTTTAATTGAAACGTCTCGGTCTTTTAATTGAAATGCCTCAGTTTTCTTCCTCAGACAGTATTTCATTATAGTCTTTCGTGACCTCTTCGAGCGAACCGTTGCAGCATCGGTAGACGATGCCGGGATATTTGTTGACGAGCACCATGTTGTGTGTACTCATTATAACGGCTGTTCCCGTCTGTGATATATGCCGCAGGAGCTGTATGATTCCCTCGGCTGTTTCTGGGTCGAGATTGCCTGTCGGCTCATCTGCAACAATCAGCTTTGGGTTGTTCAGGATTGCGCGTGCGATGGCGATGTGCTGCTGTTCGCCTCCCGAGAGTTCGTATGGGAACTTGTCTGCCTTGTCTTCCATCCCCACATCGGCCAGCACCTCCTTGATGCGCTTGTCTATGTCGTTGCGGTTCTTCCATCCCGTAGCCTTAAGGACGAAGTAGAGGTTCTTATATACGGTACGGTCTCCGAGCAACTGGAAATCCTGAAAGATGATGCCCATCTGCCGCCGCAGGGCCGGAACATATTTCTTTTTCAGACGGCGTATATCATGGTTGATGACAACGGCGTTTTCCGCCTCGTATACATCAAGCTCAAAGTATATTGATTTCAGCAGCGAGCTCTTGCCCGAGCCGACGCGGCCGATGATGTAGATGAATTCTCCTTCATCCACATGGAAGTTGACATCCGTGAGCACGGGGGCACCTGTCACCTGATGTATGTTGACCTTCTTATAGTCTATAAGCATTGTCTTCTGTTTTTTTAATGTTTCTGCCAATTCGGGTCGTGGCGTACTTGAAGTTCCTTTGCTAAGTCCTCAATGCGCAATCCCTTGCTCGTCAGCAGGACAATGAGATGGTAGAGCATGTCAGAGCCTTCATATACCAGCCTTTCATTCGTTCCGTTGACGGCTTCGATGACAGCCTCAAGTGCCTCTTCGCCAACCTTTTGCGCCATACGGTTAAGGCCATCCTTGAACAGCGATGTCGTGTAGCTTCCCTCCGGCATTTCCTCATGCCGCTTGATGATGAAGTCCTGAAGTTCGGTCAGGAAGAGCAGCGGATTGCTCTCGTTCTTCTCTCCCCAGCACGTGTCCGTTCCCTTGTGGCATGTCGGTCCGACGGGATTGACCTTGACAAGGAGGGTATCGTTGTCGCAGTCAATGTCCATGCTGACCAGATTGAGGAAGTTTCCGGACGTCTCGCCCTTTGTCCACAGACACTGTCTGCTGCGGCTGTAGAACGTCACCTTTCCCGATTCTATTGTTTTGTTATAGGCCTCTTCGTTCATATATCCCAGCATCAGGACGTTTTTCGTCGTGGCATCCTGAATGATGGCGGGAACGAGACCGTTCCCCTTTTCAAAGTCTATTTTCATATCTTGTCTTTTTATATACGTATATCAATGCCTTCTCCCCTCAGATATTCTTTCAGTTCCGGGATGGGTATCTCACCGAAATGGAACACGCTTGCGGCCAGTGCGGCGTCGGCATGCCCTATGGTGAAGGCGTCGCGGAAATGTTCTTTCGTTCCGGCTCCGCCGCTGGCGATGACCGGAATGGACAGAATGTCCGCCAGTCGGGCCAACGCATCGTTGGCATATCCGTTCTTCACCCCGTCATGGTTCATGCTCGTGAAGAGAATCTCGCCTGCTCCGCGCTCCTGAACCTCGTGCGCCCAGTCGAATAGGCCGAGTTCGGTGCGTTCGCGGCCGCCCTTGACGTAGCAGTGCCAGCCGTCTTCGTCGAGCCTCGCATCAATGGCGCAGACACACACCTGACTACCGAAACGTCCGGTGATGTCGCTGATGAGCTCCGGGTTGCGGATAGCGGCACTGTTGATGCTGATTTTGTCAGCTCCGGCATGCAGCAGCCGCTCAACGTCCTCCAGTTCGTTGATGCCTCCGCCGACGGTGAACGGGATGTTTATCTCGGCCGCTACACGCGTCACCATGTCGGTGAACGTCTTGCGGCCCTCATAGCTTGCCGTGATGTCAAGAAAGACCAGCTCGTCGGCTCCTGCCTCGCTGTAGGCCTTGCCCAGTTCCACCGGGTCACCGGCCGAGCGCAGGTTGACGAAGTTGGTTCCCTTGACCGTCTCTCCGTTTTTGACGTCGAGACAAGGTATTATCCGTTTTGCCAGTCCCATAGTTTCTTCATGTCTATCCGTCCTTCATATATCGCCTTTCCGAAGACCACGGCCGGTATGCCGGCTTCGTTCAGCTTCTCGATGTCCTCCATGCAGGATACCCCACCGCTCGCAATGAGGTGGAGATCGGGAAATGCCGTCATGATGTCCTTATATAAAGGTATGGCCGGGCCGGTCAGTGTTCCGTCGCGTGATATGTCGGTACACAGAACTTTCCTGATTCCGCGCTTGACGTAATGGTCCAGAAAGTGGAGCAGTTCGAGTTCGGAGTCCTCTTTCCATCCGTTGATGGCGATGCGTCCGTCGCGTACGTCGGCCCCGAGGACAATCCGGTCGGCGCCATAACGCTCAATCCATGTGTCGAGCAGTTCCGGCGATGTGACCGCCACGGAACCGACGGTCACCATCGACGCGCCGTTGTTGAAAGCAGTCTCTATGTCGCGGTCAGTCTTTATGCCGCCGCCGAAGTCGACGGTCAGCGAAGTCGCCGTGGTTATGCTCTGAAGGGCAACCGTATTGACGATATGTCTTGACTTGGCTCCGTCGAGGTCGACCACGTGAAGTCTTTTATATCCGATGGCTTCCATCTTCTTCGCGATGTCGGCAGGGCTGTCGCAGTAGACAGCTTTCTGCTGGTAGTCGCCTTTGGTGAGGCGCACGCATTTGCCGTCGATGATGTCAATGGCCGGTATCAGTTCAATCATAGTTCCAGAAAGTTCTTTATTATAGTTTCTCCCACGCGTCCGCTCTTCTCGGGATGGAATTGTGTGGCGTAGAAATTGCCGTGCTGCAGTGCCGCACTGTACGGCAGTATGTGGTCGGCCGTCGCGATGGTGTCGCTGCAAAGGGGGACATAATAGCTGTGGACGAAATAGACATAGTCGTCTTCCCGCAGTCCCTTGAACAGCGGACTCTTCATGTCGTGCAGCGAGTTCCAGCCCATGGCCGGCACCTTGTCCTCGTGGCGCTCCGGACGGAACCGCCTGACATCGGCGTCGAAGATGCCGATGCAGTCGGTGTCGCCCTCTTCCGAATGGCGGCACAGAAGCTGTTGTCCGACGCATATCCCCAGGACGGGCTGCTTCAGATTTCTTATCAGCTCGTCAAGTCTGTTGGCGCGGAGATACCTCATGATGTTTCCAGCTTCGCCCTGTCCGGGGAAGAGGACACGGTCGGCCCGCCCGAGCTCTTCCGTGTCATCCGTCAGCAGCGGCTCTACACCGAGACGCCGCAGGGCATTGACAACGGAATAGATATTGCCTGCGTTGTATTTTATAATCGCGACATTCATGTCAGCTGAAAATGATTGTCTTGTTGTGGTACGTGAGGATTTTCCTCTCGATATGCTTGGTGACGGCGCGAGAGAGAACGATTTTCTCCAAGTCACGTCCTTTGAGCACGAGGCTTTCCGGTGTGTCCTTGTGGGTTATGCGGACGACGTCCTGCTCGATGATAGGGCCGGCGTCCAGTTCCGATGTCACATAGTGGCTCGTCGCTCCGATGATCTTGACACCGCGTGCCCATGCTTGATGATACGGCCGCGCACCGATGAACGCCGGAAGGAACGAGTGGTGGATGTTGATGATGTGGTTGGGATACTGCTGTATCATGTCCTCGCTGATGATCTGCATGTAGCGGGCGAGCACGATGAATGTCACCTTCTCCTTTCTGAGCAGTTCCAGCTCGGCCTTCTCCACCTCCTCCTTGTTGGAATGGTCTTTGTTGATGGACCAGACGTAATAGGGTATGCCGAACTGTTCGGCGACGTAGCGCAGGTCTTCGTGGTTGCTCACGATGCACGGAATCTCCACGTCCCATTCCCCGGCCTTGTAGCGGGCCAGCAGGTCGTACAGACAGTGGCTCATCTTGCTGACGAAGATGGCCATGCGCGGTTTGACATCGTTGAAATAGAGACGGCACACCATATTATATCGTTGTGCATACAGAGTCATGATATATTCCTCAATCTTATCCCGTGGGATGAGGAAGGTGTCAAGTTCCCATTCTATTCTCATGAAGAAGACGCCGTCCTGTCTGTCCACATACTGATCCAGATAGACGATGTTTCCCTGATTGTCTGTTATAAATTTGGTCACCTCCGTTATGATTCCCTGTTGGTCGGGACAATGGAGGAGCAGAATTGCCGTCGGTTTCATTCTTTGCCTGATACTTTGATATATAATATTCCAATTTAATTGGCAAAGTTACAAAAAAATATTATATTCCATGTCTTAATGCCTTGAAATATTACATATTGACAGCTTTTTATGATTTAGAAAGACGAATATGTCTTAAGTGTGCCATCAATATCAGTTTACATTATATGAATTAATTGTGTTCACTTACTTAATTATATTGTTTTGAATAGAGCCAATCCATCTGATTAAATAATCGGTTTTTTGTTTGGGTGAAAGTGAAATATAGTCCCAGAAGTCCTGGTGAGTGCATTCAAAAAGGTATAGTGGGAAGTTTTTTGAAGTGGTGGAATGTTGCACATTTCAATGCTATAAATCAGATCAGTGTCTTTGTGCTGAATGAGGATGCTCCACAATGTCTCTATCAGGACTTGCTCCGTCATAATAATATCACGGAATTTAACATTTGAAATCT
>ULPR01051485.1_pt1 | contig 14031 bp, 6 predicted proteins | sample 1953681 | NCBI WGS metagenome assembly ULPR01 (sample SAMEA4835634, study PRJEB28245) | human gut metagenome | biome: gut microbiome; material: fecal sample | place: Denmark | collected 2008 | reverse complement strand
AAAGCGCAGGCAAGCCTATCTTCATGAGCCAGTCGCCCGTGTAGGTACGCGCTTCAGCCTCGCGTCCGTCGGGCAGGTTTATCTCCTTGACGCTGTATGCGCGCTCCGGGTCGAGTCCGCGCAGCCTCACGTTCGGCACAGGTTCCTGATAGCGCGGATGCAGGTCGTAGGCGAAGAGCACGGCGCGGCTTCTGTCCTTCGACACGTAGTTTACGGCGGCGTGGTTGCCCTCATACGGAGATATGAGCCTGTACATGTCGCCGTCGAGGATGACAGGCTTCAGGCGGTTGTAGTTCTCCACACCCTTGCGGCAGAGATTGAGGTCCTGTTCGGACATCTTGCTCACGTCGATGTCGAATCCCAGCTTGCACATGCTCGCCACGTCGAGGCGGAACTTGAGCGACGCCCCGCGGTTCCAGTCGGTCACGTGAGCCGCCATCGCCTTCACGGGGAAGAACTTCGACATGCTCCACTGTATGTATATGCGCTCGAAGGGGTCGGTGTTGTCGCTGCACCAGTATTCGGTGAAATACTTCAGAGCCTCATAGTCGCAGCGCGATCCTCCACCCGAGCAGAGCATCATCGGCACGTCCGGATATTTAGCCTTCAGTCTGCGGAGCACGTTGTACAGCCCCCGCACGTAGTCCACATACAGGTTGCCCTGCCTCTTCTTCAGGTAAGGCGAGCGTATGTTGGTGATGGGGCTGTTGCAGTCCCACTTGAAGTAAGCCACACCGGGGTTGTCGGTGAGTATCTTGTCGGCGACGCCGAACACATAGTCCTGCACCTTCGGATTGGCAAGGTCGAGCACAAGCTGGTTGCGGTAGTAGTAGGTGTCGCGCCCGTTCTGCGTTATCACCCAGTCGGGATGCTCCTCGTAGAGGCGGCTCTTGGGGTTCACCATCTCCGGCTCTATCCATATGCCGAACTTCACCCCCGCCTTCTCAGCGGCAGCCGTCAGTCCTGCGATGCCCTGCGGCAGCTTCACCGGGTTAGGCTCCCAGTCGCCCAGACCTGCCCGGTCGTTGTCGCGCGGATACTTCGATGCGAACCATCCGTCGTCAAGAAGGAACATGTCCACTCCCAGCCGTGCGGCATCCTGCATCACTCCGGCGAGCTTCTCCTGGTTGAAGTCAAACCCTGTGCTCTCCCAGTTGTTGAGGAGCGTCATGCGTGTTCCCTTTCCGTCCTTCAGCTGGTAGAGCCTTGCCCAGTCGTGCAGGTTGCGGCTTGCCTCTCCCGTACCGTTGTCGCTGAGGGTGAAGATGAACTCTGGTGTGACGAACGTCTCGCCAGCCTTCAGCCTGTAGTCGGACGCATAAGGGTTTATTCCCGGTATGACGCGCAGTCCGCCCACGTTGTCCACCTCGAACGTACAGCTGAAGTTGCCCGTCCATCCTATCGTTCCGAGCAATGCCCGTCCGGCGTTCTCCTGCGCCGGAGAGCCTATGCCCAGCTCGAAGAACGGCTGCATGAACATCGCCGCGCGCGTTCCCAGCTTGGTGTCGATGGTTTTCTTTCCGAACGTGAGCTGCTGTGTGGCAGGCTGCGCCTCGCGTGCCCATTCGCCGTGATAGTTGGTGAGATAGTATGCCGGCTCGTTGAAGTAGAGCATGGTGCTCGCATATCTCCACAGCGTGATGTCCGACTTCTCCCCGTGCTTTATCTCGCTCCACGCCTTGATGACGTTCTGCCGTGTGTAGGCGGCGTAGTGGAGGGTCACCTCAAGCGGGTATTTCCTGTCGGCAAGACGTATCACCGTCTCCGTGCCTCCGTCGATGGCGCGTGTCTGCGAGTCCTTATAATAAAGATAGGTGGTCATGTCTCCGTCGGCATGCGTCACCGCCAGAGCAGGCTCGAAGAAGTCCTCTCCGCCCGAAGCCATGTACGCCTCGTGTCCCCTTTGGCTCACGCTGCCGTCTGTTCCGGTGTACACGCTCCATCCGAACCGTGAGGCGTCGTCGGCGTTGAGCAGTCGGTCGCCGAGATAAACCATGTATAGCCGTCCCTTGTCGTTCACCTGGAATATCATGTCGGTGTTGTCGGTGCTTACGCGGATGGTCTTCTGTCCGTCGGCGTCCGCCGGGAGTGCGAGTATCAGCAAGGCTGACACCATAAGTAAGAGTTTTCTCATCAGAATGTGTTTTTATAAGATTGTATTAAATAGATTTACAATAATCATAACGCACGGAGGCGTTATGATATTGTGTCTACAGGCTTATTTTGTGCAACTTCACATTTCTGAAAGCCGCCGTTCCGCCTTCGGTATAGAACCGCAGCGAGTCGTATGGGCTTGTGGGGAACACGAGATTGGTCATGGCAATGCGTCCACCGTCGACGAACAGTTCCACCGAACACTTGTCTACGAATATGTCCACATGATAGGTCTTGCCTTCGCAAAGCTCCAGCGGAGCCCATGTGCCGAGCGCGAAGTCGTTCTTGTAGTTCACGGCGTTCTCAATGCGCATAGGCTTTCTGTTCTCTTCCGCACGCTGCGCGTCGGCTTTCTTCTCTATGTCGTGAGGCTCAGCCTTCAGTCCGAAGTCGGTCAGTCCGCTCTGCGTACGGTCTGTCACGATGCGCCTGTTCCTCATGTCAAGATATATGACGGTCTTTTCTCCCTTTCCGTTGTAAATCTCCAGTCCTGCAACGCCTGCCTCTCCCGGGGTTATGTCAGCCTCTATCTCGAACGCCCCGTCACATCCGTCAGCCACCGCCGCCTTGTCTTCAGAGCCGTCTACCCTCATGTCGGGCACATTCCTTGTGTCTTTCCTCAACGCCCTTATCTCCGGCGCCACGTCGGCAGCCACATAGTAGCGTCCGTCCTTGGTGTAGAGCGACAGCTCCCGAGGCAGGGCGTTGGCACCCCTGTACTGCTTTATCGGGGTGACGTTGGCATACTGCCAGTTGCTCATCCACGGCATGGCGATTACCCTGTCGCCTGTGTTTGAGAAGCACACTGTGGCATAATGGTCCTTGCCGTAGTCGAGCCACTTGGGCGTGTGCGGGTCGTCGAGGCATCTGAACTCCTTGCCGTCGAAGTCTCCCACGAAGTATTCTGTCGCGCTGCCACCGAAAAGACAGCCCGGATTGACGTTCATGAGCATGACATACTTCATGTTGTTCATGTCGCCGTTGACAGGCAGCCGCACGAAGTCAGGGCACTCATACTGTGACGGTTGCATGCCGTATCCGCGTCCGAATGCGCTGACATACGTCCACTTCTTCAGGTTGTCAGACTTGTAGAAGCGCATTTCCTTGTCTGCCGAGACAATCATATACCATGCTCCGGCAGGCTCATACCAGAACACTTTCGGGTCGCGGAAGTCCTTCAGTCCGTCGAACGGGCGCAGCACGGGGTTTCCCTCATACTTCGTGAACGTGCGTCCGTTGTCGGTGCTGTATGCCATGCACTGTATCTGTCCGTTCCTGTCGCTCGCCGAAGTGTAGAGCGCGATGATGGCACCCTTGCCATATCCGGCTGTGTTTTCCTTGTCCACCACAGAGCTTCCAGAGAAGATGTGCCCCATGGTGTCGCGCGCTATGGCAGGCTCCATCTCCCTCCAGTGTGCGAGGTCGGTGCTCACGGCGTGTCCCCAGTGCATGTTTCCCCACTTCGAGCCGTAAGGGTTGTACTGGAAATAGAGATGATACTCGCCGTCCTTGTATACCATACCGTTGGCGTCGTTCATCCATCCGTATGACGGAGTGTGATGGTAAAGCGGGCGGTAGTAGTCGGTGTTCGCCACGCTCCACGTGTCAGACGTCCTCAGCGATCTGAGCGCGAGAGCGTCAGGACTGATGTTCAGAATTCTGACAACGGCTTTGCTGCCGCCGCCCAATGCGAATGGCACGCAGTAGTCTGTCCTGTCCTGTGCGAGGCGCACGTCCATCCAAGTGTCAGCCGGAGAGCATGTGTCGAGCAACACCCGTGCCTCTCCCTTGTCTTCCTCCACTGGGAGGATGAGATATTTCTTCGGATTGTCTATCACGACAACCGTCGTGTCGCCGCTGCGGCTCACTCTGATGTCCTGCGCAACGGCAGCCTGTGCGGCGAGGGAAACAGCCGCAAGGGCAATGGTCTTGATAAAAACGATTTTTTTCATAGATTTGTTCGGATTGTCAGTTATTATATTTTGAACGGTTGTAAAGAAAGGTTGTCCCGCCGCACCGTCAGCCGTCATGCGTGCGGGACAGCCCTTGCGGTCAGAATCTGAGCGATGCGGAGAACTCCACTGTGAACGGACGCAGGTAGCTTCCGGTCATGAGGTGACCGTCATACTGTTTCGCCTCGTCCTTTGTTATAAGCTCCGCTCCGGCTATGCTTCCCTTCGCTCCGGTCTGGTTGAGGAAGTTCACCACGGTGCATCCGAGCGACAGCTTCCTGTTCACCTGCCAGTTCACTCCTCCGAAGGTCTCCCAGTGTCCGTTGAAGTAGTAAGCCTCATTGATGTTGGCGTAGGTCTTGCTGAAGTAGCGGAAGCTTGTCCATATCTTCAGGTCGTCGGTTATCATGTAGCTCGGGTCGAACTCTATGAGCACCTGCGGTATCTCAGCCACGATGTTTCCTGTGGCGTTGATTCTCCCCTCATATCCGTCTGAGAAGGTGACTGACGTCTCATATTTCTTATATGTGGGTTTCTGGTATGTGAAAAGGAAGTGTATGTCGAGTCCCTTCACAGGGTGCGCCATCACGTCAGTTGTCCATCCGATGGTCTGTATGTCGTATGTGAGCGGCGCAGCCATTATCTCCCCGCCGTGCTGGAGGTTGAGCGTGGAGTTGTTGTTTGTCTTTGAGATGTATGAGAAAAGCGAGGTGAGGCTCAGCCAAGAGTTGTTGTAGTATATTCCGGCACGTCCGAGCGGCACTGAGATTCTGTCGGTGTTGGGCAGTGTGGCGGGCGAGAAGTTCTCGAAACGCGGATGCTGCACGATGTATGTGAAGTCGCCTGTCAGTCCGAAGTTTCCTGTGAGCCGGTATGTGAGGGCGGCAGTAAGGTCGTAGTTCAGCCAGTCGTAGCTCAGCGGAGTGGGTGTGATTTTTGTCCCGTCAGGTGCTGTCGCGCCTAAGTGATAGTCGGCGAAGCGTCCCACATATTGTCCCTCGGCGTTTCTCACAGCCGCGTTCTCTCCTTTGAGCGACTGCCATTCGAGGCGCGCGCCGTAGTAAACATTGAACTTCGGAGTGATGTCCCAGTCGTGTGTGAGATAAAGCGCGAGCTTGTTCTCGTGTCCCTTGTAATATTCGGATGCGTTCTTGTTGAAGTCGTAGAAATAGTCGCTGCGTCTGGCGGCGTCGTATACCCTCACCGGATATCCGCCGTCGGCAGGCACGCTCTGGTCGTACATCGTGGTGTTGGACGTATAGTCCACGTTGTAATACCACTCGTTCACACCTATGCGCAGGGTTGATGTGGCGAACTTCTTCGAAAGCTCCGAGGTGAGGAGCAGTTCGTCTATGTCGCCCGAGTTGAGGCACGACATGCGCGTCTGCACATATTCTCCGGTATAGGGAGTGAGCTGTCCGCCGATGCCCCGGGTCACATAGTTGTAGCTGTTGCCGTCCTTCACGTTGATGAGCGACATTGGAGTCTGGTAGACCAGTGCTCCGTGCGCGTTGTCATAGCGTCCTGCCACTTTCCACGTGAGTCCGTTGTCCCATTTGTAAGTGTTCATCAGCGACACCTCGCTCGAGCGGTTGGCTATGGCGTCATAGAGTGTGGTCTGCTTCAGTTCGCCCGTGCGCATGTCACGATAGGTCATCGTGTTGTCCTTGGGAAGATACGAGGTTGTGCCGAGCCTGAATCCCCCATATTCCTTCACGCTACCGTCTCCGGCATAGATGAACGGAGCCGACTGTGTGGCGTAAGTGTATACGGGGTGGCTGTTGGAATAGCGGTACATTGCCGTGAACTCACCCCTGCCCTCGCTGTAGCGTCTGGTGAGAGCCGCCTTGTATATCTGCGTGCGGTCCTGAAAGGGCGTAGACCTTATCTTGAACGTTCCCGGGTCGAAGTCCTGATAAAGGCTTGTGCTGTAATACCATCCCTTTCCGATGGAGCCGTTGAGGTTGAGCGAGAACTCCTGCAAGCCGAAGTGGTTCGACTTGTAGTCGAGTCTGCCGTTGAATCCTTCCTGTCCCAGCTGCGTGAACGAGTTGACGGCATATCCTATGTTTCCGGTAGTGATTGCCGTCTCCGAGATTTTGAGCAGTCCCACATGGCTCAGGCTCGCGTCCGAGCGCCAGTTGGAGTTGATAGAGTGAGGATTGGTGGCGTAGGTGACGGGCAGTCCGTTCTCCAGCACATTCACGTCGGCAGAGGGCAGTCCTATCTGTATCTCCCTCGGTCCGTTTGCGCTTGAGGCGTTGAGCATCACGTTGCGGTTGCCTTCCTCCTTTCCGGAGCCTTCATCGCCTGTAGCTGTCTGTTGCGCGTGTACATAAGAGCATGCGAGCAATGACATGAACGCCACTGTGCGGAATCTTGCTTTTGTGTGATTGAGTGTTCTCATAACGGTAAAATAAAAAAGAGTTGTTGTCGTTTTAGTTATTCAATTTTTTTCTGCCGCAAATGTATGAATTAAGCGTAAACTGCTGTTACATATATGTTTCAGAGTATATAAAAAATCGTTCATGTAACATTTTTGACAGGTTTTGAACGATTTTTTCAAACCACCGTATCATGCGGACAGGCATCCGGCGCACGGCAAGGCTCACGGCAGGGAACGCCATGCAGCTTTCTGTGACGGAGCCCGTCGCAGTCTTGTCGCGCATTCTCAACCACATTGCAAAGCCGTTGAAACCGCGCGGTAACATCGTATGTGTAGTTTTGCACGACCAAACAAAGCTATATTATGAACAGATTTTTACTTTCAGGATCGCTGGCGATGCTGCTTGCAGGACATGTATTGGGCCTTCAGGCGGACAACACCGGCACAATCAAAGGCGACGCCGACATGAGGACAGGCGACGTGAAGACCTACAGCGTGGACGAAAACGCTGACGTGACAGACTACCGCTGGCTGCCTGCCACGGGCTGCGACATCGTGGATGGACAGGGCACTCCCACGGCAAGGATAAGAGCCACGTTCATCGCGCAGGACAGTCCGATGATGGTGGAGCGCACCTTCAACGACGGCACGAAGGACACGCTGTCGCTCGACATCACCTTCCACCGCTATGTGAAGGGCTTCACAGACCATTCCATCAAACCGGGAGAGAGCATAGAGATAGGCGGAAAGACATACACCGAAGCCGACATCTACTATGAGCCGGTGACCGGTGACGACGGCTATGAGCAGGTGATGGCACACCGCGTGACGGTGGACCTCGAGGGCGCGCCATACCGCAAGATGACCGAGCCTTACCTGCAGACAGCCACCGACCACTCCATATGGATAAGCTGGAAGACCGACTTCGACAACACTCCGGAGGTGATGTTCGGCAAGTCTGAGGACAATCTCGACGCAACCGTGGGGGGAACAGCCGGCAAACTGTCGGACACTTACTTCTGGAACTCGGTGAAGCTCACCTCGCTCGAGCCAAACACCATATATTATTATAAGGTGAGGAGCGGCTCGGAGGAAAGCCCCGTCTACCGATTCCGCACCATGCCGGAGAAAGGCGGAAAGACTCCCATGCGCATACTACTCATGGGCGACCACCAGCTCAAGAAGCGCAGCGGATATGAATGGCTCATGCAGGCTGCCAAAAGAAAGATAAACGAGAAATACGGCAACCTCGAGGAGAACATCAACATGATAATGAACGTGGGCGACCAGGTGGACAACGGAACGCTCGACCAGTATGAGCTCGTGAACTACTGGAAGAACAGGCAGATGTCGCCCTACCTCCCCATCATGACGGCTGTGGGCAACCACGACACTTACAGCGACCCGGGCATGGAGCGGTATGCCGCGCACAACCACTTCGAGGAGCTGGAGTATCAGGGCATAAAGAGCGGCACGGAGAACTATTACGCCTATCAGGCAGGACGCATACTCTTCGTGGTGCTGAGCACCGAGCACACGGGCGAGGAGCAGAAGAGCTGGGTGAGGAAGGTGGTTGACGCCGCAAAGAACGACGACAGCGTGGACTTCATCATCAGCGTGAACCACCGTCCGATACAGGCGGAGCAGTATATAGGCGACATATCGGCGTGGGCAAGAAACGAGATAATGCCAATACTCTCGGAGACTCCCAAGCATGTGCTCAACTACGGAGGACACCACCACCTCTATCACCGCGGACAGATAGCCGACTATCCGCTCTATCACATCATAAACGGAGCGGCGTCATACGACCAGCTGTGGGGAATGTCGTCGGAGCAGGACTATGACGACGTGCAGAAAACCATTGACTACTGGGGCTACCAGATACTGGAGTTCGACTTCGAGAAGAAGGAGATGAGGGCTGAGTGCTACGCCATAGGCAACAAGGGACTCGTGGTGGACAACATCCTCATAGACTCCTTCCACCGCTCATTCGGCAAGGCGGCGCCCGAGAAGCCCGAGCTCGGAGAGGTGGACAGCGAGGTGGAGCTGCCCTACACGTTCCACGCCAGCCCATACAAGACACAGACCGGTGAGAAGCTCAACACCGTGCAGTATCAGTTCTCTACCAACGTGAACTTCTCAGCAATATCGCTCAACGTGGTGAGAGACGTGGAGAACCTCTACGGCTCTACCGGAGCCCCGCTCTATCTGCCCATAGACCTCAACCACAATCAGGACATAACCGAATATACACTGCCCTCGCGCGGACTGGGCAACGGCACATACTACGTGCGGGTGAGATACCGCGACGAGAATCTGGAGTGGTCGGAATGGTCGGAGCCGAAGGAGTTCGAGGTGACGGGAAGCGTCATAAGCGAGCCGCTGATCACCATAGAAAAGAAAGTGTATGAGCCGGGAAGCGAGATAGAGATATCCTATGCCAACGCGCCGGTGGGCAAGAACGCATGGATAGGAATATACCGCAATGGCGAGACTCCCGGAGGAGAGGGAGCAGGCACGACGACATCATACAAATGGAACTACACGTCGCAGGCTGCCGGATCGTTGAAGTTCACCATCGACGAGGTGAACGAATACTACGCCGTGCTGTTCGCCGACGAGGGCTACACAGAGATAACGGAGCGGCTGCCGTTCTACTTCGGACCGGTGCCTGAGCTGTCGCTGGAGAAGGACAAGTATGAGGTGGGCGAGGACATAAGCATAACGTTCGCCAACGCGCCTGGACTGAAGGACGACTGGATAGGCATCTACCGCATGGGCGAAGTGCCGGGAACGTCAGACCTCTCAGACTCATGGGACTACACCGGAGAGGCTAAAGAGGGTGTGATGACGCTCACGGAAGACCTGCCGAAAGGCTATTACTTCGTGAACTACTTTACGCGCGGAAAGTACTTCGAACCGTCGGAGAGGCTCATGTTCGCCATCGGAGACAACATCTCTTCGGTGAGTCTTGACAAGACGGAGTATCTCTGCGACGAGGACATCACCATACACTACCACGAGGCTCCGGGCACACCGAAAGACTGGATAGGCGTGTATGAGGAAGGAAAAGTGCCGGGCGTGGACGACCTCGACGGATTCTTCTACACCTACGGAAGCATCGACGGGAAAATAGAGATAAAGGCGGGCGACCTCAAGCCGGGCAAATATTTCTGCTCGCTCTACATCAACGACTCGTGGGACGAGGTGTCGGAGAGGAAGCACTTCACCGTGAGCGAGCTGTCGACAGACATATCCTCCGTAAAGGAAGGGATGAAGGTGTATGCGGAGAACGGCGTGCTCTACATCTCGTCAGACAGGGAGTGCAAGGTGGACGTGTATCGTCCGGACGGCACGAGGAAGGCGCGTCTGAACGTGAAACGCGGACTGAACAGCTACGGCACTCTCGGAAAGGGCTTGTACATCGTAGGAGGCAGGAAGCTGGTGATGGACTGAACAGCCGCCTACGGACAGTGAGCGTCAGCCCCGCACGCCATGGTGCGCGCTTCAGGCAAAGGTATGCATATATATGCAAAAAGTCGGGCGGCATATGCATGGATGCGGGGGCATAACTCAAAATCAAGCCGCCTGTTGCGTACGGAATGTTTTTCAGAGGCAAATACGCGGCTCTCGGAGACTTAGCGCAACCCGCTGCCGGTCAGCGGGTTGCGTTTTTCATGCCCGTCAGTCACGCCCTTCGGCTATGCAGAAGAGCCTTTATGGGTCACCGATACGGGCTTTTCGGCACGGTGGAAGACGCTTTGCCGTGAGCTGAAAGAGCGCGTTCCGTGGCGCGGAAGAGCCTTTTCCGCAGTGAGAAAGGAATATTCCAGCCGTCCGGCTTCGCCTTTGCCGACACAGAAAAGGCTTTCCGGTGTGAGGAAGGACACGTCATGGCGCACGGCGTTTTCTGTTTTGCAAAATTGTATTGTCAATATTTTTTACTGCCGGAAACGTATATTTATGCAATGGCGCGACGCTTTTCCGGAATATTTTCGCATGCGTTTGTTATGTTTATTCGGAAATTATCCTTATTTTTGTAAGACTTATATGATAAGCGGAAAAATTTTAAATTAAAACCCCAAAAATTAAAGATTATGAAGAAAATCGCATTTCTGGCGGTACTCGCCGTCATTGCATCATGCGGAAACAAACCTGTAAAACAAGCCGAACGGAAAACACTGAAGGAGTCGTCGTTCTTAGGCGACTTCGTGACAGAGGAATATGCCCAGCGCGCCGAGGGCAACGACTGGACGGCGGTGAGCATAACGGAGACATCTGACTCTACCGCACACATAAGCATACGTTCAAGAGCCGACATAAAGAAACCTTCGTGCACCTTCGACGGTGACGGCATACTTACGCCTGACGGTGACTCTCTTGTTGTCGAGACAGAAGGAAACCACATATATTTCACCCTTCGCGATGACACTCTTGGCATTTCATCAGACGACGACACCATCCTTTATTATTACTGTTCGGGCGGAGGTACCTTGAAAGGAGATTATGTGAGGCTGCATGAGCCGCTTGACAACCGCCAGCTCAAAGAGGACGTAAAGAAAGCGGAATAGCTCTTTTTTACTCCGGACCGGTTATCGGACTTCAGCCGGACTTGTAGTGCGCAGTGTGGTTGAAGAGTCGGCAGCCTGTGGCAATATGGCTTTGGCGGTGTGACGGGCGGTCAGGGTGAGACAGGACATGCATGCAAGGCATTTATGTATATGCGACGGTATGTATGTGTGAGAGAAAAGCGGCTGTGGTGCCGCTTTTCTTTTTTATCCGCACCCGTGTGACGTAACGCATGCTGTGCGACGGGAATAATGCTTGCGGAGAGTGGCTCATGCTTGTGTTGTGTTTATGAAAGTGGGAAAATGGGAAGGGCGCGTATGGTTTCCCGAAAATTTTTTTTGCGTTGCTGCTATGGCGTAATTTATTGGAAAACATATAGTTGCATGGGTTGTGTAACGTATATTCAAATGTAAACAAACGTTAACTACCCCTATAAGCTATTGCATCCGGCAGGGTGCTGTTATATCTTTGCATAAGACAAGCGGCGGCTCGGCAGTGTCAAGTCAGGCAAGACTCGGTCTTCCCTGCTTGCCGTTGCTCTCGCCTTGCAATGTCTTTGCATAAGACATTGCTGCACTCGGGAAATAAAGAGCAAGCTCTCTTTCCTCTCGTTTGCATTGTCTTTGTAACGTCTGACAGGGGATGAAGAAAAACACGGTACCTTAGTAATCCCGCACCGGCAGAGGGTATCTGCCGTATTGACAGCCAGCCGGAGGCATACTCCTGGATGGTTGGGGAGAAAAACACAAACATACACACAAAAATGGAAAAAACAGTACAGACACTTTGGACAGGGCACAAAAGCCTTGTCAGGGACAGCTTTGGCTGGCTCGAACCGCAGTATCATCTCATGGCATGGGCACTGAGCTGCCTGATGCTGAGGGAGAGTTATGACGACGTGGAGCTTTACACCGACTCCGAGGGAGCGGCGGTGCTAATAGACCGTCTCAGGCTGCCTTACACGCAGGTGAGGGTGTGTTATGACCGTCTTGACATACCTGAACCGCACTGGGCTTACGCCAAGATGCTGACATACTCGATGCAGGACTCGCCTTTCATACACGTTGACGGCGACATATTCTTGCCAAGGAGGCTCGCCGCCGACATAGGTTCGTGTGGACTCATAGCGCAGAACGAGGAGGAGGGCACGGCTTATTATAAGAACATTATGGACGGTCTGGACACACGTGACATGGTGATGCCGAGCTGCCTGCACGAGGAGCTGGCACGGCAGTCAATCGGCTCGTACAACGCGGGAGTGCTGGGCGGCAGCGGCACAGGTTTCATACAACGCTACTGCGAGACGGCGTTCCGCATAATAAGGGACAACGGGCTTGACCGCGCGGACAGCGGACGGCTGAACGGCAACTATAACCTGATGTTCGAGCAGGTGCTGTTCTATGCCATGGTGAAGGCGGAGAAGAGGAAGGTGACGACGCTGTTCGCAGGAAGGACGTGCGACAACGGATATACCTACGGTGAGTTCTGCGACTTCCTCAACATCAGCCGGCGTCCGCTGCTGCATCTTCTGGGCGGACACAAACGCAACGCCAAGGCGTGCGCGCTGCTTGCCAGGACGCTGCTCGGGAGGTATCCTGAATATTTCTGGAGAATAGCGGAGATGTTCGGCGGAAGGCATCCGAGGCTTTCGGGCATGCCGGTGGCGGAGGCGGACAGGCTGTCTGTCGTGAGGTGCGTCGCCTCTTACGCTGACTGGCTGGAGGAGAGGAAACGGGAATGGGACACCGTTGAGCGTGACAGGCTCATACGGCAGGAGGAGCTGGCGGCACGTGTGGTGGAGTTCTTCAATATCGGTGAGGAACGTAGGGACGGATGTGTGCTTGCCGTGAATCCTTACATGCGGATATTCTCCATCCCTGAGAGATGGCACACGGAGGCGCGGGCACTGCTCATATCCTCGCTCTGCGGGCACTGGACGTGTGGCATGCGCGACATAGCGTGCGTGCCGACGGTGACGGGAAAGGGCTACAGGGAGATTGTGCTCAATGACCTGTGCTTCAACATTCTGTCGCTGCTGCGACGGGAACAGTCATGGCGCGAGCTGCGCAAGGGCATCATGACGTGCGTGGCGGACAGGCTGAAGATGGACGCGACGTATGTGGACGGATGCGTGAGGGACGCGGTGGAGAGACTGATGGTGGAGGGAGCTGTGATGTGGAGGAAAATGTAAAAATGTAAAAAGGTAAAAAAGTAAAAAGGGAAAAAGGAGAGGGTGAGAAAGTGAGATGGTGAGAAAGTGAAAAGGGATGTCGGACGGTCCGGTGTTTATTAATAAATTAAAAATTAAATGATTATGAAAAAGAATGTGACAAATGAAGGTCTGAGACTTATTGGGAATGAGGCTCAGATGAGTATGAAACCAAGTGCGAGAATGATGAGAGCGGCGAGTGCGTGCGGAAGTGGAAGCGGCTGTGGTAGCGGAAGTGGCTGTGGTTGTGGAAGCGGGAGTGGCTGTGGCTGCGGCTGTGGCTATGGAAGTGGTTGCGGAAGTGGCTGTGGTTGCGGAAGCGGTGATGAACCTGACAAAGACTTTAATGCTAATGATAAAAGTGTATTTTTTTGTGGCGAATATAAAATAGAAATTAGTACTACAATAGCATATACATTGGATACAAATACTTCATCTGCTAAAAACATCAATATACATTGTAATGTAGTATCAGGTGTAGGGTATATAAAAGGGAAAAAATACACTGTAGATAATGCCGGAGCTACGGCTTCTATATCTGAGGCATCAGGTAGTATACAGAAGTCATTTGAATTCAACATATTTGTAAATGTTGAGGATGCTGGAAGTAAAAAAATAAAAGCTAATGTTTCTATAAGCAACGATATAGGAAATAAATTTATAATGGTAAATGCTTCTTTTAAAGAAGAATAAATGCTTTAATATACAGGAGAGGAGAACGCATCTTCTCTCCTGTAAAAAAATTGTGTAAAATATAG
>ULPR01006669.1_pt1 | contig 14067 bp, 12 predicted proteins | sample 1953681 | NCBI WGS metagenome assembly ULPR01 (sample SAMEA4835634, study PRJEB28245) | human gut metagenome | biome: gut microbiome; material: fecal sample | place: Denmark | collected 2008 | reverse complement strand
GGCTCATATACTCTCGCCGCCGATGCCAAGTGGAAGTATATCGACATTCTTCCCGACAAGTCGCAGCTAACTTCCGAGGCGCAAGGCGAACTGCCTTCGCAGACGCAGCTTAACAAGCTGACTGCCGTTCACCCCGGCGTAGGGGCTGAGGCTTCCGCTGCCGCAGCCTACATCAACAACTCCGACAATGTTTTCATCGTCGAAGACATGAAGGGTAACTACCGCGTTCTCGGCAACGACAAGTGGAACACCAAGGCCACTGTCGCTCAGGATTTGGGTCAGGGTGCCACCGGCACCACCTCGACCACAATCTCCGTCGAGGCTACCGACGAAGTGCCTGCGCCCTTCTATGTCGGTACGCTCGAAACCGAGGACGGAGACATCGACTGTGCCAATGGCGCAGCCAAGGCCTAACACCGGAAGCTATGGATAACAGAGCCGTCAGAAAGGGGGCAATATCGTTGGACGAGATGTTGAACGACATCGAAGTGCCTTCGCTCGACGTTCCTGATCTTGACGGCTCTTTTGTTTCTTCCGAAGACGAAAAGGACCTTTTCTCTCCGAAGAAACGTGCGGCATGGAAAGACGTGCAGCAAGCCGAGGCCCGCTGCGACTTCGCACCCAACAAGGTGCGAATTTCATACCGCAATCCAGCTTTCGGCATTATCTCGCTCTGGAAGAAGTCAGTTTACGGCAGAACCTTAACCGACATCAAGGCCGACCAGGATATGGTCGAGAAGTTTGCCGTGGGTATGAATACCCTTATCCGGCAAATCTTGGGAGATTCGCTCGCTTCCGGCGACTGGTGCATCGTTACCTCGCCCAAGCGACGCCACAAGGAGCGCAACTTCGCTTCGCTCATTTCCGCTCGGCTCGCCGACCTGCTCGGTATACGCTTCTACGAAGACCTCGCCGAGTGCCACTCAAAGCATCGTGTAGGTGCGGTTTTCACATTTGGGGCTGAGCCTCCAAAAGAAAATAACATCATCGTCTTTGACGATTTCGTTACCACCGGCGCCACGATGATCTCGATGCGTGAACTCCTGCGTCCACTCGGCAAAAACCTCGTGTTCTTCACCGGAATTAACAATAAACTTTGACCCCTGCGGCCAAAATAATTTTGACCCCTCACAATGGACCACAAATTTACCGAACTCATAAAGAAATGGCTTGAAACGCCGGAAGACGAGCGCGACTATACCGTAGGCGCACTCTATCTGCTGAAACTTTCCGGCAATCAGATTATGTATAAAAACATAATCTCTCAGATTGACCGCCGCCACGATGTGGTGGAGTATCAGCTTCAGAAATATTACAACTTCCGCGTCCAGGCCCTGACCCATGCGCAGGTCGAGGAAATGTCAGCGCAGGTTGAAACTATCGTGGCCGAACACATTCCGCTCGCCGCCACCGCCGACGAGCAGCCACAGAAAGGCAAACGAGCCGACCACGATTCTTTACCCGATGAAATCAAGGCAAAGTACATCGAGAATCTTTCGCTCCTCCAACGTATGCGCGAGCTGCATCTGCGCCTCCGCTCGCTGTCGCTTGAAAACTCGACCTGCCCGGATTCCGAGCGATACCCCTTCTTGAAGGAGTTAATCGCTCTTGACAAGAAACTCCACGCCAACTGGGAGGCATACGACCGGTATGTTGCTCCCGCCCCCGAAGCCCCCTCGACAAAGTCGAAAGCCCCCTCGCGTAAACGCTCCGCCAACGGGAGCAAAGCCAAGAAGTAATGAAACGCACCGCCAACATTGACCAAATCCTTCGCCCGTTGAAAGAGACGCCTTTTCAGGCTTACCTTTCAAATGCCGTGCAGGTTGCCGACATTCTCGAATGGATTCTTGCTCAGGTTGGCGTCGCAGAAGTCTGGCAGACTTCTTTCTCCATTTCCGAGGAGTTTCTGCGCCGCTTGTTCTTTATTACCAAAGACAAGCGCGTGTCGCGCATCAACCTCGTTCTCGACCACAAGGCTACCAACAAGACGCTCAAACTCTGGGCGTTCATCACCCAAGTTATTGAGCGCACCTATCTTGCTGACAACCACAGCAAGATTTTGTTGGTAAAGTCGGAAAGGGGCGATACAGTTTCGGTTATCACCTCGCAAAATCTCACTCGCGGAAACCGCCACGAGTCCGCTTTTATCTCTACCGACCCTGTAATCTTCGCAGAGTTATTCGCCCAAGTATCTGACCTCATTCAAAATCACTCAGTACCGCTTCATGATTTATTCAGAAACAGAATTAACGCAGATTGAGAAGTTCGCCTCAATCTACTTGAAGATTTCAGATATTGCCGACCTGCTCGACATTCCGGCTGATGTGCTGCGCTCTGACATCGCCGACCGAGGCACCGACGTTAGCAAAGCATACCGCCGTGGCAAAGCCGCCTCTAAGGTCAAGCTGCACTCTCAGGAGATGATGCTGGCGCAGGTAGGCTCTCCGCTCGCGCTCGAAAATGCGCAGGCTAACCTTTTGGATATGGAGGACGACGAATGAGTTACCCAAACGCTATAGAAGTTTGCCGCGCCGAACTCTTTACAAAAGAGGTGGAGTTACGCGAGCGTTATCCCGGCCAGATGGTCGAGAAAGTCCTGCGTGTCCGTGAAATGTATAACTGGTTTATCGCCAATCCCGACGGCACCGACCGCGAGTTTGTCGCCGAGGTGTGCCAACGCCACAATATACACCGCACAACGGCGTATTCCGACCTTGCAGTTGTGAAGTCGCTGCTCCCCATGCTCGGCTCCGCCTCCCGCGACTTCCACCGTTGGCGCACCAATGAAATGCTTATCGCCACTTATAAGATGGCCGAGAAGCGCAAGGACAGCAAGACGATGGAACGCGCCGCTACCGCATACGGCAAACTCAACCGCGTTGACCTTGAAGACGAACAGGCTATACCGCTCGACCAAATCCTCGTTCAGCCCTTCACGGCCACTGATGATCCGCGTGTCCTCGGCATCGAGCCTATTCCCAATATAGCCGAGAAAATCGCGGCTATGATTGAGAAGTACCGGGCCGAAACCATCGACATTGAAGATGTCGAGTTCGAGGAAGTCGATTTGGAATTTGACTCGCTTTTCCCTGACCCAAAGAACAATCCCGACGATGGCACAGAAGAAAGTGTACTTTAACAAGCCACAACGCCTTACGCAGCTTATCGGCGCGAACACCACCGTTATCGTCGCAGGGCGACGCACCGGCAAGACGGACAGCATAGCTGCTCCGTTTGTTCTTCGCAATATGCAGCGTATGCCCGGCTCGACAGGCGGCATCGTTGTGCCGACCTTCAAGCACGGATTGACTAACACAATTCCGGGCTTGCTCGCCGCATGGAAACGCTGGGGCTTCATCGAGGGCATACACTATGTGGTCGGCAAAAAGCCGCCCAAATCTTTCAAACTGCCCATCATCGACCCGAAAGATTATGAACACGTCATATCTTTCTACAATGGTTCGGTCGCCGTGATTATATCACAGGACCGACCCGGCAGCTCCAACTCGCTTACGCTCTATTGGTTGCTCGTCGATGAAGCGAAGTTTATTGACTACGCCAAGCTCAAAGATGAAACCCTCCCTGCCAACGGCGGCATCAAGTCGTATTTTGGCAAACACTCCTTCAATCACTCAATTATGATATTGAGCGATATGCCGCAGACGCAGAAAGGCTCGTGGTTTTTGCACTACCGCGACAAGATGGATGTGGAGCTTATCAAGACTATCGAGGCCACGGTCTATGAGATATGGCGCACCAAAGAACGCATACGCGCCCTAAACGCCAAAGGCGAAACTGTACCGCCTTATCTCAAAGGCTATCTCCGTCGCCTTGACCGAGACCTCAATAAGATGCGCTCCGTCGCGGTCTATTACCGCGAGTATTCCTCGATTGAAAACTTGCAGCTTCTCGGCGAGAACTACATTAAGCAGATGAAGCGCGACCTTACTCCTTTGACCTTCCAAACCTCTATCCTGTGTCAGAGGATCGGAATTGCAAAGGACGGTTTTTATTCCTCGATGCGCGAGGGGCATAAGTACGATGCCAACGATAATCAATACCTCGATACTCTCGGCTATGATTATGACTTTTCGACGCTTGATGCTCGCGCCGACAAGGACGTTGACCCCGACGCACCTATCTGCATCGGCATGGACTACAACGCTAACATCAACTGGATTGTCGCCGGTCAGCCACGCGACCGCCGCCTGAATGTCATAAAGTCGTTTTACGTCAAGTTCGAGCGTAAGATTCCGGCACTCGTCGAGGACTTCTGCCGCTACTATGCGGAGCATCGAAACAAGACCGTGGTCTATTATTACGATGCAACGGCCCTCGGTTCCAACTATGCCGTCAACGACCAGGACTTCCACTATAACGTGGTTAAGGAGTTCGAGCGGCACGGCTGGCGCATCGAGTCCGTGTACCTCGGAAACCCGATGCACCACGACGAGAAGTATCTTCTCATCAACAACGCCTTTGCCGGGAAGCAAAGGCTCATGCCGTTCTTCAACCGCTCGAACAATGAAGACCTTATCCTCGCCGTCCAGTCCGCAGGTGTAAGCCGTGGCCGCAACGGCTTCCACAAAGACAAGTCCGGCGAGAAGCTCGCCGAGTCCGAGGAAGACCTGCTCGAACACCGCACCGACGGCACCGACGCCTTCGATACCCTCTACATCGGCTGCGAGAAATTCCCGTTCCACGACTCTTTCTCGCTGTCAATGAGCGGCGTTCTCTGAAAAAATTCTTAACTTTGCATTGTAGGAAGCGCGGGTCGGGATGCCGATGCCCCCCGTCTGTTGGTAGATTAGTCTATGCTATCGGAGTGTGAGCCGGACCTGCCTTGCTCACTTTTTTTGTGGCGATACGCTGAAATGATATAGCCCTTCACAAGTGGTGTGCTCCGGGCGGTGCCTCCGGCCATCCGAGTATATCGTTCCATCGCCCGCGCTTTCGTTTATCGACTTGTCGCTTCGCTTGTCGAAGAAACGGAGCCTTGGGTCTCCGCCGTCCGGCTTCAATCGCATATCGCAAGGCGTGAACATACACGCCTATAAAATCACTATGTTTCAAGCAAATAATTGCTTTTTTATAGTGATTATGTCAAAGATTTTTTGTATCTTTGTAGCTACAAAGACAACTTCAAAATCTTCTTTTTATGGCAGTAAAAGTTTACGTTATATCTGACCCCCTTGCCATCAATTTCCTCGTTAACGATGATATTGACGGATTCAAGGAATACCTCGACTCCGACGATATGCTCGCCTTCCCCGAACCTGAGGTCTTCGACTCCGAAGAACAAGCGCTCGCCTTCTGCGAAGGACTCGGCTACGGCATGGACGAACGCGCCATGCCGGATCGCTACCCACTCCGCTCGTGCGAACCTGTCGACGCACCGTTCATCGAAGCCATCGAGCAATATTAACAAACATTTAACGCAGGTGGGACCGATTTTTGCTCACCTGTCGTATTATCTTTGCAGCCAAGTGCACAAGTCTCGAAAAAAATTCGTAACTTTGCGATATATTCTGCGCTTGCGCTGACAAAGACCACTCATATAAGAAACATTTCTTATACAACATATTACGGAACTTCCTTGTAGCCGCATAAAGGTTTGGTCGCCTGTCAGCCTACATGGAAGTTCTCGCTATATTAACGAATGAACTTCAAAATTGCATCCCTCTTTTCCGGCTGTGGAGGACTTGACCTTGGTTTCTCTGGGGGATTTTCGTTTTACGACAAAGAGTTTGAGCGTCTTAACACCGAAATCGTATTTGCTAACGATTTTGATAAAGATGCTGCTACTTGCTATAATTCTAATCCTCTTTTAACATCTCATGGGTCAAGTTGTAGATTAGAAGACATTCGTAATATTGATGCCTCCGAAATCCCCGACTTCGACATTCTTCTCGCAGGGTTCCCTTGCCAACCATTTTCTAATGCAGGCAATAGAAAAGGTGTCAATGACGTAAATGGTCGTGGAACTTTATTTGAGGAATGTGAAAGAATTTTGAAATCAAAGGTCGATAAAGGTGTTCGTCCTTTGGCTTTCGTCTTTGAGAATGTTCGTGGAATTATGTCAAGCAAGATGCCTGACGGCACCACGGTTCCTGAAGAAATTCGTAAGAGAATGGAAGCTCTGGGATACAATGTTAGTGCCAAATTGCTTTGTGCCTCTAATTATGGCGTTCCTCAACAACGTTATCGTTACTTAATCATTGGAGTTTCCAATGAATTTAAGCCCTTTGATTTCGCAGAAATTGACAATATTGTATCATCATATAATATTCCTTCAGTTGCTAATTCCTCAGAGGAAAAACTCTTGTTAGGGTCAATCCTTCAAGGCACCGAATCGCTTCCGGACAATGATTGCTGGGCTTACAGCGCAACGACCCAAAGAACTGTTGATCTAATTGGTCCTTGCAGTCACGGTGAGACTCTGGATAAAATCTTTCAGGGTGATTTTAAAAAATCTGAATTGCCCGAAAGTGCGTTTGAGGGTCGCTCATGGAAAAATATTCCGTATGAGTTATTATCGCCACGTTTCAAGAAGATTTTTGACGACCCGAAAAAATACCACTCGCCTAAATTCTTTCGCCGTTTCGCATACGGAGAAATTAATGGCACCATTACGGCATCTGCTCAACCTGAAAATTGCGGTATAACTCACCCAGTTTTCAATCGCCGTTATACTGTTCGTGAAATTGCTCGCATACAGTCATTCCCTGATAACTATTTATTCTCTGCTATTCCTTTGCAGTCAAGATATAAAGTTATCGGAAATGCAGTACCCCCGATACTTGGGTGGGTTGTTGCAAAAGCCCTTACTAATCATTTAAACAAATAACGATATGGGGTATCTCTCAAAAGCTGCAATCTTGAGGGCATATAAAGCCTTATCAGAACTTACAAACGATCCTTCTTCACAAGGAGCAACCCAAATTACAAGCGCATTGCGATATATCTTTGCGCTCGATGAGTTTACAAAGAAATATGGAAGGGATTGTGATACCTCCAAAAAGGATGATAGAGACTCGTTTATTTCCTTTGTAGGTAATGTCGTTGCTATTAACAAAGAATATTATACAGCCAACTTTTTTAATTCTTTAAAGGAGAATCAAGATTATGCTGTTGGCAGTAATTTCTTTTCTGTAAATGTAGTTAAGAACTCTATCGTTAATCCGATTGCTGAGTTTCCCTTCCCTAAGAGGGGCAATAATCCCTTATTCCTTGTAAAAGGTGGTTGCTTAATTGAAAAAGAGGAATTATTGTCAAATTTGCGAGAGTATCTGAACACACCAACACTTTGTAATGCTTTCGCGGTTTGGTTGATGCGTTTCGAGTCATTAAACAAAGATGACATTTACGGGTCTATTCTCGATGGTCTTAAAAATAGATACTCTGATTCAATTATAAATTCCTTGCATCTTGACAAGCATAGCATTATGCAGTTAGTCGGTGACACCTTAATCGATAATCCTTATTCGTTATCGTTATCGGATTTTCCGACATTAACTCCTAAAAAAAACGTTACCGAGGAATTATTACCCACAGAAGCTTTGATAGACAAAGTGCGTAAAAGTTTCACTCATTTTGTACATCTAATCAATACTCATACAAATGATTTTACTGGGTATATCGCCAAATTTGAGGAGTATGTAAACCCCAAAATATCATCTATTTTCCCTGAATACACTTCTGTATTCCAAATAGTTGATATTGATGTACTTCATGCAATCATTTCTAAGCTGAAAGAAGCTAATCCTGAACTTGAAAAAGTATTTTCTACCGAATACAATGGCACACAGTATCAGGCATTCAGAACAATGAAGTATTACGAGATGTATTTAGACATTCTCGCAGACAGTGATTTCAGAGCAAATATTAAGCATAATAAAGGAGAACGTCTTTCTGTCGCATCAGCCCCCACAGATTTAGATAAATCTTATCTCAGAGCCATGCGCACCAAGCCGTTCTTGTTGCTTGCAGGCATCTCAGGCACCGGCAAAAGCCGCATCGTTAAACAGATGGCCTTCGATAGTTGCCCGGACAACAACGCTCTTCGCTCGGATCTGACCGCTCCCGGCAATTATTGCCTTATCGAGGTCAAACCGAACTGGCACGACTCTACCGAACTTCTCGGCTACGAAAGTAAAATCGGAGGGGAACACTATCAGCTTACGCCTTTCGTGAAGTTCCTCGCAAAAGCTATGCTTTATCCTACTGTTCCTTTCTTCATCTGTCTCGATGAAATGAACCTCGCCCCAGTGGAGCAATACTTCGCCGAATTTTTGAGCGTGCTTGAAAGTCGCACAAAAAATGACGGCCGTATTGTGTCTGAACCGCTCATCAAAAATTCTATTTTCGCTAATGCGGAGTACGAAACAGAACTCAAACACGAGCTTTTTGATGTTAAAATCAAAGCTAAGGATGAAAACGGCATTAAGATATATGAAGCCGATTTGTCAGACGCAGAAACACAGGTTTACAATACGCTAAAAGAACATGGTCTCCGTATCCCTGAAAATGTTGTTGTCATTGGTACGGTCAATATGGACGAAACTACGCATCAGTTCTCGCGTAAGGTTATTGACCGCGCAATGACTATTGAAATGAACTTGCCGGACGGCAACCCCTTCATGGACTTTTTCGACAATAGTTCCGAACTTGTTTACCGTTCCGAACCTGCATCACCTTCGCTATATCTCGCCACCGAGTCTAAAGCCTCGGACGTTGTTAAGGCTCTCTCTGAGGCCAATGCTGAAAAGACAGACTGGCTTAAAAGTGAAGTCGCATCTATTCTCACAAAACTAAACGAAAGTCTTAACGGGACTCCGTTTAAGGTAGCCTACCGCGTTCAAAACGAGCTTATGCTATACTTCTATCAGCTTATGATGGAAATACCCGAAAGCCAGAGGGCTGACGCCGATTGGGAAACGTTGCTTACGCAAGCGGTCGATCAAATTCTTATGATGAAAGTTCTTCCTCGAATCGAGGGTGATGAAGAACTTTTGGAAAAACCGCTTGAAAGGCTTACCGTGTTCTGCGAACAATTTGTCAATGCTAAGAAGAAAATCAAAGAGATGTCCGAGCGTCTCGGCCAATCCCGTTTCACTTCTTTCTGGCCATAACGTATGGAAGTCCTCTCCTTCAAAAGCGCCAATGTAGAAATTACTGCCAACACTGCCGCCGATATGGCGAACTGCTGGCATCGTTTTCGTGCGCGTGTGGGAGAGAAAGCCGATACCTATTGCGATTATCGCTCGACTTTACCCGGTAATCTTGAACTTGCGCTATATTCCGAAAGGTTCGCATTGCGCCCGGTCGGTGAGCCGGACAGCCGCGAATGGGTCAATCAGGCTCCCGTTTTTTACGAAACCGCCACATACAACGTCAGCATTTACTTCACCAATGTTGACTCCGCTCCATGCATACTGCATAAGCTGAAAGAAGTTACCGAACTTTTCTCGGTGATAAAAATCGGCGAACATAAGTGGCTGCTTTCGGCTCCGCTTTCATTCGTCAATGAACCGGGCATTTTTGAGCTTACTCTCAGATATAAGCCTAACGATGGTGCGGAACGCACCGATACGTTTACTTTCCGTGTCGTGTCTCCGAAACTCGATACGAAAGACGATTACAACCATATCCTCGCCGAGATTAACGCCCAGTACAACGAAATCATATATCAGTATCTTACCCTGACGCTGCAAAATCTGCAACGCGGAGGTAAGTCGAACAATGATGTCGTATGGCTCTCAATCTTCCGCAATATAGCGAAAGATTACGAGAAGTGGGTACGCTATATCGTAAACAAACCTCACCTGCGCCAAAGCCGCGAGGTTCGTTATGACCGCGCCGACCGCATCAAACGCTGGTCACCATTGATGGCCGAGAAGTTCGCCGAAATCGAAGCCGAGGGCCGACTTGACCGTGAATATTTCAGGCATGAGGAAATTATTCACACACACAATACGCGCGAAAACCGTTTTGTCAAGTTTACGCTTGACCGCATCGGCAAACGTCTTGCTTCTATTGTCTCTACAATCAAAGCAAAGAACGAGCGGGCCAAAGAATCTGACAAAGTCGCAGAAAGCGAACTTGCCGAACTCGATGGCTATGTGGGCTCAATCCGAAGACTTGCCAATTCATCGCTGCTCCGAAACTTACGCGGCAAACCGTTGCACTCGGAGAGTATGGTTCTTCAAAAACGTACCGGTTACGCGCAAGTTTACAAATACTGGCTTTTGCTCCAAAAGGGCATTGAACTTTTCGAGGGCGCCAATGCTATCGGTGTTCGTCCAGTATGGGAACTATACGAACTTTGGTGCTTCCTCAAAATGCGTCAGATGGTTGCCGACATTCTCGGCTTACATTTCGACAATCCCGACGAGATTACCGAAAATCCGATGCCGATGGTAAAGCCATTTGAGGACAACAATCAGGAGCATACCGTATTCTATAATTGCGCCGACGGCTCAAAAGCCCGGCTTCATTATCAGCATACTTACAGCCGCCGTACAGGTGAAGTCCATACGGCGACTACCGAGAACCGCCCCGACATTGTTCTTACCATCGTCAAACCCGATGGCTTCGAGCTGACCTACTTATTCGACGCAAAGTATCGTTTGCTCGATGACAGCCGTCTCAATCAGGAAGACCGCGAGGAACTGAACGACGCCCACGGCGCCGATACGCCACCTGCGGACGCCATAAATCAGATGCACCGCTATCGCGATGCGATTTATTACGGCTCGGATAGGCAGACCCATGCCGCCAAAGAAATCATAGGTGGCTATATCCTGTTCCCCGGTCGAGGCGACAATGAAAGTGTTCGTCAGCGTTTCTTCTACAAGAGTATCGAAACCGTCAACATCGGTGCTTTCCCGTTGTTGCCGGATGCTTCCGACCCATCAAATGAGAGGACATTGCTTTATGAATTTCTCACCAAAATTCTCACGGCGCCCCTCGCCATTGACCATATCAAGGACGCGATACCTCAGAAAGGTTTGCAATACCTTCCTTCGGAGCAGCCTACGCCCGAAGACCTCGTCCTCGTTGGCTACTACAAGACCGATCAATGGGAGGCTATTGTCAACAATCGCCTTTACTATGTTCCGGCTGCACTTGGAAAAGGTTCTATCAATCTCGTGTCGGGCTTCGAGAAAACCAAGTATCTTTTGCTCCACCACGACCAAGAGCGAATTCTTGTTCGTCTCAAAGGCGATGGACCGAAGTTCTACCCGAAACCCGCGCTTGAAGCTCTCGGTTTCACTCCGTCAGGCGACTTTTATCTCGGTTTTGAGATAAAAGATTTCAAGCCCGTTCCGGGCTTCGACATTGACGCCTACGAACTGGAGCGCAAAGGCCAACAGCGTTTTACTCCTTATTTCACAACCATTGACAAATTCCAATTTCCACAATGATTACTATACACCATAATTTCGACCCCGAACATTTTCAATGGCTGTGGGCTAAATATGTCAATGGTGGCAATATTAACCAACATTGTTATAATTGCCTGAAAGGTACGCCAAGCAAAAAATTCAGCAAGGCTTATAACCACGAAATGGTTAATCAGCCCGTTATCGCTATGGACGAGGTGCCCAAAAGCGATTATGACGCTGTCTATTTTTGCGGTGTGTCTAAGCGTGGATATATCCACAACGTGCATTTAGTTGTCAGACCTGAACAAGGCGCATCCGATAAGTGGAAATTCGATGGTTGGGAGGTTGAGATTGAAAACGGTACCATTGAAATGCTACCGTGCGCCGGTGAATTGAAACCTCAGTTTTTCAATTCACCCTACGATGAGCATTATTATACCTGCCGTAATTTCCTGTGGATGGTTGGACGATACTATCCCGAAGCTCTTAATCTCGATAAACAGATTATTCGCTGCGTAAAGGATTATGACGGAAATTATGACACCGACCAACGCATTCCCATTACGCTCGAAGAATGGCGCACCATTCTTCGAGACATGGCAGAGAACGATGTCAACTCATGGAATTTGCTCCGTGAGTTTCATAAAGCTAAAAACCACACGGCTTATGTTCGCGATGTTGCCGCCAATCTCGGTGTCAAGCGCACCGACATTATAAACCGCATTGATGCCCTCGGACTTAATATTGCTGGGCGCGATGGCAAATTCCGCATCGTGCGCCGTCTTAATCCCCGGGCAGAATGTTGGTGGCCGGTGTTCTTTAACATGAGTCTTGAAGAACCTGGCACGGAAACTATCTACACACTCCGTCACGATCTTGTCGTTGTCATGGACGAGATGACAACGACAAAGCGAGCCGGAGCGTCCACAAGCCGAGAAAGTAAAGGCACTGTCGGTTATCCGACGTTTTACTTCTTCGAAATGGGTCTTAATGTCGGTGATGTCCTGACGTTCACCGAAGACCCCACTATTACAGCGACTATCGCCACAAACCGCAAAGTTATCTGCAACGGCAAGGAAACTTTCCTAACTCCGCTCACTACGGAACTTCGCGGAAAGAGAAGCCACATGGGTAAATACTGGACTATCAACGGCAAGACCATTGATGAACTCTACTACGAGACTTATTTCCCCAACGGAAAAACCTTTGCTGAATATCAGGCAGAGGTCAAAGAAAAACGTAAACAACAAGAATAATCATGGACGAGTACGACGATTTAAGCACTTACAACGGCGATACCGAACATGATATGTGGGTTGACTTTGATAACTACGAAAACACCGGCATCCTCGATGTTTTCGATGAAGACAACCTCAATGAATATGTAGACAACCTTAACGACTGGTATTAACGATTATGAAAGCAATCTGTCTACCTCAACCAATAGCGCATCTTGTGGCTCACGGCCATATTGCTTCTATTTCTCGTTTCATCGGAGACATACCTGTTCCCGAACGGTACTTCATATATGCTTCCGAGAGAAACGATTTCTGTCAAGAAGACCTTATCATCTTCGATAGAGATTTCAAGGCGCAAATCGTTAATGCTCAAACTATGGGTGATTTACCCAAGTTAGAGGATTTACCTACTTCTGCTTTTATCGGCTATGTCGATATTATAAAATGTATCAATCCCAATCAAGCAGATAATACAGGTAATGTATGGTCTTCGGCATCTGGTTTTGACTACGGTCTGAGAGAGCTGTATTTTGCAAATGCTCATTTTTTCTCTGAAAAATTCGATGCTGATATTCCGTTTACTGAATCTTTCGAGATACCTAAAGAATCTGCGCGTGTTTTGCAAGGGTTAGAATACGTAGCAAAGAAGCCAATACCTTTTACACGCACAGGCAAAACACTATGTATGTCAGTTAATGATGATTTGTTTGACAACTTTTCATCTCTTGACAATACCGAACAAGCCGAATTGGAGCTTTATATAACTGCCGAAAATCTGTCTCTTTTGTGTAAAACATTTGAGGCTCCCAATGAGGCAAATCCCATTGAAACCGAAACAATCTCTTTATTTCACAAAGGTGTTCCTTTGGAAATGAAAGTTGAGGATATTGAATTCCAAGATGCCGAAGAACCTAAACACATTCGTTTTACAATCAAGGGTATGCCTAAAGAAACGTTCAAGGCTAAAATCGTTTTTAAGCTTACTCCAATTATTGACAGTTACTTTAATCGGCTTGAAGCCAGTACAAAAGTAGTACTGAATGCGGCTGACAAATTAGGCTTTTCGTGTTTGGTCGAACAACGTTTTGATGATGACTTCATATACCTAAACAATAAGATTCCATTCAATTACCACGGAAAGGATATTTCGTGCATCATCATTGTATCGCCTAAATCCGGCACTATAAAGATTACTGCTACTGATAGTATATCTATGGAGTGTTACGATACAAATAGTGTATTGAATGCTATTAATATACATAACTCGTACATGAGCGGTAATATTTGGCTGACTTACAACCTTGAAAATTACCTTCTTTCTGCTCATGTAGCTATTACCTTCTCTAATGATATCGTAGATGAAGATACAGTAGCTAAATTATTAGGCAAAGTTTTTCGGAAAGTGTATACTGTTCAGAAAGCGTTATGGACTGAGTTAACAT
>ULPR01002109.1_pt1 | contig 14130 bp, 10 predicted proteins | sample 1953681 | NCBI WGS metagenome assembly ULPR01 (sample SAMEA4835634, study PRJEB28245) | human gut metagenome | biome: gut microbiome; material: fecal sample | place: Denmark | collected 2008 | reverse complement strand
AGCTCTCAAGGACGTCAAGCTGTCCATCGCTACCAAGGTCAGCGAGACCGGCACAATCTTCGGCTCGGTCAACGCAGCTCAGATTGCCGAGGCTCTCAAAGAAGCCGGACACGAAATCGACCGCAAACTCATCGCGCTCAAGCAACCCGTCAAGGAAGTGGGCAATTACACTGCTACTGTGAATATCTACAAAGAAGTCAGCGTAGAAATTCCCTTCGAAGTTGTTGCCGAATAATCCTTTAGGGCACGACACAGAACATCAAAAGGGCCAATCCCGTCAAGGGGTCGGCCCTTTTGATATTTTATACTTATGTCTCGGGGGGGGAGCTGTCTGCGACTGTTGGCAAAGACAGTCAAGAGGCGCACAAGAAGGCGGCAACCACAGCCAAAGCCATAATGACGGCCAAACCAACGCCCACGACAAGGCGCGAGGGCGTTAGGCTTCGCCACCGCTCCGGGATGTCGGGCCCGACCATGGCACGCGTGTAATGCCGGACTACGAGCACACACAATAGCGCCGATCCCGTACCCACAATCGCCCCAACAATAATGTCGCCCGGATAGTGAACGCCCAGATATATACGGCTGTAGCACGTCATCAAGGCCCAAGCATATACAAAGGCAACGACGCCGCATCGACGCAGCAGTATGGCCACCGCAGCAGCGAGCACAAAGGTATTAGCGGCATGGCACGACGGAAAGCCGTATCGTCCGCCACGGTATCCGTCGACGATATGCACCATCGAACTGAGTGGATTCTCCAAATTGGCCGGACGCAAACGCTCGGCCATGGGGCGCAGCAATGATGCACAGGTCTGGTCGGCAATGGCCACGGCCAGCCCCACGGCCAGCGACAGTAGGATGCCCCGCCGCCACCCGTAGCGCCACAGCACGGCGGCGAAAATGGCCGCATACATGGGTATCCATACCCAGCGACCGGAGAACAGCATCATAAAATTGTCCATATACGCCGTATGCATGTCATTGATGGCAAGCAGCAGCGTCCGGTCTATGCTTATCAGGAAGTCCATCATGTCTCAACGTTTTGACAAGTCAGTGTATATGCTCTGCACCAACGCCTTGGCCGCGTGCACATCCGCGCTGTCGCCCTGCAACGTTGCCCCGGTGTCCGCACTCACGACCGAAAGACCGCGCTCGGTTACCAACCCGAACCACGACGGCTCGGAGACATATCCGAAACCGGCAGTGCCGGTGTCCAGCAAGTCGCGCCCGAAAGGCAGCGCATCCCGTATCCCCATCAAGTGGAGGATGGTGGTGGCTATGGCACTTTGGCTGCCGATTTTGTCGACTACCACCGGCGTCCCGGCCAATGCCCCTCCGGTCATAACCAGTGGCACGTGGTGGCGGCGCATACGGTCCTCCAACCCCTGCGGCCATGCACCCCAATGGTCGGGGACGATCACAACTAAAGCACGATCCCACGCCCCGGAGGCATGCAGACGCCGCACAAAACGGCCGAGGCAGTCATCGGCATACGCAAAGGCATTCAGACGCTTGTCCTGCGCAAAACGGTCAAAAGGCACTTCGAAAGGCTCATGGCTGCTCGAAGTTTGTATGACTGTCAGCGTCGGGACTTTGTCCTTACGGCCCATAATATCACTCAACGCCCGGTCAAAGACAGGGCCATCGTGTACGCCCCACTTGCTCAGACGCTCGCCCACCGGAAAATCGGTATCACCCACCAGTCGGGCAAAGCCTGTGGCGTGCAAATATGCCCTGATGTTGGTAAAATCCAAATCGCCGCCATAGTAATAGGCCGTGCGGTATCCTTTGGCAGCCAGCACCGTAGACAGCGTGGGTATCTTGTCAAACTTGTTGATATAGCGCAGCAGCGATGTCGAGGGCTGGGCCGGATAACCGCCCAAGATGGCGGTAAGGGCGCGATCGGTGCGGAAGCTCTCGGCATAGAACCGCGTCCATAGTGCACCCGTACATGCGATGCTGTCCAGATTGACAGCTACGGCTTTACCTCCGAGACTCGGCATCAGTTCGGCCGAAAAACTTTCGAGAATGACGACATAAACGTCCGGGCGGGCCACCTTCAGCGACAGCCCGTAGGACGGTGCGACACTATCTGTATGCACCGCAGGACGATGAAATAGCGCATCGACTTCGGCCGATGCCTCTTTCGTGTCCATATATCGGAATTGGCTGCCAAGGTCATCCGTATGGCTGAACGAGTACAGGAAACTGAACAGCGGATTGATTGCTGCATGGTTCAGCCGCATATCCTCGCTGAAGAACGCACGGGCGGGCGACATTGTGGACACAGTGATGCCGCCGCGTATGGGTATAATCATAACGCCGCACACCATCAGCCACACCATCGTCATCCAAATGCGGCGACGTAAGGGCTGACAAGATTGCTCCGGCAGTCTGACACGCCGCACCACGAGGCGCATCCAGAGACCTATCGCCAATGTCAGAACGGCCATCAGCGCCGCCACGCCCACCTCGGCATACCACGGCAGGCTGGCCAGCGCCGAGGACGGGGATGTCACAAAATAAAACCACGGCGTCACGTCCAGGCGGAAGCCCCAATAGGGATACAGCACCGCATCAAGCACATAGCCCACGGCAATAATGGCCGAAACTGACCACAGATAGACGCGCAAAGCCTTTGACATCCAAGGCCGCACGACCCATATCGAAGCCACCACAAGCAGCAACACCGGCGCCACGAAATACGCCGACATAGACAAATCCATGGTCAAGCCGTGCCATAGCACCGCCGGGACATCGGTCAAATCGCCCCACGTGTATTGCGGCTCAACGGCCATCCATAGCGGATGAGCCACCGCCATCACCAACAACATCGCAGCCCATACGGCCAAAAATATTTTGATACGTTGTTTCATAGCGCAAGCGTGTATATCGTAATCGCGTAATCCGAAGCGTAATCAAGTTTTCGCAAGCGTAACCCGAAAATCACCTCGCAAGCGCGTATCGTTCGAAGCGCGTCGGAGTACGTCCCGGCGCGTTTCGCCCTACAAATTTACCACTTTTTTCTTGTACGGCCACTATACATATCGGCGCGACTAATCCGAGATGCACCCGTTAAGACACTGTCTCGTAATACTGAATATTGTAGGGACGCAATATATTGCGTCCGCAGTGACAGTGAAAATACAACATAATACACACGAAACCATTATATTACCATCCTACTACACGGGCGCAATGTATTGTGCCCCTACCGGGCAGGCAATTTTGCCCCCTACGTAATTCTCCTTTACGATACTCCCTCCTCGGCGCCTATATTTGGATATTAAATAAAAGAGCCGTGGATTCCGCAAAAAAAACGCACAAAAAACCTTTGCACATTCGAAGATATAGCTTAAATTTGCCATCACAAGCCAATACCCTCGACCATGAACGTTGCAACACTTCGCGTTATCATCACCTGTGCCGGTCTCGCCATCATCACGGCGGCACGCGCGATTGCGCCCAAAAACAACGTCATTATCACCAAGCTGGAAGCTGCATACACCATCGAAGCCGATTGCAGCAGCGCAGCGATATGCGTACGCGCCGAATAAAAGCGCACCTACACCGCCACACGAGCCAATGCCTCCGACATCTGGGCGACATTCTACAACGAGAGCATTTCGATTGACCGGGCCAAGGCTCCCGGAGCGACCCCGATATACCGAGCATGGGAAGACGACGACCTTTTTCACTCAGGCGCACGCGTATGCGTACTGCCCTTGAAAATCCGTGCAGGCAAGACCATCGAAGCCGTCGTCAAGCGCACCTACAAAGACCCGATGCAATTCACAAAAGTCATCATCGCCCCCAATGTCCCGGTGCGCGAAGGTCGCTGGGCCATTGAGATACCGCCGGCATTGGCATCTCAGATATCCGTAAAGGCACTACGCCTGCCCGCAACGGCACACCTTGACAGCATCATCTCAGACAAAGGCGCCAAGATCTACACACTGACAGCCAAGGATATTCCGGCTTTTACCGAAGAGAAATACATACCCTCGCCCTTGGCCGTAGTCCCGGTACTGGCCATATCCGGCATGGCCGGCAATTGGCACGACCTGCACCGCTATCTGCACTCGCGGTAGACCCGAAAATCGATGAAGCGCCCGCGGTTGCCGACCTTGCGCGACAACTGACAGCCGACATCCCGGGCAACGAAATCAAAGCCAAAATTGACACCATAGCTCGGTGGGTACGACGCAATATAAGATACGTAGCCATCGAAAACGGCAAATACGCCTTCAGCCCCGACCGTCCGGACGATGTTCTGGCCAAACGCTACGGCGATTGTAAAGGTAGTGCATGCCTGATACGCGCGATGTTGCGTGCCGTAGGCATCGACGGTCGTATGGTATGGATAGGCACGCGCGACGACGTAATCGGCGATTGGGACACGATGCCGTCGCTGGGCTGCGGCAACCACATGATAGCCGCGGCCATACTGCCGGATACCGTCATTTATCTTGACGGGACCGTACGTAATGCCCCCGACGGCTTTGTGCCGCCATCCATAGCCGGAGCACAGGCACTTATCGAAAACGGGCAGGACGGGATGCTGCTCCGCGTTCCCGATGACCCCAAGTCGCACGGAGCCACGATGCTGACCGGCACTGCATCCGTGGCCGAAGATATGCGTACACTTTGCGGACGACTGGCACTCGCAGCTTCAGGCAGCCAGATTCCATACCTGTCATCTATCACCGATGCCATACAAACATCGCGTCGAGACATATATCTGGAAGGCATACTCACCGGCGGCAGCCGTAGTTGCCATCTCGACAGCCTCAACGCGGTGCATAGTGCCGACGGTGCCATCATAGGCATCCAAGCAACGTACACCGACGATGGCGCAGTCATCTCCGCTTCCGGCGGCGCCAAGCTATATATAAATGTATCGCCGTTGCGCGGCATTAGCCTTCCGCTTTTCGACCTGCCCAAGAGACGCTACGATGCCAAAATTCCATTGGCCGATGATGCCGCAGCTGACATCACTATCTCCGTACCGAGCGGATACACAGCGGAGTACGCCACTCCCGCCGAGATATCCACGCATTGGTACGACCTAAGCATAGAGTACGTTCCGGACAACGACAACGTCCGCTGTCGGGCATCCTTCAAATGGAAGACGCCATACATCAGCCGCGCAGATATGGAGGCATGGAACGAGGCGGCACGCAAGGCACGGCGCATCCTAACCACTCCGCTTTCGCTGAGCCGCATCAATGCGCAATGACCTTTTTCAGAGACCGACAACGCCTTAGACCGAGAATATCAGCCAATTAACCCATAAGACACCCCCTACGACACCCAAAACAGACCAACCATCATGAAACCATCTCGTATTCTGCTACTTGCATTAGCCCTTATGGCGACAGCCACAGCATACGCCGGCATCGATGCCAAATTGTACAGACAAACAGCCAAGCGCATCTGGGGCGAGCCTGACACCCTGTTCCGCGCAGACATTCCCATACCCGACAGCATTGCAGACAAAGCCTCGGCGGTGATAATGATGCGGTTAGACCAAATAAGCACCGAACAACAAATTCAGAACACAATATACAAAGCTTCGGGAAGGACCAACCGCACACTGCGTCGCCACCTGCGCCGCACTATGGTCAAATTGCTGGACCAAAAGGCCGTAGAAGACTATGGCGATACCGAATTCGGAGTCAAGGAGAATATTAAGTATCGCGGGCTGCAGCTTTACGAAGCCAAGGACGTCTTTGGTGCACGTATACACAAGCCCGATGGGACAGTGGTCGAAATAGACGTGCCGGACAACGCCATCGAAGTGGCGCACGGCAAAAAGGCAGACAAGGGGCGCAAGTACAAGATTGCAATTCCGGGGCTGGCCGTGGGAGACATTCTCGAGTACTTTTTCTATGACGAAGAAATGGCCGAGGAATTCAGTCTCGACCCTATAGACATCAAATTCTATGACCGCTATCCGATACTGAACCGCGTAGTGTCGATGAAGATGTCACCGTATCTCACCACCGAGTATCGCACCTACAACGGCACGCCCACGCTCAAGGTCACTCGCGACAAAAAGGAAAACTACTGCGCTGATATACACGTAATCAATATTCCCGCTGTAGACTTCACCCTGTTCGTAATGCCCACCCGCCAGCTGCCGTTCATACGCCTGCAGACGCTCAACAACTCGTCCCTCGAATACCACGCACTGTCCTCGCGCAATGCCGGATTTTACGTCAACATCCTGCCGGGCAAGTACTATCGCGAAGTGGGCGAAGTGCTGCATGACGCCGAATACGAGTCTTCGCTTCCGGGCAAGGCCGTCAAAATTGCCAAGAACTACATCAAGGCCCACCCGGGCATGACCCAACGCCAAATTGTGGACGTGTTGTGGCTAGCCCTGCAATACTGCGACGCCATCGATGATGACGATGACACGCCCAACTACTACGGAATGTGGAAAACGTTGTATATGGCTGACTGCCTGGACAAACTGAAAGCATACGATGAAGCCGGCACAGGTATCGGAGTCATCAATCCACGCAACGATGTCCCCACCACCGAACCTTCGGCATGGTACGACTTCTCGTTTGTAAACGTCATCGGCGACAGCGTATACTTCGCCAAGCCGCAGATGTGCTATATGCCCGGCGAGGACCCCGCTGCATATCAAGGCGAGAAAGGATACGCCCTCATGGGACCGCGAAAGGACATAAACAAACGCACGATTCCCGCCGAATTCACCGTCGAAGACCATAAGCACATCGGCAATCGCATCATCTCTAACGCCACCATAGACCTCGACCCGGACATGGGCACAGCCTCAGTCAAGGGCACGGCCACCTACACCGGCGGATGCAAGGAATTGGCGGGCAAACTCACCAATATCAACGAGTGGATAGCCAATGTCGAAGAACACCTCGGCATCAGCAAGAAATACGTAGACAAGGAATATGACGCCGTGGAGCGCGAAAACGAAGTGCGCGGCATTGTGTCCAAGGAACGTGCATTTATCCTGGGCACTCAGCCCGATTCGGTGCTATCCTACAAGGTATCGGATCGCGGCATACTGCCCGGTTCCAAAGGTCTCGAGCTGGAGGCCGAGTGCCATCTTTCGGACATCGTCTCGCCCTTAGGCGCCGACCTGAGTCTACACGCAGGCAAGCTGATAGGCCGTTTTGAGAAAGTCACCGGGCCGGAACGCACGCCGCTGCTGGACGCTATGATGCCCACGGCACGCCAATTCTCGCGCACAGTCACCATACACGTTCCCGAAGGATATACGGTAGACGAGACCTCGCTGCGCGACTTCGCGTCCAACGTCAACAAGCCCATCGGCCAATTTGCCGTACAAGCCGCCGTCACCGCCGAAGGCGACATCCGGATTATAAGCATGTGGCGCGTCAAGATTCCCACCGTACCGCTGCATCTATGGCCGCAGTTGCTCGAAATACTTGACGGCGCGGCGACCGCCACCGAGAAATCCATACTTCTCACCCGTAAATAGCACTCCCAAAGACACATAAATTGCGCCCCGGCGGACATTCCGTCGGGGCGCAACCACTTTGCCGAAACAGATGCGCGGGCAAGTCCCGCGTATCATATTTTGGGGACGAGCGGCGAGGTCGGCATCAGCCGCGGCCTCGGGCAATCACACTATTTCTTTCTCTTCCAGCCCTTGAAGTAGTTGCGCACGCGCTTGGACTCGGCGCAATAGAGAGCATCCTCGGGCAGGCTGGACATCAAGCCATAGAACCTCTTACGCATCCTACATTCCTGCTTCCACATGTCTTCCGCGCCTTCCTCCGAGGCGTCAAAGTCCATATAGTTGTCGATATTGAGGCCGGTTGCGACAGATTCAACATCCTGATTGGCACCAAGGTAGGTGAAAGTCCAGCCTTTGAGGCGCAACTCATCCACGAGCGCCTTGACCGTCGCCGAGGTATACTCCTGCGACGAGTTTTCCTCGCCATCGGTGATGACGGTCACCATCACGATATCCTCGTTCGCCACGCGAGTGCGCAGGTCGTTAATGGTCACTCCCATAGCATCGTACAGCGGCGTACACTCCCCCGGGCGGTACTGCTCGGTAGTGATATTCTTCGTCTCCTCAGCCGGAGTGCCGTTGTAAATAAAGCGGAGGTGGCTGCTGTCAAAAGCCACCAGCGACACAAAATGACGCTGCGTATCATCCTCGGTCTGCGACTGCCGGATGGTGCTCAGCGTCTCGTTGACGCCGTCAAGTGCCTGCTTGTATATCGAGCACATCGAGCCGCTCTCGTCCAAGATGATAAGGTCGAAGAAACAGCGCTTGCCCTCCTTGCGAGCCCGCGCGACAGCCGTAGCATCGAATTCGAAGTCCTTTTCAAGAGTCATCCCCGACACCTTTTTGTCGAGGCCCATCACTTTTCTGAATGTCTTGTTCATATCTGTAAATTTGTTTGAGGTGAATACTTTATGTCTGCTTTCATATATCTTGATGTGAATACTTTACGTTTACTTTCATATATATTGTTCGTTTTGGCGTCGGCCGACTTCCGGCCGCCCTCCACATATATATACCGCGAGCAGCCCAAAAGTAAATCCGATTCCCCGAAAAAAAATCTCAGCCTCACAAAAGCAATTGACGCAAGACATCCGCCCCAAAGCAACGCCGGGACGCGGCCGCAGCCACATCCCGGCACATACACCCAAATCGGATAGTCAAAGCGCTTGATATTTTTATTGTAGAAGATTTTTAAGTCAGTCCGGCTCGACAGTCTCGGCTCAGTTCCCGCAATCCACGATAAACGGCTTGGTCTCGCGCCGCTCGGCTGACATTCGCACCTGTTCTTTGAGCGAACGCAGGAACTCATTTTCAGTTGCATAGTCATCCAGCAGTTGCAACGCGTCATCGTAGCGTCCGATTTCACGAAGCAGCTCGGCACGCAATACGCCATCAACATTGTTCAAAGCCAAAAGTCGCTCGACCACAGACTTGAAGAAAGCCTGATCTTCTGCCGGAGTTTCAGCTGTCAGCCACTGCTCGCGCTGTTCCTTGAACTTGTCTCTTTTGTCGTACAACTCCCGAATGTGTTTCGCGACGCCGTCATATTTGCCATCATATTCCAGATGAAGTTTGTCATAGTCGCCTGTCCGCAGGGCTTCGGCAACAGGTTCGCCACAGTCTTTTACCCAGCAATCCATTTCGCGTTCTGTGCGTTGTATCTCTCCGAGCAAAGTATCACGCGTGAATACATCGTTGTACCCCCACACAGTCATCAGCAGCAGGGTCAACTTCTCATCGTCTGTCATATCGCCATCGGCATCGAATTGTGCCACAGCGGCTTTTAATTCCTCGTACGACAACCTGCCTTGCTCAAACGAACAATCCTTTCCGAACTTCCACGGCTGCCGGTTCGCGAAATAGAACGCGCCACATCTTGGACACCGCTGTATCGGTGAAACTTGCGGTGTCATCTTGCCCAAGTCCTGTTTGCTGTCTGACCATAACGTCGACTCATAAATATGCATTGATATCAACGTCATCACTTCCTTCTTCTTTCCACATTTGGGGCATTTCAGCACCCTTGCACTTCCCGGTATCATATCATTTCAGTATTTGCGATTCAATTTGATTTTGCGATACAAGTCACTCGAAGCCGCCTCTAATCAGCTTCTCATCTTTATATACCATCCGAGCGCGAAAAGTAAATCGAGTTTAGCAATTTACTGACCAAGCACAGTTTTAGATGTGCATATATCATTTATTTACATTCATTTGACCTTGTGCCTTGGACTCTTTCTGAGACTTCCATTCACTTACAGTAAGCCCTCGCTTTTTAAGCGCAGCTCTGACATGTCTCACACTCGTATTGTCAACTACTCTCATATTGGGATATATTTGAAACCGTATCGAGAGCCTTAGCTACACTATCGATTAACCAATTCACAGAATAAATCCGAGACTTTGCCTCTGTCCTTTTGTTTAGGCAATCTTTTATGCCGTTATAACGCTGCTTAATTTCTACTGTTGAGATATCATTTTTTATACTCCGAAGTGTCGTTATATAATTCCGGAATAGCTGCATCTTAGACGTAAAGCTCACCCACTCAAAATAAGACCCATAGCTTTCAACTAAGCTATCATAGACTTTCACATCATTAATCGAAGATATGGCTGCGACCTCTTTTGTCTTATCTTCAAGTTCCTGCTTATAACGTTTTTCGTATAAAATTAATTGCGGTTTAAATCCAATTATAATACTGCATAACCTTTCGATATATTCATCCGGAGTAAGCTGCAAAGGCAAGCTTCTGAAATTATCTAAGAATTCAATGGCCCCAACTATTTTTTCTATTTTAAGGCATACTAAATCGTCACCAACGACAGATTCACGTTTTTCCGTATATATTGTCGATGCAATCGCATAACATGTCGAAGCATTGCTTAGCTCGCATAATCCCGACAACAAATTGTCCAAGTGATTTTTCAGCCATTCAAATATCTCATGCTCCTTATTCAGCGTTATCGCATTGTAGAAGTTAATCGTATCAATCATTAATTTTTCCGAAGACTGATATTCAACTTTATACCCAAACGTATATCGTATAATCTCGCTAAATCCCGCGTATCGATATTTTATATAGTTTGAATATGGCGTTAACTGAAGGTCTTTATAATAAAACCGCACAAGCATATAGCTGCATGATCCATATCCAAAATTTGTAGCAACCTCAACCTTGATATCCTCATTATACTTCCAGGGTATTGTTAGCCATCCACCATATCTATGAGAGTGCGCAACGACATCATAAGTGTCTTTAACTTCGCGGATTGAGTCATTAAATGCTATAGCCTTTTTTCCTAATACCCTCATCCCGAATAGCTTCATTGTAGCGCAAAGGTCTTAGGCAATCAGAATATTGGTCTGACAAGTTTGGCGAATAATTATGGCCACTCCTCAACTGATAATCTGTTGGGGTATAATTTAATCTAACTGGATATTTAATCAAAGATAATTGCTCTGTGTCGTTCTTACATATAATCGCGTAAATACACTCTTGATAGGATATTGTCATTGTAGTAGTACTCTCATTATTTATTCAACAAATGGGGGGATTAAAAGGATAGGCAAATATAAGAATTTCTCAGCATAGCACAATGCATTTTGTATAGTATCCCCTCCAACGTACGGGCGCGGAATCCGCGCCCGTACGGGTGTCTTGCCGGAGAGAGGGATAGTGATTGATGAGGTTTGAGTAAAGGCCCTGTGCGTCAATCCGGGCAAGACACCGAGGAGATACTACTATGTCAGAATGTCTTGACTACTCGGGGGCCGTCTTCGTAACATCATCGGCCCCGCCGTAATATTCTTCGTCAATATCGTCAATATCATCGGCTCCGGCTGCGGCAAGGTAGTCTTCTTCGTCAATGTCAACGTCGGCTCCAGCACGGTATTCGGCTTCGGCACGGCATTTTTCCTCGTCGGGCGTGTCGGCGCAGGCTGCAATGTCATATTCTTCGTCGGGTATATCGGCATCGTAGCTGAAGCGGTGCTTGAACTGCATCACGGGGGCGTCGTTGTGCAGGACGGAGGCATCGACAACAGCGGCAGCGCTGAAGCCTTCGAGGTACTCGGGCTCGAGGAAGCTGTTGTTCCATAGGTTGGCGTCGGAGCCGCAGACAAGGTGGCACAGGCCGTTGCCCTTTTCATCGGCGAAGCTGAAGTCGCCTTTGTATTCGGCTTTGACGGCGAGGTTTTGCAGCCAAATTTTAAGGTAATCGCTGTTTTCCATCGAGCTGAGTCGACGGAGCACCTTGGTGACAATCTCGTCCTTCGACGCTTGCTCGCCATTGGCGACCTGTTCGTCGCTGATGGTCGAAAGCATTTGGCTGATGACTTTCAGGGCGTAGTGTGCGCTGTTGAGGTTCTCGGCGGCAATCTGCGCGGCTATGGCCGACATGGCCATAATGTCCTCGATGATAGTACCCAGACGCTCCTTTTTCTTTTTGTCTTCGGCGGACATTTCCTCGTCAGCCTTAGCTTCGACTTCCGGCTTGGTTTCGGATTTATGTTCCGGGATCACGGCATCGAAATTCCATCCCGATTTCTCCAATGAATCAAAGAATTCCTTTTCCTCTTCCGGCGTTAAAGGCTTTGATACGATCTCCGGCCGGTTCTTCGCCACCTTCTCGATATGCTTTTCAATCCACGTGGAGAGTTTCGACAGCAACATTCGCATTTGGCCGCAGTCGGGGTATTGGCGACCGAATTGCAGGATGAACAGCAATTGTTTCTGTATGCCGTCGAAGTCGCAGCGTTTTTTGTTGTTGTATATCGGGGTGTTGTAGATATACGCCAGCTTGTCGGGCTTTATCGAGTCGGTGATTATCGAGTCGGAGATGCGAGTCTTGGCGCTATTGAGACGCAGATTGAGGCCTTCGAGCACATGTTGCAGCGTGTACGATATGCGTTCCAGCAAGTCTTTGTCGTTTGCAAAAACCTTGTAATCATCACGATAGCGCAGAATTTCGTAGCCTTCGGTAATGCCCTTACGCTCCAGCTCTTCGCGCAGCAGCATGTCCGCGTAACCCAGGACAATCTCGGCAACGATGTCGTACAAGGTGCTGCCTTGCGGCAGTCCGATGTTGCGACCTTGGCGAAGCATGGTCAGGATACGCACAATGTCCGTCTTGACGTCGACTTCGGATGCCGTGCCCTTGCGGCTAAGAGCTTTTTCGACCGTCTGCAATTCGATAGTGCCGTAGCAATTGGTAATATCCGTGACAAACATATAGCGATAGTCCAGCGACAGCTTGACGGCCATCTGTTCGAAGCGATTCCACCAGTTCAGAATGGTTGTGGCCTTATGGAAATTCTCCTTATCGGCCGGGATGACGGGGATGCCTACGGCTTGAATATGCGGCGCGGAGCCAAAGACCTTGAAGTCGTCAAGTATCGCAGCCCAGTGCTCCGGGGTGCAAATCTCGCGTGCCAGCAAATAATACAGGAACGGATTGGACAGCGACAGCACGCGCACTGCATAACGGCCGTCCTTATTGAGCATAATGTCATAATTGGCATCGGACATATTCTCGGGGTTGATGTCCTTCAAACATTTGTCGATGGAGGTATCGGCAATATGCTCGCGTGCAAACGCCAGTACGGGGTCAAAATTGAGATACTCCGGCATCTCGGTCGTGACATACCTGTCGTTCTGCATCAGGAAATCGAGGGCTTCGTCTGCACTGAGGTCAAAAATTGTCTTAACTTTCATATCGTTATTTCAGTTTAGTTTTTGTTTACGTAATCTTTGATGTTCTGCCTTTATATACCTTTGGGGTGCAAAGTGTAAATGGATTTTTGAGTTATTACTAATCGTCCGGCACATATTCGCCATCCATGTAGGCGTCATATTGGCATTCATCCCATCGGTCATCACCCCAATCATCATAAATGCCGCTGTAGTCGCCCACCGTATAGTTCGAAAAGTCGTCCAATAAGGCTCTATCGTATTCACGTTCTTCCATTTCGGCTATACGTCGCGAATATTCTTCGGCTATTTCGTTGAGTTCCTCGCTGAACGGCCACAATTTCAGATCTGTTATTTCGCCGTCCTTCTCGGCATTGGTGCTCCAACGTCGCTTTCCCGCGAAATTCCAAATTTTGTCATATTCGACAGGGACAACTTCCTCGCCTTCCATATTGATGATGCCCCATTTGTTGCCATTAGGAGTATCCCAATAATTATCTTTCCCTTTTCGGACACGGGCGAGGCCGTAGTCAAATTCGCTTATCCAATCGTACTTGCCGAATGGTACGATAACCTGCCTTTTGGCTACATCAACGACGCCCCATTCACCGTTACACAGCTCTACCACAGTGACATTTTTGTATTGCGTGTATTCCTTGATCTTGCTCATATAATTTTTTTGTTATTTGGTTAGACAAAAGAAACATCGCCACCGGGAACGTCCCGATGACGATGCAAAGTTATGGAGTGGCCGCGAACTCTATGTTCGCATGCCTTACAGATCTTTATACCGCGCTACCATCTTGTCGAGTGTCTGAATAATTTCATCTTGTATTTCATTGGGGCTAAGCACAATAAGGTCATACTTGAAGGACATAAGCTCGCGTATAAGCTCGTAGTTTTTCT
>ULPR01006671.1_pt1 | contig 14258 bp, 13 predicted proteins | sample 1953681 | NCBI WGS metagenome assembly ULPR01 (sample SAMEA4835634, study PRJEB28245) | human gut metagenome | biome: gut microbiome; material: fecal sample | place: Denmark | collected 2008 | reverse complement strand
TGCAGCTTGTCAATGCCGACGGATGACATCACCTCCTCGATGTTCACTGTGCGGCTGTCTCCGGTTACGGTCCTGACAATGCAGTTCTTACGCTGCTCCGTCCGGATCCGTTCTTCGGCCTCCTGGACCACGTCCGGCTGCAGATCAATACCGATAGAATTTCGTCCCAGACGCTGTGCCTCGATCAGGGAAGTACCACTCCCCATAAAAGGGTCGAGGATCCAGTCACCCTTTTTGGTATACCGGGTAAAAAGCTGATGGGGAATCTGTGGCACGAAATTCCCATGATAATCTCCGGAATGTGCACCGGAATTGTCCCGCTTCTCGATCAGCCATAAGGAATCCGTATTGATATCGCTGTATTCTTTCCATTTTTTTGGATCTAAATCATTATATTTTGCCATTTTACTTGCCCTTTTGATGATTTCCTGATGGAAAACGTTATTTTCTGTAATTGTATTATTTGATCAGACAGTGCAGATATTCCTTCGTGGAATTTGCCTTGATGTTGCGGTTTTCGTCTTTGTCTGCCTTGAATCTCCGGTAGTCCGTTGTAAAGGTCTGATATTTACCGTAACGGGACATAATTTCGCGGATCGTTTCCAGAGACATCAATCCTTCATTGTTGTAGCTTAAGAAAATATATTTAAAATCCGCATGCCGGATCAGGTCATCAAAGGTTTCTGCTACGGTGCGTTTGGAACAGTATTTGCTCTTCTGTTCGGTGGAGCTGCGCAGCCCTGTTACGCCACGAAGCTCCGGATGATCATATCGGGCAATTGTCTCCAGAACATGATAATTGGAACAATATTGTCTCGCATTGTAAGGCGGGTCCAGATATAATACATCTCCACGAATGGTCTGGATCAATGTATTGATATCCTCATTATAAACAGTCCCCACCGGTCCATCAATGACCGGAAGAAGCTCCAGCTGAAATTTCTTCTGGGCAGATTTTTTGATATGCTTCAGAAAAGCACCATAAACCGATGCGGTATTTGCATATTTATCAATGGAATTTACCAGACTTGCCAGATAATAAAAATAAGTATGGTCATCCATTTTGCCGGCTGTATGAAGCCGCTCCAGCTCTGTCCGGATCGCATCGCATTTCATGCCGTTTTCATTTGTAAAATAATTTCGTCCCGAACCGGAACCCTCACAATAATTCAGGTAAATAAAGCCCTCCATAGGGGGAAGAGAGTTTAATGTATCCAGCCACTTGGTATCTAACTCTGGTACATTCTCGATATAGTGTTTATTTAATACATAGCTGTAATATTGAATGTCATTTGCAATCACAGTACAGCCCTTTGACTTGTAGGTCTGGCCGACAACACCTGTGCCTGCGAACAAATCTGCAAAGACATAATCACCGTTTTTGTAGCCGGTCACCTCTTCAATGGTCGTTTCCAGAAAGTCCATTAGAGAGTATTTCGAGCCAATATAATTCATTTTAATCCTCATTTCTAAGTCGTATGTTATACATCTATACAATGAAAAAGAGTACCATATTTCGAGGGAAAAAGCAATCAAAGGGGGAGAATGGGGGATTTTTTCAAGACAAAAAAGTTAATAATGAAAAATACTATTTGAAAAATATTGAAATAATGTTATAATTATTTTAATTTATAGAACAAAGGAGGAAGATGAAAATGCCATATAACAATGAATCTATGGGAATATCTGCTGAAGTAGCAATTGCAAAAAGCTTTGGGATATATGTGAATCCTTATTATGAGGATCGTTCAGAGCCGGAAATTGTAGAACTATTGATGGATGATGATAAAATTAATAAAATTTTTGAAAAAGAAAATATTCCCGAACCCGTATGTCATGTCGCAGAAGGGCAGAATCCTGTTGATTTTGAACTAGCGGGAGGAAAGACGCTTTCAGTAAAAACGAATCAGGGAGAATTAGGAAAGGTTGCACCGCAAATAATAGGACAGCCTACGGCTGATACATATTTTAGACATTTGAGACGATACGCCAAGGGGTTTTGCTTAGAGGATTTTTTGGATGAAAATAATATTAAAATGACGAATGAAAATAAATCTGAAATATTCAAGAGGATATCTATAAACAGACCTGCAATGGTTGTTAATATGTACTGGGAAAATCTGTTTGATTGTGATTATTATCTTCATTTTTTTAATTTAGGTAGTTATGCTGATCCTTTAAATAATTATCTGTTTTTGGAAAAGGAACAGCCACCTGTATGGAATAATGAAAAATTTAGTTTTACCCAGTCGTTGAAGTCCTGGAATGAGTCTAATACATTGAAATATTGTGGGGTTAGTATGGGAGAGTTTCAAGTGCACAGCAATAGAAATTGTTTTAAATTCAGATTTAACATGAAAGGTGTAATGAAGCTGATAAAACAAGGAGAAATTACATTATGATAATGTAACAGATGATATTAGATTGCAAAAGAATCATTGTGATATTTTATTAAAATGTATGTATGAGGAGGCATAATTATGCTGTTAGTAGGTGTGAAGGAAGAAGCAGGCTGGTTAATGTCGAGATGGAATTTAACATATCCGGCGGAATGGGCGAAGCTTTGTAAGGCGGTTCATTTTGTATATGACTATTATGCTGATGTAGAGATATTAATGGATGGCCAGGCGGTACAGATTGACAATAAAATGGAGCTTCTCAGACTGAAAGAAGTCAGCAATCTCACGGTCAGGGGAATGTCTAAAATCATAGGGGTTCCAGTTATGATTACATTTTATAATCAATTACAGGCGGTTGATGTGAATGTTGCTGGGATGACGGAAGAGTTCCAGACGGCAGATTATCAGAAGTTTAATATGTCGATGGGGCAGTATATGGATAGTATTGAGATTGCGATGTATAGGTAAGATGAAGGAAGAAAATTAATCAGAAAATTAACCAGCAGTTTACAACACAAGATCCATAATTTGTGCTATAATCATTTCTATATTGACATGACAGTATCTGGTACAACAAAATTCTGACAAGCAAATAGTGATTTGAAAGAAGGAGGCACAGTATGGAACGACCGCATTTTGATATTGTGGCAAGCGGAAAGCGAATGAGACAGATTCGCAAGCAGAGGAATCTCTCTGTTAAGCAGGTCATGGAATATATGGGATTTGAATCGACACAGGCCGTATATAAATGGGAAGCAGGAAAATGTTATCCTCAGGCCGACAATCTGGTAGCCTTAGCAATCTTATATCACGTAAGCCCGATGGAGCTTTTAGTGGAGGAGGACCTTGTGTCCTCCTCTGTTTGCGTTCAAGGGAAAATTGCGGCATAGAGAAAATACAGCTGGAATATAAATATGGAGTTTGAAAAAGTGAACTACTGGTTGCTCGACATCTTTCTTCCGGCAGGGTATGATAGGTTCATCAACAAAATACAGACGCATACAGCAGATTATTTGATTAAATTATAATGGATGACAATATATAAAAAAGTTTTATATTTTCTGCGTCTGGTGAAATGACACGGGGGTGACAAATGTTACACCCGTGTTTGCAAATGAAGGAGGGAGACCATGAAAAGAGCCTTTTGGTTTGATGAATCCTATACGGACCAGCAAATGGTAGACGCAATGCGCACCAAAAAGATTCACGCAGTTCATTTTATGAAAAGATATAAAAACCGCTCTGTGACGGAAAACGGTGCCATGGGATACCGCACGACCGGTAAAGCATTGCTTGATCTGAATTTCAAGGTTTCCTATTTGAGAGATAGAGATGAGGAATACATTGTCGAAGAATTTATAAAAGCATATCATGAATCGCCAAAGTATGCGGTTAAATGGCTTTTTTACCTGAGAGATATTCTGGAAGGATTGGGAGAGAGAAGAACCTTCCGGATCTGCCTGAAATATTTGGCGAAATCTCATTTTGATATTGCAAAAGCTGTGCTCCCTTATATTCCACAGTATGGCAGATATGATGATGCGCTGGTGTTGCTGGAGACGGAGCTGGCAGGAAACGTGGCATCTATGTATCGCAGACAGCTTGCTCAGGATCTGAAAGATATGGAGCAGCATAGACCGGTTTCGCTTCTGGCAAAATGGCTGCCTAGCATCAATACATCATCTGCGCAGACCAGAAAATATGCAGGAATACTTTGTCGATATTTTCAAATGTCTCCTAAGGTATATCGTCAGACATTATCCAAGCTTCGGGCATACAGTAATGTGGTAGAGTCAAAAATGTCTGCATCGAACTGGTCAGAAATTGATTACGAAACCGTTCCGGCGAAGGCGAATATGATATATGATAAAGCGTTTGAAAAACATGATATCTACAGAAGATATTTGTATCTGATCAAAGTGTTTATGGGGGATGGCAAGCTTAATACCAATGGTCTTATGCCGTATGAAATTGTACATCGTCTCACGAAAAACGGTTTTTACGGTGGATTGCGGGAGGACAATCTGGCAGAAATGTTGTGGAAAAAAATAATTGAGGATGGCTTCAAAAATGAGTGGGGATTCGAGGATGCCATTGTTGTGGCGGATGGCTCCGGAAGTATGTATGCTAAGGCATCCGGCAGCAGTTCCGTCCTGGCGATAGAAATCTGTAATTCTCTTGCGATTTATTTTGCAGAGCAGCTCAAAGGTGTTTTTCATAATAAGGCCATTACCTTCAGCGGACATCCGGAGTTTATCGATCTGCAGGACGATACAAGCCTGAGGGACAAGCTGGAGATCATGCGTGCCTATAGTGACGTTGCCAATACAAATATAGAGGCAGTTTTTAATCTGATTCTTGACATGGCAAAATGTCAAAATGTCCCAAGAGAAGAGCTTCCGAAGCAGGTGTTGATCATATCGGATATGGAGTTTGATCAGGCCACTGCTTCCGGTTACGTGCCGTGGGAAAATGAAAAATGGGACAGACCCGATGAGACATTATTTCGAAAGATTGAAAGGAGATACCAAGAAAACGGCTATCGTATGCCTCGTCTTATCTTCTGGAATGTGTGTGGACGGACAAATACGATACCAAAAGTAGACAACGAGGAAGGCTTGTGCCTTCTTTCGGGATTTTCTCAAAACGCTATGAGGGTGGCGGCGAATAAACAAAAAAAGGATCCTTATGAGGCACTGATCGCATTGCTGGATTCGCCGAGATACCGGGTGATCGGGGAGGCAATTGAGAGGTATGTGGCGTGAGAGGGTGTGGGGAAAAGAATTTTTTTTGTTCGTTTGGGTATGTATGGAGGATGATAATGTAGGTTGAGGCAAGGTGATAAAAAGGTGAAATAATGGCAAATAATATTGAAATAATTTATAAGATACAAAAAGGAAAAGTAGTAGAAAATAATATACGAGGCTATATTAGAAAAAAGGGAATTTGGATTCTATTTGGAAAAAAGACTGAAGGATATGAGTGTCTTAATGTAGCGAAAAGTAAGAATATAGGAAATGAAGTGTTATATGATATTAGTTGTATGCAGAATCTGAATTATGAAGAGGGGGCTAAGAAATATATAAATGAGTTTGGAGAATATTTTGGATTAAAATATAAAGAGGGAATTGTACAAGAATACTTGTATTCGTATATAAAATTGCAGAAATATGAGATATTGTTATTTATGTTTGTCTGTGATGAAAATGATGAAAAGAAAGAAGAAATATTTGCATGGCGTATGCATGCAAGATATTGGAGAGGCTCTCATAGACCGTTTGAGAAAGAAATGAAAAATTATTATTCGCAAAACTTTGTTTCGAAAATTGGCACATACCCATGTTGCACATTTTGGAATAATGAATGTGAAATATTTGCATTTCTTAAAGAAGACGAATGAGAATATGCCATTCAGCAGACAATAGCATTTAATACATGTGATTTGGATATTTTATTTGAATTGCCTGAAAGGGAATATAAACATTTTACTAATGTGTATGGTAGTAGACAATCAAGGAGGATGCAGGCGGTAAAAAACATTCGGATTTCAGCTTGTCAGAGTATTGGTAAATGATGCAGTCACAAGAGAGAAAATTACAAAAGATCAGATGAGAAAGTTCCTTAAGTTTGTGCGTGACGATGTGGTGTACTGTAAGTATTACGAAGTAGTGTACATACTCTTTCATACAGTAATGCGAATATCGGAGTTTTGTGGACTGACGCTGAAGGACATTGATTTGGAGAACAGAACCGTAAATATCGACCACCAGTTGCAGAGAACATCAGATATGCGATACATCCTAGTAACTACAAAGACAGATGACAACATAAGAGTATTGCCAATCACAGAGGATGTGGCATAGATGTTTGAGGCAATCATCGAGGGCAGAAATGCACCGAAAGAGGAGAAATCTATAGACGGATATAGTGGTTTGAAAAAAGAATCAAGAATTGTATTTCGATAATTTCAATATTGATGAGAATGATGAAATCATATAAAAAAACTTGGTACAGAAATGTGCCAAGTTTTTAGTAATAACCTTTTCGTTTTACTACCGGGTAGTAACAACTTGCTCAATCTTGCTCTGATTTGCCACAATCTGTAATTTCAGAGCATACCATCATACCATCAAAAACCTTTGCAATACAGGGCGTATTAGGAAAAAAAGGAGTAAATAAAAACTATGGTAAAAATCCTTTTCATCAGCCATTGCACTTCAGTTTTATGACAATGCATACCTTTGCAGACTGGGGTAATACAAGGTAGAATATGGCGGAAAGTATTGAAAATACTACGGTTTCAATTACTAAGGATCATGGGAAGAAGTGGGGTAAAGGCAAATGTTTAGGGAGAAATTCTTAGTAGTAATTGACTACTTAGAGGTAGAATATGAATGATTAAAAGCCAAAATCGCTGGTAGGAGACTACCGAGATTGTGGCTTATTTATTTTCATAACAGTGTGCAAAAATGTATTGTAAATGTTGCACACGAATGATAAAATTTATTATAAGAAGGGTGTGTCAATGAATATGACAATTTCAATGGGTATTCGCGTGAGCGAAGATGAATTAAATAAATTAAAACAAGCAGCGGGATTGGAAGCATATGCTTCATATAGTGAGTTTATAAGGAGAACTGCTTTGATTGAAGCAGAAAAGGTAATTAAAGAAAAAACATACTTGAAGAAAGGGAGAAATAATTAGATGGAAATAAAGGATATACTTAAGCCAGATGAGTATGAGAATTTGAATCAAGTGAATCAAACAGATAGGGATTGGTTAAATGACAGAATACAAATTCGTAGGGATGGAGAACCAGGGGTAGAATGCGTAGTGAGAGGAACAAATAGAGAGGGTGATTATTTCAAATTAACCCCTGAAGAAATAATACGTCAATATTATGCGTATAAATTATTGTCAGAATATGGTTACAAAAAAGAACAGATTTCTTTTGAGGAGCCAGTTCTTTTTGCGGGAAGACAGACAATTAATGACAAGAGAATTGACATATGCGTTTTTGATGAAGAACGTAAAAATGTAATTATGATAATCGAGGTAAAAAGACCAGAAATAAATGATTATCAAAAGATACGGGATGGTGAATCAACAACTCCATTTCAGCAGATGCAATCATATGCAAATCAAAAACATCCAAGCATAGGTGTATTAGTAAATGGAGCTACGCCACCTGAGTTTTATGATTTTCCAGATTATGAAAATCAGCTTGTGTTAGATAGATTTCCTAATGCAAATGAGGATATACAGGAATGGAAAGATAAAAGAAGATTTACGTTAAAACAGTTGATGCAGTCGGATAGATTACAAACTGAAACATTAAAAGATATTATTCTTGAAGTTGAACAACGATTTGGAGCCAATGATTCTAGTGATAAAGCTTTTGAAGAAATTTTTAAATTAATTTTCACTAAATTGTATGATGAAAAAATGTCAAGTGGAGATGCTGATGACATTGCAAGTGATATAAATAGACATCATATGTTATTGAAAGATATCGATGATTCTGCATTTAGAGTTCTTGAGTTTAGAGCTACAGAGAATGATTCACTAGATGGTGTTTACAACAAAATAAATAGATTATTTTTAAGAGCTCAACAACAATGGCAAGGAGTTTTTCCAGCTAATTCAACTTTAAATATGCAAAAAGCAACGGTTAAGTCTTGTGTGAAAGAGTTGCAGAATGTGAAACTGTTCAATTCAAACTTAGAGGTTGTGGATGATGCTTTTGAGCATCTAGTGAATCAAAATCAAAAGGAAGGTATGGGACAATATTTTACACCTAGATATGTAATTGATATGTGTGTAAAGATGTTAAATCCCAAACCATATGAAAAAATGATAGATACCGCAGCAGGAAGTTGTGGATTTCCTATGCATACTATTTTTCATGTTTGGAAACAGATAAATCCAGAAGCGTATAATCTTTTTACCGCACGAAGAAGAAAACCAGAAGAGACAGAATATGTACAGAATAATATATTTGGTGTAGACTTTAGTGAAAAAAGTGTTCGTGTTGGTAGAATGCTTAATATTATTGCCGGTGATGGACATACAAATGTTATTGAGTTGAATTCTTTAGATTATAAGAATTGGGATTCAGATTATGTTGCTCAACCAGAATGGCAGGCAAAATATGGTGAAGGATTTAGAAAACTTGTTGCAATGAGTGCAGATGGAACAGCATCTTCTGCGGGTAAAAAGTATAAAGAATTTACATTTGATGTACTTATGGCTAATCCTCCATTTGCTGGTGATTTAGATAATAAAGAGCAGATAGAGCAGTATGAGCTTGGGCATAAACATGGTGATGCTTCCGATAAGTTACAAAATAAAGTGGGTAGAGATATTTTATTTATTGAAAGAAATCTTAATTTTTTGAAACCGGGTGGAAGGATGGCTGTTGTATTACCACAAGGACGTTTAAATAATTCGACGGATAAATATATAAGAGAATATATTATGAAACGTTGTAGGGTGTTAGCCGTTGTTGGACTTCATGGAAACGTATTTAAGCCTCATACGGGAACAAAAACTAGTGTGTTATTAGTACAAAAATGGACAGATGAGAATTGTGGATTTCCTAATATATGTCCAAAACCAGAAGCTGATGAGAATGGTGTTGTTGATTATCCAATATTCTTTGCAACAATGCAAGAACCTAGCAAAGATAATTCTGGTGATAAGATTTATGTTACAGAAAATTATGTTACCTGGCTATCCTATTCATATAAAACAATTAAGACAATAATCCGAAAGTCTGATGATACGGTTCTTACTGAAGAGGAATATAACAGTGTTGTAGATAAGAATAATTATCAGAAAAAGGAAAAAGAAGTTTTATATATTAGAAAGTCAGACGGTGTTGTTGTTTCGGAAGCGGAATACAGTCAAAAAAAATCAGATTACAAAAAGAAAACAATATATGAATACGAAAGGATTTCTGATGGAGTTATTATATCAGAGGGCGAATACAAAGAATTAACAAAGAAATCTGCATATAAGATAACCATTGAAACATTAACCTTAATTGAGGAACATAAAAAGGAAGATGGTTCAACAAGATATATCAAAGATTTGTTTATTAAAGAGCATGGTTCGATAGATGAACATAAAAAATGGATTCAAGAGAACAGTAGATATGTTCTAAAGAATAGTGATGAAAATTATCCGGAATTGATTACAATTGAGGAATGGTTGCAACTAAATGCGGATGAGAGAAACATGTATAAAAAGGAATTAGTACTTGGGGATAATGATAACCTTGAAATAACAAATTATGAATATGATTCATTACCTGAGGAGCTGAAAAAGTATTATGTAATAGCAGAACAAGTTATTGAGAGCGTTGAGCGAGTAAAAGATACTCATGGACATATTTTTGTAAAACATGATTTATTTAACCATGATCCTGAATTACAGAACAGTAATGGGAATAATATATATTCACAAAATGGAATTGCAGAGGCATTTGCAAAATTTGCTTTTGATAATGGCTTAAGTTTTGCTCCGTCAGAGGAAGAATTAAATTGTATAATGCATCCGGAGAATGAACTCCCTTTTTAAATAGCCTCTCCGTAGATGGAGCTTATAATTATTTATTGGAGAGGCTTGAAATATCAATTATTAATTTATCAATATGTCAAAGTATACTTGATTCGAGAATAGATGCATCTACATATAAAAAGATTTATTTGCAAGAAGAAGCATTATTGAAAAGCAGAGCTGCAGAAAGGATTGGAACAATCATAACTTCAATTCAGAACTTTGGTGCATATTCATTATGTAATGAGATTAATTTTGTAGATGATGGAATTCCTTTTTTAATGACGCAGAATGTTAGAGATAATTATATTGATTGGAGTGGTGTTAGAAATATTGATGAAAAAAGTCACAATCTATTGTATAAATCACATTGTTTGAAAAATCAGGTTCTCATTACTATGGCGGGGGAATACTTGGGAAGAGCAGCGGTATATAATAAAGATTTTATATGTAGTTCAAACCAAGCCATTGCAAAGTTAACATTAAAACCAGGATATTCACCGTATTATGTTTCTAGCTTTGTTAATTGTAGATACGGGCAGAATCAAATTGCAAGATTTAAAACGATTACCGGGCAACCTAACATCAATATGGGATTAATTAAGTATTTACTTATTCCTAAGGTTTCTGATGAAATTAATGAATTGATTGAAAAATCGGTTATTCTTGCGATTGAAAAAATGGAGGCGGCTAATAAGAAATCTGAGTTTGTTGAACATGAGATTAGTCGCTTGCTAAATATTGAGAATTGGGCAATTAGTAGCGATGGCACCGCTGTGAGAAGTAGTAAACAACTTTTAGTGAATGAAAGATGGGACGCTGAATTCTTCCAAAGTAAATATGATGATTTTGAACGGTATATAAAAGCATATTCTAATGGATATACTACTCCACGAGCAGAATTCGAACATGTTAAAACAAAATGTTCACACGAATTAATGGAGTATAATTATCTTGAAATAGGTGATATCGATGTTGGTAATGGTTCATCTACATCTCATGTTGTTGCGGAGGAAGAATTACCAGCTAATGCAAAAATCATGGCAAAAGCGGGAGATATTGTTGTGTCTACAGTAAGACCATATAGAGGTGCAGTATCAGTACTTCGCGAGAATGAAGTGCTAGTAAGTGGAGCATTCACAGTTTTGCGGCAGAAAGGCTCATATCCACCACAGACGTTACAAGCATTGTTTAGAACTGATTTATATAAAGAATGGTTGTTAAAATATAATGTTGGGACATCATATCCAGTTATAAAGGATGATGATGTTTTAGATATTCCAATACCTCTATTTGATGATGAAGATAATCAAAGAATAGTTGAAAATGTTGAAAAAGCAAGTGCTTTGTTTGAGGAATTTAAAGCAATACTATGTAGTGTGAAATGTGCTGTTGAACAAGCAGTAGAAGACAATGAAGCCGGGGCTAAAAAGATCTTGTTATCATTATTTACAAAAAAATAATGGTATAATGATTTTCTGCGTTGGAGGGGGACGTTACTCTCTACAATCAATTGAGTGGAAGACCGATGGCCCCCTTCGTGCGAATTTTCGCAGAATTAAACAGGGGGGATACCCACCAAGGTCGGTTTATGTAAAAATATCCGCAGAATATCATCACTTTAGCTAATTTTGTTTTGCCGGATAGTACAGAAATATAATCCAAATTGTCTTGCTATTCTGTGCCGTCAGAGTGATATATGTACTACCAAATAAAGAAAGGCGGGTACATATTATGAAGAATGAAATCAGATTTACATTGGAATCGAAGCAGAGACCGAAGCTGGCACTGGAGATTGGAAACATACTTGGAACAGCACTGCATTATGAACGGGTACCACGCTGGGCATATGATATTGCAGGATACCGACTGGACAAAGAGGGGGTACTGCATATCCCGGAGGGAACAGAAAAAGAAATAGTGGAAGAACTGATTCGGCAGTTATGGGAGCGTGGGTTTCAGAACGATGCGGAAGTAACGGAAGAAGTGTCAGTGCAGCAGGAGAAACTGACAATAGCGATTCCGAAAGCGAGTCTTACGGATGTGGCATTGGAAAATTTACAGAAAATCATAGCAAATAGGCAGACGCTTTTTCAACGAGCATTTCGGACGGATAACACAGAAAGTGAGATTACTGAGGAAAAAATAAACTTTACATGGTTTCCATACACAGCGGATGGAGATGAGATCGCAGCCTATACGCAATTTATCTCAAGGCTGTGTGATATGGCAAGAGATGCAAAAAGGGTTTCGACAAAGTCGACCGAAACGGATAATGACAAATACGCTTTCCGCTGTTTTCTGCTCAGACTTGGCTTTATCGGAAAATAGTATAAGACAGCGAGAAAGATTCTGCTTAGAAATCTTACGGGAAATTCAGCATTCCGCTACGGAGAGTAAGGATAAAATGACATGGGGTGTCGGTGCAGACCGATGCCCTTTTTCTATAGAAAAACAGTTGGGGCAACTTGTGACAGATGATTTAGGGTATTCTTACAGAGCCTATATAGAAAATAACCTATATTATTTGCCACATCTTGCCCCAGTGTGAAAACAGCCGTGGTCACGCCCAGCGGTTATCATTTTCTTCCTGTATCTTTCTGCGATAAGCAGTGCGGGATTTTCTGCGGTTTCGTTCCTTTTTACATTCTGGATTGTCACAGTATTTCTGGCGATTTCCGTTTTTGATGAATAGACGGCCACAGCGCTCACAGGTGGCAACGCTCACACGGTCGACATAAGCAATGGTGTAATCTGTAGGGATAGATATATATTGCGACAGAGCGAATCGGGCAGCATTGAAAACAGAATGGAAATCCCGTATGACCTTCAATTCTCCATATTCATCCAGTCCAACTTCATGGTTACGCCACTCATTTTATTTAGGTAAAGCAGAATTTCCCAAGCCGTAGGTAGCAAGTGCCATTTTAAACTGGCTGATTGAAGGCTATACTCTTCTACAAAAGGAAGGATTGCCATGCGTGGACAGGTAGGGTATCTGGGTGGAAAGCTGATCCATAAGGATGCAGTCAAAGTGCTTCAGATGGCAGCAGACTAAGCAGTTGGGGCTGTGGAAATACTGCTGCCCTGTATGGAAGGAGGATTGCATATGGCAATAGAAAAACATGATACTTTTGGCAGTACGGAAAATACACTTGTCCCTGTAAGTGAAAAGTACACATTGACGATCAAAGAAACAGCATCTTATTTTAGTATCGGGACAAAGAAAATGCGCAGACTGGCAGAAGATAATAGGGGAAGATATGTGGTATGCAAAGCTGTTCCTTATCAAATTGCAACAGGAAGATGGAAAAAGTTACAGTTCCATCATACCATCCGTGGAGTGCTGCGACCAGCTTTTCGGATGGCGGTGGATGATGATATTCTGGTAAAGAATCCATTCGGATTTCAGATTGCTGGAGTATTGGTAAATGATGCAGTCACAAGAGGGGCAATTACAAAAGACCAGATGTTAAGTTTGTGCATGACGGTGTGGTGTACTGTAAATACTATGAAGTGGTGTACATACTCTTTCATACGGGAATGCGAATATCGGAATTTTGTGGATTGACGCTGAAGGACATTGATCTTGAGAACAGAACTGTGAATATCGACCACCAGTTGCAGAGAACATCTGATATGCGATACATCGTAGAAACTACAAAGATAGATGCCGGAACAAGAGTATTGCCGATTACAGAGGATGTGGCACAGATGTTTCAGGCAATCATTGAGGACAGAAATGCATCGAAAGTGGAGAAATCTATAGACGGATATAGCGGATTTCTATTTTACGATGATAATGGAATGCCACTTGTTGCAATGCACTGGCAGCACCGATTCAATCATATGGCCGGCAGATACAATGATATCTACCGAGTACAGATGCCGAACATTACATCTCATGTATGCCGACACACCTATTGCTCAAATATGGCAAAATCGGGAATGAATCCTAAGACGTTACAGTACCTCATGGGGCATTCGGATATATCGGTCACAATGAATGTTTATACGCATATCGGATTTGATGATGCAGAGGAAGAATTGAAACGGATGGAAGAGTTTAGGAAGGCACAGGCAGAGATTGAAAAGAAGAATGAGAAACCGATGTCGCAGAAGATGTTTAAAGCAATTTAATAGAGAGGATGGATGATGCTCCAGCTTGGCTGGGCGTTCTTTTTATTGAAAATACATATAAAAAGAGATATAATAATTTATCATAGCTAAGGAGAACTTTGTATGGGAGATTTACATGAGGATATTTATTTTGGAGATATAAACAAGAGATATTCAGA
>ULPR01056854.1_pt1 | contig 14432 bp, 12 predicted proteins | sample 1953681 | NCBI WGS metagenome assembly ULPR01 (sample SAMEA4835634, study PRJEB28245) | human gut metagenome | biome: gut microbiome; material: fecal sample | place: Denmark | collected 2008 | reverse complement strand
GGCTTCGCCGTCTTCGGCGTTCTCCATTTCTCGACTCGCATCTCTTGTGCCAGCCGAGAAATGGGAAACACCTTAAATCCGAGATCAATAAACTATAAAAAGCAACAAAGCATCTGTATCATGGCATATCGTCCAATGGCAAAATATATGTAAGACAATATGCTGAATGCTAATTGGCGATTCGCTTTGATATAGATGCACAACCTACCGAAAATGATAAATAAAAAGACTTTCTTGACTGTAATATGCTTGGCCGTACTGCCTGCTGTATCTTTCGCCTACGATGTCCAAATTGATGGCATATACTACGACTTGGATAACACAAATAAGACAGCAATGGTAGCTAGTAGTTTCATTAATAGTAGTAGGGCTATCGTTATACCGGAAACCATTAGTTATTATGACACTCAATATATGGTCACTTCCATAGGCCAATATTCATTTTATAGAGCCAGCGGACTTCTGACTTCTGTAACCATCCCCAACTCCGTCACTTCAATCGGCGAATCCGCCTTCGAAGGCTGCTCCGGACTCACTTCCGTGACCATCCCCAACTCCGTCACTTCCATCGGCAAATCCGCCTTCTCCGGCTGCTCCGGTCTCACTTCCGTGACCATCGGCAGCTCTGTCGCTTCAATCGACGGTTATGCCTTCCGCGATTGCGTCAGACTGACGTCTGTAACATTCAATGCTGAAAATTGTACCCATATGGGATCTATTGGAGACATTTACGAGTATAATCATAATGTATTTAGTGGATGCCTAAATTTGACGTCATTGACAATTGGCGACAATGTCACAATCATACCTTCATACGCCTTTTTGTGAATGTACCGGACTGACAGCCGTGACCATCCCAAACTCTGTCACTTCCATCGGCGAAGGCGCCTTCCGCGATTGTACCGGACTGACTTCCGTGACCCTCCCCAACTCCGTCACTTCCATCGGCAACGGCGCCTTTTGTGATTGTACCGGGCTGACAGCCGTGACCCTCCCCAACTCCGTCACTTCAATCGGCGGATACGCATTCTCCGGCTGCTTCGGGCTGACTTCAGTGACAATCCCTAACTCCATCACTTCAATAGACAATGGCACCTTCTGCCGATGTACTGGGCTCACTTCCGTGACCATCCCCAACTCCGTCACTTCAATCGGCGAACGCGCGTTCTACGACTGCTCCGGACTGACTTCCGTGACCATCCCCAACTCCGTCACTTCCATCGGCGAATACGCCTTCGAAGGCTGCTCCGGACTGACAGCCGTGACCATTCCCAACTCCGTCACTTCCATCGGCACACAAGCCTTCTCCGGCTGTTCCGGCCTGACCTCCGTGACTTTCAATGCCAAAAATTGCACATTTTTGAGTCGTGCTGGTACTCTTTGTTCTATGTTTTATATGTGCTCGAATCTGACATCATTGACAATTGGCGACAATGTCACAGCAATACCTCCTTGCGCCTTTGGCGACTGCTCCGGACTCACTTCCGTGACCATCCCCAACTCCGTCACTTCAATCGGCGAACGCGCGTTCTACGACTGCTCTGGGCTCATTTCCGTGACCATCGGCAGCTCTGTCGCTTCAATCGGCACACAAGCCTTCTCCTGCTGCTCCGGGCTGTCTTCCGTGACCATCCCCAACTCCGTCACTTCAATCGGCGAAAGCGCATTCTCCGACTGCTCTGGGCTCACTTCCGTGACCATCCCCAACGCAGCCACATCCATCAGCAACAAAGCTTTTGCTGGCTGTTCTGGATTGATCTCTATAAGCATACCGCAGAAAGTCGAGTCTGTCGGCGAGAGTGCATTCGAAGATTGTACCGGGCTAACGACAGTTACAATCGATGGATCTGAGGTACTATTGGTTGCTGAAACTTTCGTTGGGTGTACAAACATTAAGACGGTAAACGCCCTTAACACACTGCCTCCAATCGGTGCAGACAACACCTTCGAACTCATAACTTACCGTGACGCGACACTTAATGTGCCAAAGACGGCAAAGGACGCGTACTCGAAACCGGCATGCTGGCGCAACTTCCGGCATGTGGAGGAGAAGGACTTCGGCGGCGTGGATGATGTGACGGCTGACGAGGATGGTATCTGCGTCAATGTGCGCGACAGACAGATCGAAGTGAGTGGCGCAGACGCTTCCGAGGAAGTCCGTGTGTATGATATGGCCGGCATGGAGATATACCGTGGCACTGACCGCACAATCGCGCTGCCGACCAAGGGCGTCTACATCGTCAAGGTCGCCGGCCGCACCTTCAAGGTCGCACGATAAATTAGTCGTAAATAATAGATTGACAATCAACGAGTAATCTCAAATCTCCAATAAAGCAAGCCCAAATTCCCGAAAGCAGGATTTGGGCTTGCTTTTATATTGGCTACTGATTGACAGCCTTTTCGGCAAATGGGAGATTGGTCAAGCCTATCAGCGGCTGAGCCATGCTCGGCGCTCGGGGGCGTCCATGCGCTCGATGGCATAGCGTAAGGCGGTACGCGGCATTCGGCTGTATCGGTCGGCCAGATAACGGCGCAACAATGCAATGTTTTTTTTGCCGACTTCGCGCAGCATCCATCCTACGGCCTTGTGTATGAGGTCATGTGGATGGCCGAGTAGTTTGTCGGCAATGCGTAGTGTGTCCTCATATTGGCCGGCGCGTATCAGCGTCGAGGTGCTGACAATGGCTATACGCTGTTCCCATAAATTGGTACTTTCCGCAAGGATGTCAAGAATGCCTCGGTCGGGATAAGTCTCATCGGTACATGGCTGCAACAACCATGCGCCCAGGATGTATCCGGCCGAGAGGTCCACGAGATCCCAATTGTTGGCCCGCCGGGCATACGTCAGATAAAAACGAGCAATCTGTTCGCGCCTATCGGCATATTCGGTATGGGCAATGCGCTTTGACGGCGTTGCGGCTTTCATCTCCTCAACAAGCAACAGAAATCCGCATAGTCGTACCTCATGCCATTGAGACAGTAACAGCACGGCTATTTGGTCTAAAGGCACACTCAGGCGAAACCGCTTGACCACTTCGCGCGTCTGCGGTACGCGAAGCCCTAAAAAGCGGTCACCCTCGCCATATTCTCCCGGTCCGGTCTTAAAAAACCGAAGGAGAATTAGACGATGCGCATCGTCTTGCATCTCGGACAAAGCGGCAATCACATCAGACGCTTCAGCCATATCTCTTTAGCACTTTCTTGGAGCCGTTATTATATTCACTTATCTTTGAAAGCATTGCCGGCCGAGAAGGCATCACCGACGCGCTCACCCAGCCGGATATAGCCGTTATGTATCGGGTCGAATGTTATAAGGTTAAGTTTGGTGACATCCGGCTTGCCGTCTGCTGCAAGGTATCGCTCGTCACACAACACGTTGATAATATCGCCGACAAGATAGCACCCGGTTTCGCTCTCGTCAATCATCTTGGACACTCGACACTCGAGCGTCATAGGGAAGGCGGCGAATACCGGAGCATCCACGTTGCCGGCTTGTTTCGACTCCAAGCCGGCACGAGCGACCTTGTCACGGACCTTGCGTCCGCTCACAAGGCCCACATAATCAGCAGCCGCCATAGTATCGACAGTGGCGAAAGCGACAGTAAAATCGCCATTTACCTTGAGGTTGTCGGTAGTTGCGTGACTGCCCAACGAAATCACGATTTTCTCATAATCCCATTGCCCGGCCCACGCGGCATTCATCGCATTGGGCGTATGATCTTTGTCGTAAGTGCCGATGACGAGTACCAACTGCGGCAGTACCCATGGCTTTGATCCGAAACTCTTCATATAAATCTGATTGAAAAACGGTTAGAGATTCTGAAACACTATTTATTATTTGACGGCAGGCCAACGGCTCCGGTGGCGTGGTCTATCGTGACACGGCGCTCGCGATACAACATTCCGACGGCTCGCTTAAAATCCTTTTTTGAGCAATGCAGCAGGGCGGCTATTTCGTCCGGCGAAGACTTGTCGGTAAGCGGCATATCTCCTTGCTTCAGCTTTTCGAGGATCGTGTCAGATAAAGACCGAGCACGACCGCCGACACCGGGAGCTGTGAGTGTCAGGTCTACGCGGCCATCGCTGCGACGTACATTCTTGACGTAAGCCTTCAGTCGTTGACCGCTTTGCAACGTGTCGTATAATTCGTTGGCATACAGCATCCCGCGATGCAAATTCTCCACAATCACGCGCCACCCTATATCGGTGCGCTCGGTCACCAGAACATTGACCGCCTGCCCGTGCTTGTAATCAGTCGGAACATTGTCCAAATATTTCCCAATCTTTGCTGTAGCCGCTATACGGCCGGTAGCATTGTCCAGGTATACATATACCAAGTATATGCCATCAATGTGCATACGCGACTGCTGTTCGGCAAAAGGTACAAGCAAATCCTTGGAGAGCCCCCAGTCAAGGAAAGCTCCGATACGATTGACATCTCGCACTTGCAAGTACGCAAATTCGCCGACCATGGCTATCGGCTTCTCCGTCGTTGCTACAAGACGGTCTTCACTATCGTTATAGACAAAGACATCAAGCGTTGAGCCTATAGTCATATCGGCAGTACAATATCTATTAGGCAAAAGCACACGCGTGGGAGAAGCATCACCAAGTTCTTCTGTAGCGTGCTTCACCTGTGGCGAGTCGGCTGAAGTATCATCGATTACGCCAAGGTAAAGCCCGTAATCACTGCGTTCCAATATCGTTAAGCTATTGATTTTGCCTATTTTGAACATATCGTATCGTTGTTTTGCTGAAATATTACTCTACAAAATTAAGGATTTTCTCTCGTTTTCTAAATCATTCCTTTTAAGAAAGCAGGTCGGACTGCTGCAATAGGATTTTACATTAGTGTACAAGATTAGAAAAAACCACAATCTTTGTGCACATCAAGGCCTGCTACAATTCTGTCTTTGTCCATTGTGCGAGGTTTTTATTTTTTCCTCAAATTTACGAAGAATGTGCTTAGAGCACGGTGACAATGGCAGATAATGGCAGATAAATTGCGGCAGCCTTGACCTTTTTATTTTGTCGGTGTATATATCTCCCGATTTTTATGTAAATTTGCAAGTCATAACACGCATTTGCAACAAACAATAAAAGATAATATACTCATAATATACAATGGCAATAGAACTTAAAGACCTTACAAAGCGTAAGGACAACTACTCACAATGGTACAATGAATTGGTCGCTAAGGCCGATTTGGCCGAACAATCGGCCGTACGCGGCTGTATGGTTATAAAACCCTATGGTTATGCTATCTGGGAGAAGATGCAGCAAACACTTGACAGTATGTTCAAGGAAACAGGAGTGCAAAATGCATATTTTCCTTTGCTTATACCAAAATCATTCCTGTGCCGCGAGGCTGAACATGTTGAGGGTTTTGCCAAAGAATGCGCCGTTGTCACACACTACAGGCTCAAGAACGATCCCAATGGCAAAGGAGTTGTTGTAGACCCTGATGCCCGTCTCGAAGAAGAGCTTATAGTACGCCCTACCAGCGAAACCATTATCTGGGGAACGTATAAAAACTGGATACACTCGTGGCGTGACCTGCCGTTACTTATTAATCAATGGGCCAACGTCATGCGCTGGGAGATGCGCACGCGTATGTTTCTGCGCACAAGCGAATTCCTTTGGCAGGAAGGCCATTGTGCACATGCCACAGCCGAAGAAAACGAAGCTCGAACCGTACAGATGATCAATATATATGCCGACTTCGCCGAGAAGTATATGGCAGTGCCTGTCATTCGTGGTGTAAAAACTCCTACCGAACGTTTTGCCGGAGCACTCAATACATACACTATTGAGGCTATGATGCAGGATGGTAAGGCTCTTCAATCCGGCACATCGCATAACCTCGGACAGAATTTTGCCAAAGCCTTTGATGTCACTTTTGCCAATAAGGACAATAAACCGGAATATGTTTGGGCAAACTCGTGGGGCGTATCCACTCGCCTTATGGGAGCCCTTATCATGACGCATAGCGATGACAACGGATTGGTATTGCCGCCACATCTTGCTCCAATACAGGTTGTAATCATCCCTATATATAAGAATGATGAGCAATTGCGCGAGATCTCGGCAGTTGTTGAGCCAATTGTTGCACAACTGCGCTCAGCCGGAATAAGCGTAAAATACGATGACGCAGACAACAAGCGTCCCGGTTTCAAATTTGCTGACTACGAGCTTAAGGGCGTTCCCGTTCGCCTTGTTCTCGGAGCGCGCGATGTCGAAAAAGGCACTGTCGAAATAATGCGTCGCGATACCTTGGAGAAATCGGAAGCTCCACTTGAGGGCATAGCTGATCACGTCGCTCGACTGCTCGAAGACATTCAAACTAATATCTACCAAAAGGCATTGAAGATGCGCGAGAGTAAGACATACATCTGTGACGATTACGAAGAATTCAAGCAGCGTATCGAAGATGGTGGCTTCTTCCTTTGCCATTGGGATGGGACGGCCGAAACCGAAGAACGTATCAAAAACGAAACTAAGGCTACAATTCGCTGCATACCTTTGAATGGCGATGACACGCCCGGCAAATGTATGGTGACCGGACGGCCATCGGCACGCCGTGTGGTCATTGCCCGTAGTTATTGAAAAAGTCCGATAATCTCTCTACTGGTATTCATGGAAGTTTCAGCAGAACACAAAACTCCGGTCATTCCAAAGGCTGCAGCATCAAAGGAAGAGTATCCATTCAACGGTTATGAGGAATCATCACCCAAACCGAGCGAAGGAGGAGAAGACAATGGTCGTAAGCATCGGCCGGCGACCATTGCTATAGTCGTTCCATGCTACAACGAACAGGAGGCTTTGCCGTTGACCGTTCCGAAAATGCTGCAAATTTTGCAGGATATGCATGACCATGGGCTTGTCACAGACGACAGCTATATTCTGTGTGTCAACGATGGCAGTAGTGATAATACCTGGAAATTGCTGAAACAAATACATGCCGAGAACAAAAAAGTACGAGCCATTTCTTTAGCCCACAATCGTGGGCATCAGAATGCCCTATTGGCCGGACTTATGTTTGTACGTGGCCGTTGTGATGCCGCCATATCTATCGATGCAGACCTACAAGACGATCCTTTAGCCATGGTGGAGATGGTCCGGCGCCATCTTGGAGGCGATGATATCGTGTATGGAGTCCGATCGTCACGCAAAACCGATTCGTGGTTCAAGCGTACTACGGCCCATGCCTTTTACCATTTCCAAAAGTCTATGGGACTTAACACTATATATGACCATGCAGATTATAGATTGATGAGCGCTAGAGCACTCGATATGTTGGCTGAGTATGGCGAGACAAATCTGTTCCTACGCGGCATAATACCCAATATCGGTCTTCATCATTCGTGTGTGTATTACGCGAGGACGGCTCGCGTGGCCGGCGAGTCCAAGTATCCGCTTGGAAAGATGTTGTCGTTGTCCATAGATGGTATAACATCTTTTTCGGCCAAACCTATGCGAATAATTTTTGGCGTGGGGCTGGCTTTATTGATTATAGATATAGTTATTGCCATCTGGGTGCTGATCTCCTATTTTAATAATAATAGTGTTTCCGGATGGGCATCGCTGATGTTGTCTATATGGTTTCTCGGTAGTCTTATTCTGATGGCCGTGGGTATCGTTGGTGAATATGTCGGCAAAATATTTATGGAGGTCAAACATCGACCGCGTTATGCCATAGGAGATAGTCTGTGGGACTAAAGACATTGTATTCATGGAACACAAGACTTTTATAAATACGTTATCACGATCGTGCAGTATGGATACAAAGCGTACCGGTGTGCTTGCCGAGGCGCTTAAGGATATCATTGTCCGATCCCTAATCAATATGGATGATGTTGCCATACCGGGGTTCGGTACTTTTAGTGCCGTCAAGACCAACGAGTATGTGGCTATAGACCCTGTTACGGGACAACGTATGCTGATGCCTCCCAGTGTCAAGGCTTCTCTGCGCGTTGGTTCCGGTCTTAAGAAAGCTGTACTTAAATCAATCAAAGATTGATATGGCACAGATTATTCCGTTGAATCATTTAGCTGAAATTTTGGCTATACGCATCGGCATTTCTGATGTTGAGGCGCAACGTTTTATTCAGCAGTATTTCGAAACTATATCGTACGGCCTTATATCCGGTGGAGAAGTGTCCATCAAAGGCCTGGGGACCTTTGCACGCTCGTCAAATGCAGATTTAGCGGTTACTTTCACTCCTGATGAGTCATTAGCCAAAATACTTAACGCACCCTTCGAAGCGTTTGTCCCGGTACCGATTCCAGGCGATATTGAGATACAAAGCGATAAGCATAAAGTTGATGATGCGCAGGAAGCATTAGATAGTCAAGATTTGCGGCAAAAAGAACAATGTACCGAGGCAGACTTGGCAGAGGACGTTTTTACAGATAATTCGCAAGAGTTACCAAGCACAAGTGCAAATATTAGAGATACTGGTGTCGACAAATCTTCGGATAAAAAAGGCCACACAAATAAAACTCAAGCTGCGGCAACTCAGGAACATCCCACATCGGAGCAGGAAAGCAATACTGGTGAACAGCCAATTTCGGGATGCACAGATCCGGGCATTGATAGCTATACTGCAGAGGTTGACTCTGACCTTTCTGATTCGGACATACATACGGAAACGGACGATACAGATGCTGTAGATGTCGCAGATGACGAAACTATAGATGAAGCTGAAAACGCCGAAGTATATATTCTACCACGCCACAGGTGTAGGTCGATGCTATGTTGCGTTTTAGGCCTTTTGGTCGGAGTTTTGACAGGTATAGTCATAGGTTATTATTTTCATAATGACATTGATCGATATATTGGAGAAAAGCCGGATGTCGTTGCGCCAAAATCCGATGTGATCAAGCCCAAGCCAAAGGCGAATGTTCCGGTAACTGATGCGCGGATAGACTCATGCACATCAGATAAATCTAAAGTTGACATCGAAAAGACGATATCCGAGCCAAGATTTGATGTAATCACCTCGCATCAGTTCCTTACGACCTTGGCCAAAAAGTATTATGGGGTAAAGGATTATTGGGTATATATTTATGAAGCCAATAAGACCCGCTTACGTCATCCTGACCGTATTAAGCCGGGCACGCGTGTTATGATTCCTGAAATTACCGAATTTCTTGATGACCCGACGCCGACAACAACCAATTTACGACAGGCAAGGCAATTAGCAATACAGATTTATGGTAGATTTGAATAGTGGTATCGGAGCTTTGTTCGACCTTGACGGGGTGTTGATAGACTCCGAAGGTATATATACTGATTTTTGGAATGGAGTAGACGCAATATATCCCACCGGTATCAATGATTTTGCGCATGTAATCAAAGGATGTACCCTACCCCATATACTTGACACGTATTTCCCGGAACAAGAAAGACAAGAGCACATTAAGAGGCTTCTCGAGCAGCACGAGCAGACTATGGAATATAGATTATTTGACGGTGTATACGACTTTGTCTACGCACTGAAAGAACGAGGTATTCCCATGGCTATTGTAACCAGCAGTACACGAATTAAAATGTCTCACATGATTGAGCAATTACCTGATTTTGCTGCATTATTTACTGACATTGTTACTTCGGAAGATGTTTGTCACGGGAAACCTGACCCGGAGGGATATCTTGTTGGAGCGCGACATATCGATATTGATCCTAAGAATTGTGTAGTATTTGAAGATTCTATTAATGGATTGAAGGCCGGGCACGCTGCCGGCGCGTATGTCGTGGCAATAGCAACAACCAATCCGAAAGAATTATTGAAAGGCTATAGCAACGTTGTGCTCGATGGGTTGAATCCATCTTATATCGGCCAGCTATTTAACCGGTAATAAAAAACGCATTGCGATAAAGCAATGCGTTTTTTATTGGATAACACGTCTGGCTCCAATAAATCGTTTGCTGTAATAGCCTCCGTCCGGGTAAGTGTCGTAGCATATACCCCTTTGTGCTGCGTGTATAAATTTAATCGTGCCGTTATCTTTAACCTCAACAGCCATGGCTACATGCCCAACTGTACTACCACCGCGACGACCGCCAAAAAACAATAAATCTCCGGGGCGTACATCGCTGATATTGATTTGTTCGCCTTGTGTATATTGTGTACGTGATGATGGGCTCAAGGATATATCAAAATTTCGGAAAACGAAACTTGTGAAGCCTGAGCAATCAAAAGCTCTTGGGCCTTTGGCCCCGGAGCGATACGGACGCCCAAGGTAATTCTTTGCATAGTCAATAATTTGATATGCTAACGAATTGACACCGGCAACGTTGCTATAAGAAGAAAGCGCTTCACGCGAAGGTTCGTCCAAGCTTAGAAACGCAGAGGTAGGGTCTTCAATGTTTGTAGTGAGTTGAGAGGTGTAATCATCGATAACATTTTGGTCTGTATTCATATCTGCATATGGCTCTACTGCAAGGACTCCAAAGGGATGGAAGCTTGCAAGAAGCAGTGCGGATAATGTTAATGCTATCGGTTTCATGTTTGTAGATCGGTTTATTTAGAGATCCGAAGAACTTTTTGTTCCCCTCAAATTATTTGATGCAAAGATAGAAATTTTTCGCGTAAAGTATTTGTCTCCTTAGTTTTGTTTATAGTGTTTTTGCATCCGTTAATACTTTTGTTCTATTTTCTGTTTGTTGGGTCGTATATACGTTCACCGAGGAAATGCGCAAGTTTTTTTATGCTTGCATTGGTTTCCCCAAGTTGTTGTATTAAGTTGATTTGTCGCTCGAAATTGTCATTGCCATCTTTCTGCAAATTAGATAATTGGGTTCGCAATGAACGCTCTTGTCCTATCAGTATGGCATATTTCAGGCTGTACAATGCTTCGAGTAGTTTCTGTGGCAACGTGTCCAGCTCGGATGGCATATGAGTCATTTTGCTGTGAATCTTGCTTAGAGCATGTTTATTTATTGCTAACCTTCCGGCAAGTTCGCGGACAATGTCATCAGGGTGTGATAATAGACGATCGCTAAGGTAGTTGCAAGCAAACGATTTTTCGAGTTCTTCTCTCTTCTGTGCGGTATCGAATGCCAAGGCGCCTTCCAGTCTTTGGATGTCTTGTATATCTTTGGCTTGTTCTCTTATTTCCTGACGACGTTTTACCACAAATTCAGCGACTTCGTGCTCTATGGCTTCGCTATGAATCTGGTAGTCTACAGACCAATTGCCGGCAATAGCTTTGATCGCTTCCCATAGCTTGGCACATTCGTCAGTGGAAAAGGTTATGCCTTCAGTGACAAAATCCTGATATACATACTCAAATACCGATAGAGGTATGGCTTTGTCCTCGGAATCATAAGCATCGCAGAGTGTAATCATGCCAAACCTTACAACATAGCGCAGTAGTTCGATTTCGTATGGGCGTATGAAAGATGTCGGCGTAGCTGATATGGTAGCTACTTGGACGGCATGTGTATCCGAAATGACAGACGCCTGTGATTGTGTCTTTACCTCAGCCTCAGCCACAGATTGCTTAGTCTCGTAGGATTGTGATAGCTTTTGCGCATTTGCATTCACTGTGGCCTGATAGTGGCGAGTCTCTTCTTTGGCGGCAATGGCGCGTTTCAGTTGCAGCGCCAATGTCGTCTCGTCCATATTTAACATCCGACTGCATTCTTGTAGGTATATGCGACGTGTTATCGGGTCGGGAATGCATGCGACCGAGTTTATGATGTCGGTAATAACCTGTGCGCGTTGCAGAGGGTCATTCTTTGCCCCATCAAGTAATATATTGGTCTTGAAGCTGATAAAGTCCTGCTCCTTATCTTCAATGTATTTTTCGACAAATGCCGGGCTGTTGTGCTGTGCAAAGGTGTCCGGATCGTCCCCATCTGGCAGCAATAGCACTTTTATGTTCAGGCCTTCGGCAAGTAGCAGGTCTATGCCTCTAAGTGATGCCTTGATGCCAGCCGCATCTGAGTCGTAAATCACAGTGACGTTTTTCGTAAAACGGTGCAATAGTCGTATTTGGCCTTGAGTCAAAGATGTACCGGACGAGGCCACCACGTTCGTTATGCCGGCCTGACACATAGATATTACATCCATGTATCCTTCTACAAGGAAGCATTTGTCTTTACGCACGATGGATTGTTTGGCCTGATAAAGTCCGTAAAGTACCGATGACTTGTGGTAAATCTCTGATTCGGGGGAGTTGACGTATTTTGCTATGTTTTTGTCGGAACGCAATGTTCTTCCGCCGAATGCTATCGGACGGCCCGAAACACTGAATATAGGGTATATTACACGACCTTTAAAGCGGTCGTATGTGATTCCGCGACTATTCTTGGCACATAATCCGGTGTCTAAAAGGACTTGTTCGCGGTATCCTTTGGCTAAGGCGGATTTAAGCAGCTCATCTGGACGATCAAGAGCGTATCCCAGATGAAAAAGCTTAATCATTTCATCGTTAATACCGCGTTCTTTGAAGTAACTCAGTCCAATTCCTTGCCCGTTTTCGGTATCATGTATGTTATGCTCGAAATGTTCTAAGGCGAAGGTGTTTACGGCCATCATTGATTCACGCCTGTTCTCTGCTTCACGCTCTTCTGTTGATACTTCGTGTTCCTTTACCTCAATGCCGTATTTGCGTGCAAGGTATTTGAGCGCATCGTAGTATCCGATATTTTCTATTTTCATTATGAAATTGACTGCCGATCCGCCTTCACCGCAACTGAAGCATTTACATATACCGCGACTGCGTGAAACAGAGAATGACGGAGTCCGTTCGTTGTGGAACGGACATAAACCTATATAATTAGCTCCTCGACGTTTAAGACTTACAAAGTCACTAACAACTTCAACAATATCTGTTGCGTCAAGTATGCGTTGTCGTGTTTCATCGTCAATCTTTCTCATAATGGATAGCGAAGTTACAAAAAAAGTTTGTATCTTTACATACGTTATATCGACAAAATCCAAGTTCTAACATAATATTAAACCAAATTAAATATAAAATGCACCTGAATAGATTCTTAGTGACCTTTCTTGTTGCCATTGCTATACCGATGGCTTGGTCGCAGCGTCTTGCCGTACTATCGGACATACATGTAACACCCGGCAATGCCAACGATGTGCAGTTACGACGTGTTGTTGATGAAATCAATGCCGGCAATTATGACGCCGTCATCATTGACGGCGACTTAACCAACGAGGGTAGTGACGAGCAGTTAGCCAACGTGAAATCCATAGTGTCTGCAATACGATTTCCACTATATGTATTGCCCGGCAACCACGAAAACAATTGGAGCCAAAGCGCTACCAAGACGTTTGTGGATATCTTTGGCAATGACCGCTTTGTATTCAAAGTTGACTCGTTAATAGTGGTAGGCATTAATTGCGGTCCATTTATGAAGATGGGCGACGGGCATATAAAGCAGGAAGACCTTCACTGGCTCAAGTCTACGCTTGACAGCTTGGTAATTCCTGGTACAAAAGTCCTTTCGTTCAATCACTATCCAATACGCCCAAACGATCTTGACAATTGGCGCGATTATGCCGATGTTTTGTTACAATATCCTGTGATTGCACATATCAACGGCCATTATCACCGCTGGATGCGATATGATGTAGGCGATATTGAGGGTATCATGGTACGTGCGCTTGATATGGGAAATGGAAATTACGGATATTCCATTGTCAATGTGACTCCGCAATGGACTTTCGTATACGACAAGCAGTTGGACAAGGACCCGGTGGCTCGATTCGCCACATCTAATCGAATGAAGCATATGGCCATAAAAGAAAACCGAATAGGTTTCGATGAATCAAATGTACCGACGGGATATGATGTCACTCGTGTGTGGACGGATAGCGCGTCAATATTCACACGCATCGGCTTCGATGCTGAAAACGTGTATTTTGCCACTTCTATTGGTAATATCCGGGCCATAAACAAGTGTGATGGTCAATTGCGCTGGTCTGTATGTGTCCCTGACTGTGCATCAGTGTTCAGCCGCCCGGTGAGTCTCGGAGGAAAAAAACACTTCGTGGCTGCGCCGTATTGCAGCGGTATTCTTGTTCTGGACTCACGCACAGGGAGTATAGTGCGTAATATCACCAGCAAGGAAGGTCCTTATGTCGCTGACGGAGTCGTATCTCCTGACGGCAAACGTTATATTCAAGGCGGATACAAGCGCATGGAGTGCCGAGATACGACCAACCCGGCAAAGGTTATATGGTGTTATGACTCAATATTTAATTATTGCCAGGCTGCGCCGACAATAGCCGGAGATGACCTTGTATTCGGTGCATGGGATACTAATTTGCGGTGTCTTGATATACGTACGGGGCAGCTACGATGGTACTGGAACAATGGCAAGACAGCCAATATGTTAGGCCCTGGCAATGTTGTGCCTGTAGTGACTGGAGACAAAGTATTCGTTGTGGCTCCTGACAGGT
>ULPR01036025.1_pt1 | contig 14659 bp, 8 predicted proteins | sample 1953681 | NCBI WGS metagenome assembly ULPR01 (sample SAMEA4835634, study PRJEB28245) | human gut metagenome | biome: gut microbiome; material: fecal sample | place: Denmark | collected 2008 | reverse complement strand
TATCAGAGAGTTATAAATTATTCAGTAAACACTAATTATACACAAACTCTGGACATTTAACATATTCAATCCGCCCATCCGAGCGCACGACACAGTCTATTTCCTCATACTCACTACTATGTCCAGTACTGCGATGGGCGTCTTCACCATACCGATACATTCTTTTCCTAAAGAACAACGTCAGACCTCTTTCGCCACAGGGGAATTGAGGTATGGAGTCCATTCGAGTACCATCAGTCATCAGCATACCATTCCCCGCCCGAATGTCGTTGAAAGTCAAATCTGCCCATTTGGTCCAATCACACCCCATCGGGTCATGTTCCTCTGCCAATTTATCGTCAACCACATTTTCCGGACCTAATGGTTCTGGCTCTTTCTGTGACTTCAAAACAAAATTACGTCCCGAGATTACGTCCATATCCACGCTTGTTATTGTCAACTCCAACGTATCTCCAATCCGACAATCATCATATAGCCATTCATCAGAATAACCATCCAGATTCATTCTGCACACCTTTCCCTTGATTGAAAGACGCACAATTCTCGCCGTATCGGAACTACGCCTTGTCCTAAACTTATATTTATCAACAATGACACATTCCAATCTAACCGGACCTTTACTCATATCGATAGGTATATATTGACGCGGATAAAATATCCAAAATGCGAAAAACACATAGCAAAAGGCCAACGACACAGCCTTGACCAATCTAAAACGTACGTAATTCTTGTTCTCACAATATTCTGCATAAGTCGTATCATACATGTTTGTGTCAAGCCAAACACCACGCACCGGTATTCTTATGTTCAACATTATTTTCAGAAATATCCAACTCCACCGTTGTATATTTCTCCAAGGTCCGTCCACATCAAAAGGGCGTGACAACAAATAAAGCCATATCGAAAGTAAAAAGACGGCCAAAACAAACACCCATAAATCATTATATTCCGTCAAGCCCATAAAATTAATAAAGTATTCCTCAGGTCCTGACGGGTTGCTATATAGAGGAATGTGGTTCTTGAAACGCACCACAAAACCAAAAAACAACGACAGCCATATCAGTAAACCTACAATCCCAAAACAGCCGTCATTATCCGCATATATATCATCAGCCACATCCGTATCATCGGATATAGCCAAGTCCGCCAGCACTTTCTTCAGATATTCTTTCTCGTCTTTCTTTTCGTTTATATCACTCATTTTCTACCGTCTTTATATCATACCATTTTACCCGTGCCACTAAAGCGATAAAGAAACATACACTTTTGACCCAAATAATCCGATTCATCCATTTCTTACAATGCCTGAGCAAATTTACACATAAATCACGAAATATCTACATCTACAGAACAAATAATTTGTTCTGCCTTTAAATCAAAGATACAAAACAGGCTGACGGGCAAATAAATCCACAAAGAGAAACAACATATCAACAGACATATTTACCATATTATATTATCTTCTGACCAAAAAGCACATTTATCCATTATGTCACATATCCCCGTTGCTCACACTGGCGGCCACTATAGCGTTCACTTCTTTTTTGAGAAGACACAATTTCCTTACAAAATAAAGTCCGCAAAAAATCTCGTTCCAGCACATTTTGAGACCATTTTTATGGCCGCGGGGGCCCCATGGCTTTTGTCTGCCATGCGGTTTCCTACGCATTTTTGCCCCGCCGCGCCCCAAGGAGGCCCTTACGGCTTTTCCGGAGCGAAGATTTCGCCTGGTTTGTAATCATGGATTTTGTCCGGAAAAGCTACCGTTTTCCTGCCGTAAGGGCCTCCCGGGGACACGGCGGCGGCCTTATTGCTGTGCAACGGGGCGCTTGTTGCAACGCCGCGAGGGCCCCGTTGCAACCCCGGGAGGGCCTTATGGGACCCTGCCCCAGCCCTCCCCAAGGGGTGGGAGAGCCGATACCGTTTGTAAGTAGCTATGAATGAACATATTACAAAGCGTGTAAATATATCATCACGAAGACCCCTAAATTTTGATACGCGCGTGGCTGCGATATTTTGGAGCAGGGAAAGAAAAAATCAGAAAGTCCCCACTCTTGCGGGCGTAAAAACAGGAAAAAAGGAAACAAAGCCCCCGCCGGCAAGCAGTTAAAACTATAGATTCAAGATAGAAGTGCAACGCTTCTGTCCCTCCATAACCCATGGAGCGTAGCAGTTAAAACGTATTAATAAACAAAGAATTTGCAGGAATTTGATGCTTTTGTGGATTTTTTATGCTAAATTTGCACGCAATAATTTTTAAAGCATCATTTATATGTCATCTTTTATTGCAGATAAAATCGTGATGGACGGCCTGACTTATGACGACGTCCTGTTAATCCCCGCTTATTCAGAGGTATTGCCAAAGACGGTAGAACTCAAGACAAGATTTTCCCGCAACATTGAGCTGAACATACCTTTTGTAACGGCGGCGATGGACACCGTGACCGAATCCCGCATGGCCATTGCCATTGCCCGTGAGGGAGGAATCGGTGTTATCCACAAGAGTATGCCGATAGAAGACCAAGCCCGTCAGGTGGCTATCGTAAAGCGTGCCGAGAACGGTATGATTTATGACCCGGTGACGATTCGCCGCGGTTCAACCGTACAGGATGCGCTGGCTATGATGGCCGAATATCACATCGGCGGAATACCGGTTGTTGACGATGGCAATCATCTCGTGGGCATCGTGACGAACCGCGACCTGCGCTTCGAGCGCCATCTGGACAAGACGGTTGACGACGTGATGACCAAAGATAATCTCGTCACGACAGACCAGAAGACCGACCTGGCCGCCGCCGCACAGATTCTGCAGGAGAACAAGATAGAGAAGCTGCCCGTAGTGGACAAGGAAGGCCACCTCGTCGGACTCATCACATACAAGGACATCACTAAGGCCAAGGACAAGCCCATGGCCTGCAAGGACAGCAAAGGCCGTCTGCGCGTGGCAGCCGGTGTGGGCGTGACGGCCGACACGCTGGTGCGCATGCAGGCGCTGGTGGATGCCGGAGCCGACGCTATCGTCATCGACACGGCCCACGGACATTCCAAATATGTCATCGAGAAGCTGGTTGAGGCCAAGGCTTCGTTCCCCAATGTCGACATCGTCGTGGGCAATGTGGCCACGGGCGCTGCCGCAAGACTGCTGGCCAACAATGGCGCCGACGCCGTCAAGGTCGGAATCGGCCCGGGCTCAATCTGTACGACCCGTGTCGTTGCCGGTGTCGGTGTTCCTCAGCTGAGCGCCGTCTATGATGTCTACAATGCGCTTCAGGGCACCGGTGTGCCTCTGATTGCCGACGGTGGTCTGCGCTATTCGGGCGACGTTGTCAAGGCACTCGCTGCCGGAGGAAGCTCCGTCATGATTGGCTCGCTGGTGGCCGGAACGGAGGAGAGCCCCGGAGAGACCATCATCTTCAACGGACGTAAGTTCAAGAGCTACCGCGGAATGGGTTCGTTGGAGGCTATGGAGCAGAAGAACGGTTCTAAGGACCGCTACTTCCAGGGCGACACGACAGAGGTGAAGAAGCTCGTTCCGGAGGGCATCGCCGGACGTGTGCCCTACAAGGGAACCGTTCAGGAAGTCATCTATCAGATGGTCGGCGGTCTGCGCTCAGGTATGGGCTACTGCGGAGCGGCCACCATCGAGAAGCTGCATGACGCCAAGTTCACCCGTATCACGAACGCCGGTGTCATGGAAAGCCACCCGCACGACATCTCCATCACGAGCGAGGCACCGAACTATTCACGCCCGAACGATTAATAGAAGGAGATAAAAGAAAAAGAAGATAGAGGGAGATAAAAGACAAATGTCTTAGCGCTTTCAGCTATCGTCCTCTATCTTCTTAGCGACCGCAGGGAGCAATATCTCCTTTTTACTCCTTATATCTCCTTTCAAACCGAAACTTAAATACGTATATATAATAATGAGAAGAGCATATTTGTTTGCCGCCATGCTCATGGCATGCGGTACGATTGGCGCGCAGAACGACGACCCTACGGTGATGACCATCAACGGCCAGCCCGTGACACGTTCGGAATTTGAATACTCCTACAACAAGAACAACGCCGAGGGCGTGATTGACAAAAAGACGGTCGACGAATATGCCGAGCTCTTTGTCAACTACAAACTGAAGGTCGCCGCGGCACTTGACGCCCGTCTTGACACGCTGTTCTCTTTCCGCAAGGAGTTTGCGCAGTACCGCGACCAACAGATACGTCCCACACTCATCACCGACGATGACGTGGAACGCGAGGCAAGGAAGATATATGAGACGACCAAGGCCGGCATCGGCGAACGTGGTCTGATACACCCCGCCCACATCTTCCTGCACGTGGCACAACAGGCGCCGCAGGCCGACGTGGACAAGGCCAAGGCCCGCATAGACTCCATCTATGCCGCGCTGAAGGGCGGAGCGAAGTTCGAGGAGCTGGCCATCAGCCTCTCACAGGACCCCGGCTCGGCCCGAAACGGCGGTCTGCTGCCGTGGATCAGCCCCAACCAGACGCTGAAGGAGTTTGAGGACAAGGCATACGAGCTCCAACCGGGCGAGATGAGCCAGCCGTTCCTCTCACCTGCCGGCTATCATATCGTGCTCATGAAAGAGCGCAAGCAGCTGGAGCCCTATGACTCGCTCCGCAACAACATCCTCCGGTTCATCGAGCAGCGCAACATCCGCGAGCGCATCATCGACCACAAGATTGACTCGATTTCCAAGACGGCGTCCATATCGAAGGAGCAGCTGATGGACAACATGGCCGACTCGCTTCAGGCCACCGACCATGAGCTGAAGAACCTCATCCGCGAATACCACGACGGTCTGCTGCTCTACGAGATAAGCAACCGCGAGGTTTGGGAAAAGGCAGCCAAGGACGACGCGGCCCTTGCGGCATATTTCGCAAAGAACAAGAAAAAATATGTCTGGGATGAACCGCGCTTCAAGGGCATGGCCTATCATGTCAAGGTGGCCGAAGACGTGAAGGCCGTCAGGGACTGCGTGAAGAAGCTCAAGTTCGACGAATGGGCCGACGCGCTCCGCAAGACGTTCAACAACGACTCCGTCATCCGCATCCGCGTTGAGAAGGGTCTGTTCAAGAAGGGCGACAACGCGCTCGTCGACCACGACATATTCAAGGTCGACACAACGGCAACGCCGGTCAAGGACTATCCCATTGACGCCACCTACGGCAAGATTCTCAAGAAAGGACCGGAGGACTATACCGACGTCCGCGGCCTCGTGACAGCCGACTATCAGGACGAACTGGAGAAGGAATGGGTCGCAGGACTGCGCCGGAAATATGCCGTGGAGATTAACCGCGAGGTTTTGAACACTGTTAACAAGCACTAAGATGAACAAGACAGATATAAGACGCTTCGCTCTTTCGGCCGTCATGGCCCTGACCGGACTGAGCCTCATGGCCGCCAACCGAACGCTGACGGCACCGGAAGACAGCACCGGCGTGAACGAACGGAGCATTGTGGACGAGGTTATATGGGTCGTGGGCGACGAGGCCATCCTCAAGTCTGACGTAGAGGCCATGCGCAGGCAGGCCGAAGAGGAAGGCACGCGATGGAACGGAGACCCCGACTGCGTGATACCGGAGCAGCTTGCCGTTCAGAAACTCTTTCTGAACCAGGCCGCCATCGACAGCATCGAAGTGACCGAATCGGAAGTGTCGGCGTCTGTCGAGCAGTACATCGACTATTGGATCAGCATGGCCGGCTCACGGGAGAAGCTGGAGGAATATAAGAAAGCGAGCATCAGCCAGCTGCGCAACGAGCTGCGCGACGCTTTGCGCGACCGCCAGCTGACACAGAAGATGCGCGAACACCTCGTACAGGACATTAAGGTCTCGCCGGCCGAAGTGCGCCGCTACTTCAAGGACCTGCCCGCAGACAGTATTCCCTTCGTGCCTACAGAGGTCGAAGTGCAGATTCTAACAATCACTCCGACCATCGAGCAGGAGGAGATCAACCATGTGAAGGACGAGCTTCGCGAATATACGGAGCGCGTCAACAACGGAGAATCGTCGTTCTCCACGCTCGCCCGGCTCTATTCCGAAGACCCCGGCTCAGCGCGCCGCGGCGGTGAGCTTGACTACACGGGCCGCGGAATGCTTGATCCGGCCTTTGCCGCCGTGGCGTTCAACCTCACCGACCCGAAGAAGATTTCAAAGATAGTAGAGTCGGAGTTCGGCTTCCACATCATCCAGCTGGTGGACAAGCGCGGCGACAAGATAAAGGTGCGCCACATCCTGCGCAAGCCACACGTCTCGTCAGAAGCCATCAGCAAGGCCATAGCACGGCTCGACTCTATCCGCACGGACATCGTCGACGGCAAGTTCACGTTCGAGCAGGGCGTCTCCGTCATCTCCGACGACAAGGACACGCGCAACAACTACGGCCTCATGTCAAACGTCACCGAAGACGGCCGCACATCACGGTTCCAGATGCAGGACCTGCCCTCGGAAGTGGCAAAGGCTGTTGACAGGATGCAGATCGGCGAGATCTCCGCTCCTTTCCAGATGATAAACGCAAAGGGAAAGACCGTCTGCGTCATCGCCAAGCTGAAGAACCGCGTCGACGGCCACAAGGCCACGATAACGGAAGACTTTCAGGTCATGCAGAACGTCGTGCTCAACAAGCGCCGGGAAGAGGTGATTCACGACTGGGTGGTGAATAAAATCAAATCAACATACGTACGTGTCAACGACCGTTACAAGAACTGCAACTTTGAATATCAAGGCTGGATAAAATGACAAAACGAGCCATAGCAAGACAATCGTTAAGCTGGCATAGAATCATCGTCATGATGGTTCTATGCCTTTTTGGAATATGCGCGGTAATGTCGCAGCGCCCAATAAACAAACAGACGGCACCGGGGAGTAAGCCCCAAACGACGCAGAGCAAGGCCCAGGCGGCTCAAAAAAAGCCACAGGCACAGAAGAAAAAGCCCGGAACGGCACAGGCAAAGAAGAACAGACAGACGGCCAAGACGGCCACGAAGTATGACGACAACAGGGTCTATCTGCTCCATTCCGACAATCTCCATTATGACAGGTTCCGCAATCCGGACGCCCAGATACTTGACGGCAACGTCGCTTTCCGCCATCAGGGGGCCACGCTCTATTGCGACAGTGCCCATTTCTACGAGAAATCTAATTCCTTCGAGGCCTTCAACAACGTCAAGATGTATCAGGGCGACACCCTCTCCCTGTTCAGCGACTACGCTTTCTACGACGGCAACGAGATGATGTGCATGGCCCGCTACAACGTCGTTCTGAAGAACCGCGAGTCCACGCTCTATACCGATAGCCTCAACTACGACCGCCTCTACAGCGTCGGCTACTTCTTCGAGGGCGGCAAGCTCGTCGACGGAGGAAGCACGCTGACCTCCGACTGGGGCGAATATAACACGGAAACGAAGCAGGCCGTCTTCAACTACAGCGTGAAGCTGAAGGGCCCTGACTATGTCATCACTTCCGACACGCTCCACTATGACACCAAGACATCAACGGCCCACGTCCTCGGTCCGTCAGACATCTACTCCGGAACGAGCCACATAACGACGGAAGACGGATATTACGGGACGAAGACGAAGAAGTCGCAGCTCTACCAGCGCTCCGTCATCCGCAATCAGGGACGCATCATCGTCGGCGACAGTGTCTATCATGACGACATCACCGGCACGAGCGAAGCCTTCAACAACATTATCTATAGGGACACGGTGAACAAGAACATGCTCACCTCCGACTATTGTTTCTACAACGAGCAGACCGGCTACGGCATGGCCACGAAGCGGGCCGTGGCCATCGACTACTCCCAGAAGGACTCGCTGTACATGCACGCCGACACGTTCAAGCTCTACACGTTCAACATCAATACGGACTCCGTATACCGCAAGCTCCACGCCTACAACAAGGTCAGAGCCTATCGCGTGGACGTCCAGGCCGTGTGCGATTCGCTCGTCTTCAACAGCCAGGACTCCTGTCTGACGATGTACCGCGACCCCATCGTGTGGAATCTCAGCCAGCAGCTGCTCGGCGAGGTCATCAAGGTCTACATGCGCGACTCCACCATCGACCGCGCCCATGTCATCGGCCAGGCGCTTTCCGTCGAGCAGATGGCGGACTCGGTCCACTTCAATCAGGTCTCGTCCAAGGAGATGAAGGCGTTCTTCCTCAACGGCGAGGTCCATGAGGCGAATGCCATCGACAACGTCCAGATTGTCTACTATCCCATCGACGACAGCGACAGCACCCTCATCGGACTCAACTACACGGAGACGAGCGAGATGAAGATGTATCTGGAGAACCGCAAGATGAAGAAGATATGGATGCCGAAGGCCGAGGGAACGCTCTATCCGATGTCCCAGATTCCGCCAGCCAAGAAGTTCCTCCCGAACTATGCGTGGTTCGATTATGTCCGGCCGCTGGACAAGGACGACATCTTCAACTGGCGCGGGAAGAAGGCCGGAACGGAGCTGAAGGAAGTCAAGCGGCGTGAGGCGCCGCTGCAGAAGCTCGCCAATCCGGACACAACAGATGCCGCACCTAAGACGGAAGAAGGTGATTCCGGCAGCAACACCCAACCGGAAGCCGCCCCACAGACTGACGCCGCGGCTGTCTCAAACCAGCCGGCGGAAACAGCGGACGCTCCTGCCGAAGCCGGTGAAGCCCCGGCCAGCGACGATAAACCATCCGGACAACAGCCGTCATGATGTTCTTCAAAAACGCCGAACCCCGCCGTTTCTCCCTTCGCCCGGTCTATTCCGACGAACGGAAGGAGAGGTTGCGCACCATAGAGGAGCGCGCCCGACGTGAGCTTGGCATGACGCAAGAGACCTCAGACCCCGGTTCCGGCACGAAGGATGACGCCGGAGGCCGGACAGAAACGGCCAAAACGGCATACGGACAGACAGGAACGGACATGCGATATGACGGCCGCGAAAGACTGCACGACGCCTTCAAGCGCCACGACGGCCGTCCCCGCCCCACGTCATGGCCGTCCGGAAGCCCCGTCGTATGGCTGCTTGCCGCCATCCTCGCGGCCATGATATTCCTCTTGGCCAATACGGACGCGGGCCGCGAGATGATCAGGAACTTCTGAGAAGAGGATTGAAATCATAATAAGAAGATGATTAGAAATCAACGGGGAGCTGATTACAAATTTATGAGATGAGAACAGATTATGAGTGATGTCATACAACTGCTGCCTGACTCGGTAGCCAACCAGATAGCCGCAGGCGAGGTCATACAGCGCCCCGCCTCCGTGATAAAGGAGCTCGTCGAGAACTCCATCGACGCCGGAGCACGCTCCATCAAGGTCTTCGTGACCGACGCCGGACGGACCTCCATACAGGTGATTGACGACGGACGGGGCATGTCCGACACCGACGCCCGTCTGTCTTTCGAACGTCATGCGACATCGAAGATACGCAAGGCCGACGACCTTTTCGCCCTCCAGACAATGGGATTCCGCGGTGAGGCACTGGCCTCCATCGCCGCTGTGGCTCAAGTGGAGCTGCGGACGCGGATGGAAGATCAGGAGGTTGGCACCTGCATAACCCTGTCCGGCTCTAAGGTCACCGGCCAGGAGCCCGTCTCTTGTCCCGTGGGCAGCAACTTCACGGTTGAAAACCTTTTCTTCAACGTTCCCGCACGGCGCAAGTTCCTCAAGACCAACGCCACCGAGCTGAACAACATCATGACCGCCTACGAGCGCATCGTGCTCGTCTATCCCACCATCGCTTTTTCCCTTCACAGCAACGGCAGCGAGCTGCTCAATCTGCGTGCCGGCAGTCTCCGCCAGCGCATCACCGACGTCTTCGGCAAGCGGTTCAACAAAGACATTCTCCCCATCGAGGTCGACACGGCACTCTGCAAGATTACCGGATTTGTCGGCAAGCCCGAGTCGGCCCGCAAGAAAGGCGCCCACGAATATTTTTTCGTCAACGGACGCTACATGAAGCACCCCTATTTCCACAAGGCCGTGATGAACGCCTTCGAACGGCTCGTCCCCACCGGCATGCAGGTGCCCTACTTCATCTACTTCGAGGTCAATCCCGCCGACATCGACGTCAACATCCATCCGACAAAGACAGAGATCAAGTTTGAGAACGAACAGGCCATCTGGCAGATTCTCACCGCCGCCGTCAAGGACGCCATCGGCCGCTTCTGCGAAATGCCGGCCATTGATTTCGACACCGAAGGCCGTCCCGACATACCCGTTTACGACCCGACGCGCGACGTCTCCATGCCCGACCCGTCGTTCAATCCGTCATATAATCCGTTCTCATCATCGTCCGACAGCCCTGCGGCACCGCGCACGACCGACCGCTGGCAGATTCTATTTGAGGAGGCACAGGCCGCCCGACGCTCCGGCGGGGCGGACATGTTCGCCTTGCCCGACGACACACCTACGGCCGACGCACCGGCCGCAGCCGACGATTTCATACCCGCCGCTCCGTCCGACATGCCATCCGGCCAGTTCATGATGCCCGGCATGGAGCAGCCGGCCGAGACTCCATGGCAACCCGATGTCCCGCAGGAGCAGACATCTTCAGGACTTATATCCGAGAAATCGCCGGCCCACTATCAGTATAAGGGACGCTATATCATGACCGCCGTGAAGTCCGGACTGATGATCATCGACCAGCAGCGCGCCGACATACGCATACGCTACGAGCGCTATCTCGGCCAGATGGAACAGGCCGGAGGCTCCGGAAGCCAGCATGTCCTCTTCCCCGAAGTGGTCCGTTTCTCACCCTCCGAGGCCATCATGCTCGACAAGATTCTTCCCGAGCTGGCCGCCGTAGGCTTCGACCTGACCAACCTCGGCCACAACAGCTATGCCGTCAACGGCGTCCCCGCCGGTCTCGAAGGCCTCGACACGCTCTCACTGCTCCACGGCATGGTCAGCGACGCCATCGAAAACGCCTCCGGCAGCCTTGACGAAATCAAGAAATCGCTGGCTCTGAGCATGGCGCGCAGCTCGGCGATTCCCCACGGCCAGATTCTCAGCAATAGGGAAATGGAAAACATCGTCAACGAGCTCTTCGCCTGTTCAAACGTCAACTACACGCCCGACGGCAAATCCGTCATCTGCATTCTGCCGCAGCGCGAAATCGAACAGCTTCTGGACTAACCGCCCGGCAACCTTCCGAATGGACCACACAATGCAGGAGCAAACGTTTCATTGCTGTATTACACGGCCCGCGTAACAACGTTACGTGAGCCGTGTAATGAAACAGGTGATTAATGGGAACCCATCAAGTCATTTCAAGCCCCCTCCCCGTGGGAGGGTTGGGGAGGGTAGGGTTGGCTTGCAGACTTGGGCTTCCTTGCCTCATTTTCCCCACATTCCACCCCAACAAACCCATTATTGTGCTGAATTTTACAACAAAATGCAATTTTCCACCTTAATTAGTTGGTTGTTAGAAAATAATTATTTACTTTTGCACAATAATTGAAAATAGTGCATATTGTTTTAAAGTATAATTTAGTATAGGTATGAAAAAGTTATTATTTACGCTGGCACTCGCTGGCGTGTCTGTAGCTGGAATGGCACAGAACAATGAGACCGCCGTACCGGAAATGAAGTATAGCGTAGCTACAAATTCATTCTGGAGCAACTGGTTCGTTCAGGCAAACCTCGCCGGAACCGCATTCTACAGCAATGAGGAGCAGGGCTGGGAACTCTCTAAGAGCCCCTTCAAGAGCTTCCGCAACAACCTCGGCTTCTCTGTAGCTATCGGTAAGTGGTTCACCCCGGGTCTCGGACTCCGTACAAAGTTCAACGGCGTTTGGGGTCGCACCGTAGTTCCCGTTGAAAAGGAAAAGGCCTATGACGACAACGGCAATAAGTATTGGACATTGAACGAGCAGGTTCTCTTCAACCTGAGCAACATGTTCTGCGGATACAGCAACACACGTGTCTGGAACTTCATTCCCTACCTCGGTGCAGGTATCGGCCGCAACATGTCTGCAAACACCTACGCAATGGGTCTGTCTGCCGGTATCCTCAACACATTCCGTCTGAGCGATCGCTTCGCCCTCAACTTCGAATTGGGCTACGGCCTTTGGGAGACAGACATGGACGGAATCTCCTACGGTGCAATCGAGTCTAAGGACGGTCCCGCAAGCCGCGACCAGATGTTCAGCGTAGAAGTCGGTCTGACATACAACGTCGGCAAGACACGCTGGAACAAGACTCCGGACGTAGAAGCTCTCAAGGCTCTCTCTCAGAGCCAGATCGACGCTCTCAACGCCCAGCTGGCTGACTCTCAGAACGAGAACGCCAAGCTGAAGGATATGCTGGCTAACCAGAAGCCGGTTGAGACAACAAAGGTTGTTAAGGAAATCGCTGCTGCTCCCGTATCAGTATTCTTCAACATCGGCAAGTCTCGCATCGCTTCTAAGAAGGATCTCCAGAACGTTAAGGATCTCGTTGAGGTTGCTAAGGCTAACAACTCTAAGATTGTCGTTACAGGTTATGCCGACAGCAAGACCGGTAGCGCTGCCTTCAACCAGAAGCTCAGCCAGAAGCGTGCTGACGTTGTTGCCAACGAGCTCGTTAAGATGGGCGTAAGCCGTGACAACATCGAGGTTGTTGCTGCCGGTGGTGTCAACACTCTCTCACCCGTATCTTACAACCGTCGCGCTACCGTTGCTATCAAGTAATCGAAGCGACTGGTTTCAGAATACAGAAAAGCTACAGGCCGGTGCAGGACAAACGTTCTGCACCGGCTTTGTTTTTATTTAGGTCAGAGGCTTTTTAAAGTCAGAGGTCAGAGTGATGAGTGAAGAGGTGTGATTACTCTTGACGGATTGTAGAATAATATAAGAGTAATCATAACTCTTCACTCATCACTCTGACCTCTGACCTAAAAAAGCCTCTGACTTAACTAAACTACAATAAAAACGTACGATAGTCATGATTTTCGTACGATTTTACCAACCGAGGAAATGATAAAACATATAATTTTGCCGTAACATAAATCATCAGCCGTATTTCCCCGATATTAACAAGACAAACATATATTTATCAATGAGACAGACAATGAAACTGCTAAGACAAGCAGGAACATCGCTAAGACAAATCAAAAGTCCACGAATCACAATCGCCGCCATACTCATCATGGCCTCATCACTCCTTTCGCGGGCACAGGAGAGCAGCGTCAGAGACGCCTTCAGCGGCATCTGGCCCGTCACCGACCCGACACAGACCATCAGTCTGAACGGCCGTTGGAGCCTGAAAGTGACCGAAGGAACGGACAAGAGTGACAACGTTCCGCCCAAAGACGACAGCTGGAAGACCGTCCCTGTGCCCGGATGCTGGGACGTCAACGGTTTCTGCAAGCCGTCGTACGGCAAGGCAGAAGAGATGACCGGCTACTACCGCACGACGTTCAGCGTACCGGAGGAGTGGCGCGGCCGCCGCACGGTAATCCGCTTCGACGGTGTGCTCTACGGCTACGACCTATGGATAAACGGCCGGCATGCCGGCCGGTGGCGCTCAGGATACAACACGGCCTTATTCGACATAACGCCCTATCTCGTCAAGGGCGGACGTCAGGAGCTGGCCATGCGCGTCATAACCAACTTCCCCGGCAGCGACTTCGACTACAATGACGACTGGGCGCCGAGCGGAATCATCCGTGACGTGACGCTCTTCAGCGTCCCACAGACCCATATTTCCGACTTCCACTTAGAGACCGAGAGTGTCTCCAAGGCCGAAGCCACAATGCGCTTTGACTTCGAGGCAGCCAACGCCGGAAAGGCCGTAACGGTCAAGGCCGACATCATCTCTCCCTCCGGCGTCGCTGTCAGCTCGTTCGAGACTGCGCTTACCGGCGGCCGTGCGACACAGCGGGTAACAATCGGCGACCCACTTCTATGGACGGCCGAAACTCCCGACCTATATATAATAAGGTATAGTCTTTGGAACAAGAAACAGCTTCTCCAGAGCTTTGAGAACAAGTTCGGTGTCCGTAAGCTCACCATCGAAGGCAACATCATCAAGCTGAACGGCCGGCCGGTGAAGTTCCGCGGCGTCACCTGCCACTCCACAAGTCCCGTCACGGGCAAGGTCATCAACGACTCGCTGACCCTCCTCGACATGCGGCTGATGAAGGAAGCGTCAGTCAACTACATCCGCACATCCCACTATCCCCGCGAACCGCGGTTCTACGAGCTTGCCGACTCACTCGGTTTCTACGTCATCGACGAAGTGCCGTTCGGCTACGGCGACAAGAATCTGAGCCGACGGGCGTTCTATCCCGTGCTCCAGCAGCGCGCTCAGGCCACTATCCGCCGCGACCGCAACCACGCCTCCGTGCTCATCTGGAGCCTCGGCAATGAGAACCCGCTTACGGAAATATGCAAGCAGCTTGGCCAGTACGTGAAGGACAGCCTCGACGCCTCGCGCCCCGTATGCTATCCGCAGGTCGGTTCCTACTTCCGCCGCTTCAACTACGACTTCCCCGCCGTGGCCGACATCTACGCTCCCCACTACCCTACGACCTCACAGATCGACGGTTTCTACCAGCGCGCCGACCGTCCCGTCATATTCACCGAATACTGCCACACGCTCGGAATATCCTTTGAGGACCACGACCGCCAGTGGGAAATCATCGAACGCACGCCCTGCATCGCCGGCGGC
>ULPR01004309.1_pt1 | contig 14730 bp, 10 predicted proteins | sample 1953681 | NCBI WGS metagenome assembly ULPR01 (sample SAMEA4835634, study PRJEB28245) | human gut metagenome | biome: gut microbiome; material: fecal sample | place: Denmark | collected 2008 | reverse complement strand
CACCGGGAGCAGTTACCACGGCGACACCGGGAGCAGTCACTACAGCAACACCGGGAGCAGTTACCACGGCGAAACCGGGAGAGAGTAGTAAGCCGGCCGGACCGTCAGGCAGTGGAAAACCGGATGTAACGGCGAAACCGGGAGAGAGTGATAAGCCGAATGTACCAACCGCAGCACCGGGAGAGAGTGGTAAGCCGGCGAAACCGTCAGCATCACCGTCAGAGAGCAACAAGCCGAATGTGCCAACTGCAGCACCGGGTGCAAGTGATAAGCCGGCGAATCCAAGCGCAGCGCCGGGTGCATCAAAGAAGCCGTCTTCTACAGCAGTACCAACCCAGAAGCCGACCTCCACAAAAGCACCATCTTCAACGAGTGATGGAAAAACATCTGTAACCGTTGGATCTACTGTAACTTACAAAAATGCAAAATATCGCATTACCGGAAAGAATACTGCTGAATTTGTCGGTATTGTTAAGGGCAAGACAGTAAATATACCAGATACCATTACCGTGGGAGGGAAGGTTTATAAGATAACCTCTATTGCTGCCAAGGCATGTAGAGACAATACAAAGATTACGAAGCTTGTTATTGGAAAGAATGTAAAGAAGATTGGAAAAGAAGCATTCAGGAATTGTACAAAGCTGAAGAGCATTAATTGCAAGACGAAATTGTTAAAGGCAGGTAAAGTCAAGAAAAACGCATTTAAGGGCGTGAACAAAAAGGTTGTTTTGAAGGTGCCAAAGGCACAGAAAAGCCTTTATAAAAAATTGTTTATTTTCTAAGGTCAGATAAAGGAAAAGGAATGAACCGTTGTAAGTGGGTTATGCCGGGAGGTGTAACCCGCTTATTTTGTGTTCTTTTATCCTGCTTTATGAAAAATGTCGTTTTCTATGGAAAATAAAGGAATTCACGAAATTTGCCGATTATTATAGTAAGGATATGTTGTATCAGAACATGGATGTGTGCGCAGACCGAAGGTTTGCTTTCAAGGAGAATGAAAATGAAACAGGGAATGATTACAGGGAATATGGACGGTTCCTATCGCCGGGGCAGGACGACAGTGACCGGACATTCCAAAAGCCGGAGAACTTCAGCAGAAAAAACAAGGCGTACGGCGTCAACAGGTATAGCGAATGGAAAGCAGGGTGCTGTGGATCGCAGAGGCATTTATGATGAGAATGTGCAGTACGATGTGTCGGAGGGCAGAAGCAGAGTAGCGCAGATCTTAAGGCAACAGCAAAATATGTATTCCTATGAGGGAGACAGCTGCGTTACCGATCAGGGGGCAGGAGCGTCGGAAGACGCTGTACCGGAAAAGGGACAGATGACGAACCGGGCAAATGAAAAAACTCCGGTGAAGACGGGCACTGTGACTGCGGAACAAACAGCAGAAAGCGAAGCGGAGACTGACGGGGAGGATGTATCGGAAAATGCAGATACCCAGGGATATTCTGAGTCGGATATAGAGTATATGGAGCGTCTTCTGGAAAGCATGCGCAAAAGCAGGGAAAATATATCTAAAACCAATGCAAATGCAAAGAAGACACTCACCTATAATTACCGTAAAGTTTCCGGTGCAATTATGCGTGCCAAAACCAGAATCCAGGCGGGAAATGCCCTTGCTTCTGCAAAGTCAGAGCTTTCCGGTCTGAAACGCAAGGCGGGGTCCGGACAGTATAAGGACGAGGAACTGCAGATTGCGATCAACCATGCCAATAAAATGATCCGGACGGCACGTCGGAAGATGTCTCATCTGAAGCTGGAGGAAATGCAGAAAAAGAGTGACAACGATACGGTACACAGCAAAGAACGAAAAAATGAGAATATAAAAAAGCAGGAGCATGTACAAAACAGTACCGCAGTCAAAGCGGATCTGGATCAGCAGGTGCTCCAGTTAAAAAAGAGATTAAAACAGATCACGAAAGCGGAGAAGAACGGGCATCGTCGTTCTGAAAATTATGACCTTCTGCAGGCAGACATGGAATATTTAAAAAGAAAGATCGATCTGCTCCGGCAGGATCAGTCCGGACAGAGCAGCGATACAGCGCAGCAGAATGGTATGGAGAGTGCAGCGGGAACGGATATTGTGACCGGGACAACGACAGTGACGGGGACAGATACTTCTCAAAATGCCTCTGCGGTACAGGTGGCAGAGCAGGGAATGGCAGAACGGGCAGATTCCCCGCCGGCTACGGTTTTATAAAACAAAATACAATGTTATCTTACACGGCGCTTCGGCGCCGTATTTTAATGACATTAACGAAAATATGTGGTATAATTTGAAGGACAGACAAGCATAATATAAACAGAAGTATGATTATTATGAATAGAGGTCTGTTATGAGTAAAAATGAAAAATGGAAACCTATCATTCCGGCAGATAAAACACTGCCGGAATTTACACCAGTTTCTTTGATATTGGGACTGATTCTTGCTGTCGTATTTGGAGCGGCCAATGCTTATCTGGGATTGCGGGTTGGTATGACGGTTTCGGCGTCCATTCCGGCAGCAGTTATTTCCATGGGGATTTTGCGGTATCTGCTTCGCAGGGATTCTATCCTGGAAAACAACATGGTGCAGACCATTGGGTCGGCGGGAGAGTCTCTGGCGGCAGGAGCCATCTTTACCATGCCGGCGTTATTTATGTGGGCAGAGGAAAGCCATGAGGTGGCGATGCCGTCGTTTACGGAGATTGCTGCGATCGCAGTCTGCGGCGGGCTGTTGGGTGTCCTGTTTATGGTACCCCTTCGCAATGCGTTGATCGTGGAGGAACACGGGGCATTGCCGTTTCCGGAAGGGACAGCATGTGCGGAGGTGCTTCTGGCGGGAGAAGAAGGCGGTGCAAAATCAAAGGTAGTTTTTGCCGGGCTTGGGATTTCAGCACTGTATAAGTTTATTACAGACGGTTTGAAGCTGTTTCCATCGGAGGTACATTGGAATCTTCGTTCTCTCCGTACGGCGTTTGGTCTGGATGTGCTGCCGGCGCTGGCAGGAGTCGGTTATATCTGTGGCCAGCGGGTAGCGGCAAATATGTTTGCCGGTGGTGTGCTTGGCTGGTTTGTACTGATTCCGGCGATCGTTCTGTTTGGCGGCGATAATATGATCGCACCTGCTGCGGACCGGATTTCCGAAATGGACGTAATGAGCATCTGGGGAAGTTATATCCGGTATATCGGGGCAGGAGCCGTGGCGGCAGGAGGTATTATCAGTCTGATCAAGACATTTCCGGTGATCCTGCGGACCTTTACCAAGGCGGTCAGGGGCATTGGAGTACAACGGCAGGACGCTCTGCGCACCTCAAGGGAGCTTCCTATGGGAGCGGTTCTGGCAGGTGTATTGCTGATCGCCGTGGTGATCTGGCTTCTGCCGTCTGTTCCGGTCCGTTTGTTTGGGGCAATGCTGGTGATCATCTTTGGATTTTTCTTTGCGACGGTGTCCAGCCGTATGGTGGGGCTTGTGGGGTCCTCCAATAATCCGGTCTCCGGTATGGCGATCGCAACTCTGCTGATCGCGACGGCACTGTTGAAGGGAACAGGAATGACCGGGTATACCGGTATGGTATCTGCGATTTGTGTGGGGACGGTGATCTGTATCGTGGCTGCAATGGCAGGAGATACGTCACAGGATCTTAAAACAGGCTTTATCGTGGGAGCCACTCCTATGTGGCAGCAGATCGGAGAGCTGATCGGTGCGGTTGTGGCGGCACTTACCATTGGCGGTGTGATGTATCTGCTTCATGCGGCATGGGGCTTTGGTAATTCGTCACAGCTTCCGGCACCGCAGGCAACCCTGATGAAGCTGGTGGTAGAGGGCGTGATGGGTGGCACATTACCTTGGGGGCTTGTCTTTTGCGGAGTTTTTGTTGCCATTGTGATTGAGATCCTGGGGCTCCCGGTATTACCTGTTTCCATCGGCCTTTATCTGCCGATTCATCTGTCAGCTCCGATTTTTGTGGGAGGAATGATCCGGAAACTGGTAGAATCCCAAAAGATGGACACAGAGGAAGCAGCCGCTTTAAAAAAAGACCGCGTGGACAGAGGTCTTTTATACAGCTCCGGTATGATTGCCGGAGAGGGACTGATTGGTATTTTACTTGCCGTTCTCGCAGTAATTCCGATGCGGGGAGGAACGGTAGCACAATATATACAGCTTAATTTTTCATTGGGAAATGCAGGAGGCATTGTATTTTTTATTTTCTTGCTGCTTTCATTTTTAGGTATTGTTAGAAAGGTGAGGTAATTTGTATGGCAGTATTAGAAGGATTGGAACCACAGGAGGTTTTTCGATGGTTTGAGGCAATCTGCGGGATTCCCCATGGTTCATCAGACACCGGAAGGATCAGTGATTTTCTGGTGGATTTTGCGGTGCAGAGGGGACTCAAATACCGGCAGGATGAATGGAATAATGTTATCATATGGAAAGCGGCTTCTCACGGATATGAGCAGTCGGCACCGGTGATGCTGCAGGGGCATATGGATATGGTCTGTGAGAAGGAAGCGGACTGTGATATTGATTTTGCTGCAGAGGGACTCCGGCTGAAGCTTCAGGATGGTGTGATTTTTGCAGAGGGAACGACACTGGGTGGCGATGATGGCATTGCGGTAGCGTATGCTCTGGCGATCCTTGATGCAGAGGATATTCCACATCCGCCGCTGGAGGCAGTCTTCACAGTAGACGAGGAGATTGGTATGCTGGGGGCGGCAGCCATGGACTGCTCTGATCTTCATTCGCGGATCATGCTGAATCTCGATTCGGAGGATGAGGGACATTTGCTGGTAAGCTGTGCCGGGGGTGTCACCACAGAGGCGCATCTGCCGGTAGTCTGGGAGACTGCGGGCGGAGAAGTGATAAGACTTACCATAACAGGCTTGCAGGGCGGTCATTCCGGTGTCGAGATCGACAAGGGGCGTGGTAATGCATGCTGTCTGCTGGGCAGGACACTCTATGCGTTGAAGGAGGCAGGGAACTTCCGGCTGCTTCGGCTGGATGGAGGCATGAAGGACAATGCCATACCGAGAGAGGCTGTGGCAGAGCTTGTGTGTGAATCGGGAGATTACAGCAGGATCATAGACGGTCTGAGGGAGATGTACCGGAATGAGTACAGACAAACGGATCCGGATATTGACATATTATGGGAAAGACAAGGGGTCAAAACGGGACAGAAGGCTATGACGAGCCGGGACACAGACCGGGTGATCGCTGCACTGGTAAATCTGCCGGGCGGGATTCAGAGGATGAGCTTTGATATTCCGGGACTGGTGCAGACCTCGTTAAACCTTGGTATTATGATCACGAAGCAGGAAGAGGTGTCCTTCTCCTTTTCTGTCAGAAGCAGCATTGGCTCCGAGAAGGAAGAACTGGTACAGAGAATACAATGTCTGATGGAGGCTTTGGGAGGAAGTGTTACATGCACCGGGGCATATCCGGCATGGGAGTACCGGCAGGATTCCCCGCTGAGGGATCTGATGATACAGATCTATCAGGAGCAGTATGGAGAGAAGCCGGTGGTAGAGGCACTTCATGCCGGAGTGGAATGTGGCCTGTTTGCCGGAAAGCTGCCGGGACTGGACTGTGTATCTTTTGGTCCGGATATGGATGATATTCATACACCAAAAGAGTCCATGAATGTGGAAAGTGTACGCAGAACCTGGAAATATGTTCTGGAGATCTTAAGAAGGTTAAAGTAAAAGTGCAGCAAGAGAAATGGGGAACGTTATGGGAAAATATTTGGTTGTTTCCAGAGTGGAGACACTTCGGGAGCATATGGCACTGAGCAGAGAGTATGGGGTTGGATTTGAGATCAACGATTTCTTTGATCCGGAGCTGTTAGAGGATCCGGAAAGACAGCAGGAGATCATAGATACTTATCTGGAAGTGGGACTTCCGGAGGGAAGTACTATGCACGGTGCATTTCTGGATGTGACGGTATTCAGTCAGGATCCGCTGGTCCGGGAGGTATCGCAGAGGCGGATGCGCCAGAGCATGGAGATTGCAAGAAAGCTGCAGGTGAAGGGTGTGGTATTTCACACCAATGTCAATCCGATGCTTTCCTCCAGAGAATATGATATCCGGGCCATTGATATGACGGCAGATTATCTGAAAATACTTCTGGCCGATTTTCCGGACATAGAGATTTATCTGGAAAATATGTTTGATGCTTCCCCGGATATTCTGGTGAGGATTTCAGAGAGGCTCATGGATTTTCCTAATTACGGTGTCTGTTTTGATTATGCCCACGCTGTGATCTATGGATTTCCGATGGCAGTCTGGATCCGCCAGCTGGCACCGTATATGAAGCATATACATATTAACGATAATGATCTCAAGCATGATCTTCACCTGGCTTTAGGCACAGGCAAGATCATATGGAGCCAGTTTTTTGATTATTATGATACATATTTTAGTAACTGTTCGGTGCTGATCGAGACACCGCAGCCGGAAGCACAAAGGATATCATTAGAATACTTGACAGATATAGGAGGCTTATATGGAGAATAGGCGGGTATTAAATGCAGAGGAACTATTAGAAAAGATATTTTTCTTTATGAATGAGATGGTAGATACGAAGGATTTCGGGTCTACGATCCTGCTTTTGACAGAACTTGGGCGTACTCTTGCCAATTCGGAAAGAGCCTCCTTCTGGTACTGGGACAGAGCCAAGAAAGAGTATTGGACACTGGTAGCGCTTGACAGTCCCCGTATCGTGGTTCCGGAGGGAAGCGGTATCGTGGGAGCCTCGATAGCCGGCAATGAGACGATTCTGATTAACGATCCTTATCAGGATGATCGGTTTAATCAGGAGGTGGATAAAGAGACGGGATACCAGACCAGATCCATTCTCTGTATTCCGGTGACGAACTCCAAGGGGGATGTGATCGGGGCATATCAGGCGATCAATAAAATGGATGATCAGGGATATTGGTATTTTGATGACCGGGATGAAAAGCGACTTGCAATGGCGGCCGTTTTTTGTGGCAAAACACTGGAGTCCCAGATTTTGTACAGTGAATCGCAGCTTGATCAGTTGACGGGGTTGAAAAACCGCCGGGGATACTATGAATATTATGAAAAGAATGTCCATCCTTATCTGTTGAAACAATCCTGTTCCATTGTGATGGCAGACATCGATTTCTTTAAACGTGTCAATGATACCTATGGACATAATGCAGGAGATGTTGTATTGAAATGCATTGCTTCTATTCTCAGAAATATGGCGGGAACATCCGGTGAGGTGATCCGCTGGGGCGGCGAGGAGTTTGTGATCCTTTTAAAGGAGTGTGCCGTGTCCCAGGCGGCAGCTTTTGCTGAGAATGTCCGCAAAAAGGTAGAGTCTTCCATCTGTTATTTTGAAGATGTGCCGATCCGCGTGACTATGTCCTTTGGTGTGAAGGCACTGGATTCCCATTTGTCACCGGAGGAGAATGTAAAGGGTGTGGATGAGAAGCTTTATGAAGCCAAAACGGCTGGACGCAACCGGGTAGCGGTTGACGAAATCTGATGTAGGGGGATAGATTGGGTATGGGAAAATCCGTTTTTATCAGTTACAGCTCAAAGGATGAGCGATACATAAAAAAAATGACACAGATGCTGGAGAAAATGGGGATTTCATATTGGATCGCACCGGATATGATACCGGCGGGTTCGAATTATGCCAGAGAGATTCCAAAAGCGATCCGGGATTGCGAGATATTTTTGCTGGTTCTTTCCCAGGCATCCCAGCAGTCAATCTGGGTGGAAAAGGAGATTGACAGTGCCATTTATTACCGGAAAACTATTGTGCCGTTTCAGATTGATGACAGCGTAATGACAGATATGTTCCGGTTTTATCTGAATAATGTGCAGACGATTCGTTGTGCCAACCGGCCGAAGGAAGCAATCGAGGAATTGAAGCATCGTCTCAGATCACTTTTGATGGGACCGAAGGAGGTTGCAGGAAATATAACTGTACCAAATAGCGGACAGAACAAGGATAGACAGGCAGGGAAAGGATCAGAACAGCATAGCGCAAAGCCGGAGCCGCCCAAGGAACAGGAAACATCAAAAACAGAGAATGTGACCAAATCGGAGCCGCAGGAGAAGCCGGACCCAAAACAGCACAGTACAACGGGAATCCGAAAAAAAAGATCTTCATTTCTGGGATCAAGCGGCATTCCCACAGAGTGTAAATATTGTGGCGGGAAGCTGGAGAAAATCTCTCAGGGAGTATACCGTTGTAAAGAATGTGGCAAAGAAAATTATGATTATCTCCGGACGGTACGCAATTTTCTTCAAAGAAACGGGGCAAAGCCGGCGTTTGTGATCGAACGGGAGACCGGTGTACCCCGGAAGGTGATCGAACAGCTGATCTCGCAGGAGTATCTGGAGATACCGAAGATGGAGACCGCAAGGCTTTCATGTGTGCGCTGCGGAGCATCGATCCGGACAGGTACTTTATGTGACCGGTGTAAAGAAATTGGAATCCGGACAGGAAGCTCTTCTTCCGGAACGGGAGGTTGGCATTCCTCCAGACGTCGATAACTGCTATTTGCTTGAGGAAAGGTAAATAGCTTTGATGGTAGAAATGAGGATTATATGGGGAGAAATATATGGGTGATCGGCAATGACCGTCAGGAAATGATAGAAGCTCAGCGCAGGATTAATTCCACGGGTGGCATGAGAGCAGTCTGCAAGCTGTCTCTGGAGGCGGTACAAAGATCCATAGAGGAGAGGCGGCTTGTGGAAAAGGCAAGTCAGGAATGGAGAGAAGCACCTTCCTTGATTGTGGTGGATTATGGTATGTCCCAAAAAGAGGACTTTGCTACAGTATCCTATATTAAAAAGCAGAAGGATCTGGCGGGTGTTCCGTTATTTTTTATGACAGAGGTGAGAACAAAGCAGCTTGATCGGGAGTGCTATTCATGGGGAGCGACAGTAGTTTTACATAAACCATTTTCCAGAGAAGGGATCATGCGTATTGAGCAGACAGCATGGCAGCATGATGTGACGAAAAATTACGAAAAGCTTTTGGTACAACAGGCAAACCACCTGCGGGAACAGGAGGAGATCGTAAAGCTGAACCGCCAGTTGGAAGCAAGGAACAGTCTGCTTCGTCAGGTATTTGGGCAGTACTTTTCCGATGATATTTTCAATGAGATCCTGGAGCATCCGGAGGGGGCCGCTATCGGTGGCAAAAAGCGGGAGCTGACAGTTATGATGGCGGATCTCAGAGGATTTACCTCTATTTCCGAGGGATTGTCGCCGGAGAAGGTCACGGATGTTTTGAATTACTTTTTTCAATGTATGCTTCCGGCACTGACGGAGCATAAAGGGACGGTGATCGAGTATCTGGGAGATTCGATCCTGGCGGTCTTTGGAGCACCGATCGCTTCGGAGCATCAGACGGAAAATGCCATTGCGGCAGCGATCAAGATGCAGAACAATATGGAACAGGTCAATGAATACTGCACCCGGAACGGATATCCACTGATGGAAATTGGAATTGCCATTCACCGGGGAGAGGCATTTATCGGGAATGTGGGTTCCGAGCAGCTGATGAGGTACAATGTGATCGGCAGCGTGGTCAATGAATGTTCCCGGATCGAAAGCTTTAGTGTAGGCGGGCAGGTTTTGGCATCCAGAGATTGTCTGAGCCATATTAATGCACCGGTGGAGATTTCCTCCCAGCAGGAGATTCAGGCAAAGGGAATGCAGTATCCTATTACGGTGTGTGAGATCCGGTCCATCCGGGGCAGTTATAATTGCCAGATCAGGGAACAGAGAAATGATGTACTTCATTTGGTAGACAGATGGGTGCTGTTTAATATGTATCCCATTGAAGGTAAACTGATACAGGATATCTGTGTCACCGGAAGACTGTGCCGTTTTTCGTACAAGCGTGCTGTGGTACAGATGGACGAAAAAGAGGAATATGATCTACGGATAGGGATGGATGTGGAAATATTTGCCGCCGGGGATGACGGCAGGGCATTATTTACGGAGATTTATGCTAAGATTGTTGAGATTAAGGATGGATTCCTTACCTTACGCTTTACCCATGTAAACCGAAGCTTTCGCAGTTTTGCAGGGCAGATATGGGAGAAACAGGAGGAGTAATGGGAGAAGAGAAAAACACAAAATGGAAGTATGTACCGGATATGGGACATCATATGCTTCCACAGGCGGAGATCTGCTGCAGGGATCAGGATGAGAAGCTGGTGGCGGCACAGATTTCGGAGGAGCAGGCAGCGCAGTTCTTGAAGCATTCGGAAACGGAACAGGAGAATGCGGTGTGGGATAATGGATGGCTGCAGGAAAAGCTGGATATGCTCCGTGCATCGGGCAATCATTTTCTGCTGCTTTTGTGGGGAGAACATGAGGAGAAATGTCTGTTGTTTTTGAGTGATACAAAACGGGTGCGTCCGCTGGAATTTCTGGATTATCTGATGCCGGACTTTGGGCTGATCCGGGGAGATGTGTCCTGTGCCAGTGTACGGGTATCATCGGTGATACTCAAGCTGCAGATGGAAGCACAGGGGACGGAGAAAACCATTGAATATCTGATGAATCAGGCAGAGTCCTATTTTCGGGACTGTGATTGGATCGATGCGAGGGAGTATGGGGAAGCCCATACAGAGGAAATTAAGTCATTTGAATATTATCGTAAGAAACGGGTGGCGTGGGCTTATGTCAAAACAACGGACGTGTCTCCGGCGGGAACAACCTTGTGGATCCGTTCATTGGAAAATGAGTCCGGGCTGGAGATTACAGCGGCAGAGGATACATATATTATGATTGGCTGTAAGGGCGAGATCTACGATATTGAGCGTCAGAAGTTTGAAAACAGCTATGAAACTACCAATGAGCCGCTGGATGTATTTACGCAGATGATGGACTTCTGGCCGGAGCTTCAGAAGCTGCCGGAGCAGGACTTTATCAGCATTGATGAGTATGCCCGTTTATGTTATCCGAAGCAGGAGGCCGGAATTTATGCCCGCCGTCTGGAAAAACGAACAAAGATTTTCCCGGTGGGGAAAAGCCATGAATATTTCCTTGGCCGAAAGGGAGATTATATGGCGGTGCGTCCTGATGATCTGACAGATATCTATGTGATCCGGGGAGATATTTTTGGACAGACATATGAGGAAAACTGACTATCTATCCCAAAAATCGGACAGATATTTTCCCATAGAGTCTGCGGTGACGACATCATAAGGGAACCATTCTCTTGGAAATAAGGACTGATAACTGTTTTGCAGGAAGCGTTCATCCAGCAAAAGGATGGCACCCCGGTCAGAATCGGTACGGATCACACGACCGGCGGCCTGCAGGACTTTATTCATACCTGGGTACTGGTACGCGTAGTTAAAGCCGGTACCCTTTTTTTCGTCAAAATAATTCCGGAAAAGTTCATTTTGTGTACATACCATAGGCAGCCCGGTTCCTGCGATCACTGCACCGATCAGCCGGCTGTCCTTAAGATCGATCCCTTCGCCGAAGATTCCGCCCATTACACACAGACCGATGGTGGTTTTTGTCGGTGTGTCCTCAAAATGGGACAGGAACTCCTCCCGTTCCGTTTCACTCATGGAAGTTTCCTGAACATAAACATTGACACATTCCTGACAGTAGGAGGAGCTTTCGATATAACTCCGGATGTCCTCCAGCATACGGTAAGAAGGAAAAAAGATCAGATAATTTCCCGTTTTTGCCTGGATGAAACGTAAAATATAATCGCTGATGCGCTGATATTCTGCCGGGGTGCGTCGGGTATATTTCGTGCTTACGTCCCTTGCGATCATCAGAAGGCGGTTGGAGGAGGAAAACGGGGAGGGAGCGTAAATGGCATAGTCATCCTCCCGTCCTGCCAGCTGATCCCGGTAGTACTGTACCGGAAGCAGGGTTGCCGAAAAAAAGACGGCGCAGCGTCCCCGTTTCAGGTAACTGTCCAGATTGCCGGAGGGGTCCATACACTGCAGATGGAGATAAAATGCTCCGGCAGGATCGTAGTCCCCGTAAATAATATATTTTTCATCTAATGTTTCGTAAATGGACAGAAAAAAGCGCAGCTCAAAATAAAATGCCAGAACATCCTCTCTGGAATCACTGTCCAGAGGCAGCGCAGCCGGATCCCCCGGTGTAATGTCGGGGAGTGCTGTATAATCTCCGGAGTCCGTCCGGCTGTGAAGATATTCTTCTAACAGGGAGGAGAGGCGCAGCGCCTTCATTACAAATGGTTCAATCTCAATGGAATCATAAATTTTTCGTTCTTCGCATTCCCGTTTTAACTCCAGAAGCTCTTTGTTACAGCGTTCCAGACTGCGGGCAATTTTGCGGGAGTGAGTGGTCATGATCTTTTTGATCTTGAGAAAATCCTCCTTGATCAGCGTAGAAGAGTACATTTCACGGGCGCGGTCCACCAGATTGTGTGCCTCGTCGATCAGGAATATATAGGGATTTTCTGTCTCCTGGGCAAAGAAACGTTTCAGGCATGCCGTGGGATCAAAGGCGTAATTGTAGTCACCGATGATGGCATCGCACCATGTACTCACATCCAGGCTCATTTCAAAGGGACAGACATTATGCTTCTCAGCATAGGAGAGGATCATATCACGGGAGATGGAATCCTCCTGGGTCAACAGATCATACACGGCATCATTGACCCGGTCAAAATGACCCAAAGCTCTGGGGCATGCCTGAGGGTTGCACTGGGGCTTATCTAAAATGCAGATTTTTTCTTTGGCGGTCAATGTGATAAATTTGAGCCGCATGCCCTGTGCCGCAAGGAGAGTAAAGGACTCCTGGGCAACGGTCCGGGTAATGGTCTTGGCAGTAAGATAAAAGATTTTTTCGGTGATTCCCTCGCCAATGGATTTGACGGCAGGAAACACAGTGGAGATAGTTTTACCTACTCCGGTAGGTGCTTCGATGTAGAGACGTTTCTTCCGAAGAATACTTTGATAAACACCCTTCACGAGAGTCTGCTGTCCCTCCCGGTAATCAAAGGGAAAGCGTAAGCTCCGGATCGTGAGGTTGCGCTCCTCCTGCCATTTGATCTCCCAGGCAGCCCATTTGGCATACTCCTGTACCAGATCCAGAAACCAGTTCTCAATCTTCCGGAAGGAAATGCGTTCCTCAAAGATGCGCACCTCCTCTGTGGGAATATGGCAGTATGTCATCCGGATACCGATATTCTTGAGCTTGTTTTTCTTTGCGTAGATATAGCCGTAGCACATGGCCTGTGCCTTGTGGACCAGAACCGGTTCCTTCAGACGGGAGACATGACGGTAAATTCCCTTGATCTCGTCAATGGTCATGCCACTTCCGTCTTTTGCCGGGAAAATGCCGTCGGCGCGCCCCTCCACAGTAATTTCAAGGGAAACCCCATCATAGGTTACAGGTACGGTAATGTCTAAGGGAACCTCGGCCAGATAGGTGGAGCCCATGCGTTTCTGAAGCTTTTTGTGGATCCGGGTACCCTCCTGCATGGCGTCGGGATCCGCCAGACCACTTTCGGACGCAACAATATCGCCGCTTCGCAGAATAAACTCTACGAGATTACGCACAGAAATTTTAACGCAGTGCACGGGATCCCTCCTTTCCTATAGCATCTTCTCCAGCATATCGCGATCCCAGAGAACAACCCCGATCTTGTCTGCCAGCTTACGGGCGGCAGGGGTAAAATATTGATTGGTCAGAACCATCGCGACATGACATTCATAAAATGCGCGTCCCGCATATACCTGCTGGACAGCTTCGATGCCCACGTCGTAGTTGTATCGCTTGCACTGGATCGCAAAGGAAATTCCGTCCCGGTAAGCAAGAACATCTACGCCGAAATCGCCGCTTGCCTTCGTGTTCTCTGCCAGCTCAAAACCGTTGGAGGCAAGAATGTCGCAGGTCAGAGCTTCAAAATCCGCACCGGAGATATCGTCCAGATCGGTCAGTGACCAGTCCCCGCGAATATAGCGGCTCCGGGAACGAAACAGAGAGTGGATCTTGCAAAGGCAGAAGATCATAAAAAGAAGTCCTACGCAGACTGCCGGGGCAAAAAAATCCCGCGGTGCTCCCAGAAAGAGAAATACAAGTCCCACAGGAACCAGTGCCGCCAGCATACCCCACAGGAATATATATAAAGTCAATCGCTTATGTCTCATAATAAATTTTAATCCTTTCCGAGTCCTTAAAATTTGGACTGCAGGAACAAAGTCACCGTGTGAAAGTTAAGTTTCACAACATTCTTAAACAGATTACAGAATGTTTGTTCGGCAAAGAATATATTATATGATGGCGGAAGAAAATGCAAGGCGGAAAAAGTGAAAAAAACGGAAAGAAAATAAAACCATGTGTGTGATACACTATATTTGCAGCTTGTTTTATGATAGGAAAACATAAGGAGGAACTATTTATGAAGAAGGGTTATAAGGCAATCGCAGTGACTCTCAGTATGGTGCTGGCGTTGACCGGTGTTGTTGGAGGGGCTCCTATGAAAGGCGAGGCAAAAGCCAAAATTAAACTGAACAAGAAAAAGGTGACATTGACTGTAGGTAAAAGCGTGAAGCTGAAGCTTAAGGGTACCGGCAAAAAGGCAAAGTGGTCATCCAGCAATGAAAGCGTTGCCATGGTGAGCAGTACCGGTAAGGTTATGGCTGTGAGCGTGGGAAAAGCGAAAATAAGAGCCAAGATTAAGAAAAAGAAATATTCATGTAGTGTAACCGTTAAAGGAAAAACAACAGAGCCGGAGAAATTCTGGCCT
>ULPR01037948.1_pt1 | contig 14933 bp, 11 predicted proteins | sample 1953681 | NCBI WGS metagenome assembly ULPR01 (sample SAMEA4835634, study PRJEB28245) | human gut metagenome | biome: gut microbiome; material: fecal sample | place: Denmark | collected 2008 | reverse complement strand
TAGCCGCCGATGGCGCCGGTGCCGATAATACCGTATTTCATAATTTTCGCTGTCTTTTGTGTCATTGTCATATTTCAGAATATCGTGCAAATGTAGCGATTTTTATCCTTACCGGCCGTAAATTCGAAATAAAAGCGTAACTTTGCAGGGTTATTTTATATGCGTTAACTGTGGAACAAAGCAAATCTGGCCTGCTTGGCCATATAAAGTATCCCGACGATCTGCGTCGACTCAGCGTCGACCAACTGCCCGAGGTGTGCCGCGAACTGCGCGAAGACATAGTCGAGGAGTTGTCGGTAAACCCCGGCCATCTGGCTTCGAGCCTCGGCGTGGCCGAAATCACTGTAGCCTTACATTACGTATATGACACGCCCTACGACCGCATCGTCTGGGACGTGGGCCATCAGGCCTACGGTCACAAAATACTGACCGGCCGACGCGAACAGTTCTCGACGAACCGTAAGCTCCACGGCATCATGCCCTTCCCCTCGCCCACCGAGAGCGAATATGACTCGTTCGTCTGCGGACATGCCAGCAACTCCATATCCGCCGCACTGGGAATGGCTGTGGCGGAGGAGAGGTTTGCGGGGAGTGAGGAGTGTGGAGTGAGGAGTGAGAATAGCGGCATAAAGGATGGAAATGAAGCGCCGGAGAACAGCAAGGACATTTCTCCCTCCTCCCTCCTCCCTCCTCCCTCCTCGAATACTCCTCCCTCCTCGAAAAAGAAACGCCACATCGTCGCAGTTATCGGCGACGGCGCCATGAGCGGCGGACTGGCCTTCGAAGGCCTCAACAACGTCTCGTCGACACCGAACGACATGCTCATCATCCTCAATGACAACAACATGAGCATCGACCGCAGCGTCGGCGGCATGAAACAATATCTCCTGGAGCTGAACACCAACGAGACATACAACGCCCTGCGCTTCCGCGCCGGCAACTGGCTGCGCTCCAAAGGATTTCTCGCCGACGACCGCCGCAACGGACTCATCCGCCTCGGCAACGCGCTGAAATCGGCCATCAGCCACCAGCAGAACATCTTCGAAGGACTCAACATCCGCTATTTCGGGCCCTTCGACGGACATAACGTCAAGGAACTCGTGCGCATCCTGCGGCAGCTCAAGGACATGAAAGGCCCGAAGCTGCTACACCTCCATACGACAAAAGGAAAGGGATATGAGCCGGCCGAGAAAGCCGCCACGATATGGCACGCGCCGGGAAAGTTCGACCCCGCCACGGGCCAGCGCATCAAGAGCGAGAAGCCCGGCATGCCGCCGAAATATCAGGATGTCTTCGGTCACACGCTTCTCGAACTTGCCCGTCAGAACCCCCGCATCGTCGGAGTGACCCCCGCCATGCCCACGGGATGCTCGATGAACATCATGATGGAAGCCATGCCAGACCGTACGTTCGATGTCGGCATCGCCGAGGGCCATGCCGTGACCTTCTCCGGAGGCATGGCCAAGGAGGGACTGCTGCCTTTCTGCAATATCTACAGCGCCTTCGCGCAACGCGCCTACGACAATATCATCCATGACGTGGCCATCCTTCGGCTGCCCGTCGTCATCTGTCTCGACCGTGCCGGACTGGTCGGCGAAGACGGAGCGACCCACCACGGCGCCTTCGACATGGCCGCCCTGCGCCCCATTCCCAACCTCACCATCGCCTCGCCGATGAACGAACACGAGCTGAGACGGCTTATGTTCACTGCCCAACTGCCCGACAAGGGAACGTTCGTCATACGCTATCCGCGCGGCCACGGCGTGATTCGCGACTGGCAGTGCCCGCTTGAAGAAGTCGTCGTCGGCACAGGACGGCGCTTGAAAGACGGAAATACCATGGCCGTGCTGACCATCGGCCCGATAGGAAACACCGCCGCCGAGGCCATCGCCGACGTCGAACACCAGCACCCTGAAATACAGGTGGCACACTACGACATGCGTTTCCTGAAGCCGTTGGACGGCAATATCCTCGAAGAAGTGGCACGGCGGTTCGATCACATAATCACCGTCGAAGACGGAGTGCGCAACGGGGGCTTCGGTTCGGCCGTACTCGAATGGATGGCCGACAACGGCCATGCACCGCGGCTGACACGCCTCGGTCTGCCCGACAACTTCGTCGAACACGGCACCGTGGCCCAGCTGCAGCACATCGTCGGCATCGACAAGGAGACCATTGCAGCTGCAATAATGAGCAACATGACTCCAACAACAGTAAGATTATGAAGATTATCATTGCCGGTGCCGGCGCAGTAGGCACACACTTGGCCAAGCTCCTCTCCCGCGACAATCAAGACTGTACGCTGATTGACGAGGACGAGGACCGGCTGGCCGGACTCGACGGCGAATACGACATCATGACCGTTCAGGACTCGCCGACCAGCATCCGCGCCCTCAACGAGGCAGGAGCACAGGACGCCGACCTCTTCGTCGGAGTCACACCGGACGAGAGCCGGAACATGAACGCGTGCATGATTGCCCACGCCATGGGCGCAAAGAAGACCGTGGCACGCATCGACAATTACGAATATCTCGCCCCGAACCTCAGTTCATTCTTCAAGAAGATGGGCATCGACTCGCTCATCTATCCCGAAGTCCTGGCCGCACGTGACATCAACAACTGCCTCAGCCTGAGCTGGGCACGCCAGCAATGGGATGTCTTCGGCGGCACGCTGGTGCTCCTCGGCGTCAAGCTCTACGCCACATGCGAGATTCTCAACCAGCCGCTGCGCACGCTCTGCGGGCCCGACGACCCCTATCTCGTGGTGGCCATAAAGCGCGGGACGGACACAATCATCCCCGGAGGTAACGACGAACTGCGCGAACGGGACATGGTGTTCTTCATGACCAGACGCGAGGATGTGCCCTACATACGCCGCATTGTCGGCAAGGACCACTACCCCGACGTGCGCAACGTCATCATCATGGGAGGCAGCAAGACTGCCGTCAGGGCCTCACTGAAATCGCCGGACAACATGAAGATAAAGGTCATCGAGCGCAATGAGGAACGCTGCGAGCGCCTCAACCAGCTGCTCGGAGAGACCGACACCATGGTCATTCACGGTGACGGACGCGACATAGGACTTCTCGAAGAAGAGGGAATAAAAAACACCCAGGCTTTCGTCGCACTGACAGAACACGCCGAAACCAACATCCTCGCCTGTCTGACAGCCAAGCGTCTGGGCGTCAGAAAGACCATAGCGATGGTCGAGAACCTCGACTACGTGAAGATGGCGGAGGAACTCGACATCGGAACCATCATCAACAAGAAGACCATTGCGGCCAGCCATATCTATCAGATGATGCTCGACGCCAAGGTCAGCAACATGCGCTCACTGATGCTGGTGGACTCGGAAGTGGCCGAATTCACCGCCGCACAGGGCTCGCCGGTGACGAAGAAGCCCGTCAAGGCGCTCGGACTGCCGTTCGGAGTGACCATCGGCGGACTGGCAAGGAACGGCAAGGGCATGCTCGTCAACGGTAATTCGCAGATCGAAGCGGGCGACGCCGTGATGGTGTTCTGCCACGAACAGAACATGAAGAAGATAGAGAAGTACTTCAAAACCGCCTCGTTATGGTAGTCGCAGGATTGTATCCAAATATCAATTCACCCCGTTATGGTAAACTTTAGGATTGTCTCCAAAATCATCGGACAGCTCCTTTTCCTCGAAGGGGCGTTCATGCTGTGCTGCTTTCTGATGGCTCTCTACTACGACGAAGACGACGTCATGGCTTTCATAATATCCCTGATAGCCACCGTCGGGGCGGGACTTGTCTTCAAATACTTCGGCCGTGACGCCTCCAACAACATGAGCCGGCGCGACGCCTACCTCGTCGTGACGTCAACGTGGATTATCTTCAGCGTCTTCGGTATGCTGCCATACATCGTCGGCGGATACATAACCCACCTGCCGGATGCCTACTTCGAGACCATGTCGGGATTCACGACGACCGGCGCGACCATCCTCGACAGCGTTGAGGAGCTGCCCCACGGGATCCTCTTCTGGCGCTCGCTGACCCAATGGATAGGCGGACTGGGAATCGTTTTCTTCACCATCGCCATCCTTCCGTCGATGGTCGGGGGAAGCGTGAAGGTCTTCGCGGCCGAAGCCACCGGCCCCATAAGGTCGAAGATGCACCCCCGTCTGAGCACAAGCGCGAAGTGGATATGGTCCATTTACCTCGGTCTGACGGTGGCCTGCATGCTCGCTTTCTGGGTGGCGGGAATGAGTCTGTTCGACAGCGTCAACTATTCGATGTCCACGACGGCAACGGGCGGTTTCTCAACCCATAACGACAGCACCGAATATTTCCGCTCGCCGGCCATAGAATACGCCGGAATAGTATTCCAGTTCCTTTCCGGAATCAATTTCACGCTGCTCTACATGGCCGCCTTCAAGGGCAAACTGCGCAACATGCTGTCCAATTCCGAGTTCCGGCTATACATCGCCGTCGTCTCCATCGCGACGGTATGGATAATGTATCTGCTCATCGCCCGGCTGGACTACGGCTTTGAACGCGCTTTCCGCAGCGCCCTGTTCCAAGTCGTTTCGTTCATAACGACGACAGGACTGTTCAACGACAACGCCGGTGCATGGCCTCACATAACGTGGGTCATCCTCGGTTCGTGCATGTTCATCGGGGCCTGTGCTGGTTCGACGAGTGGCGGATTCAAGTGCATCCGCGGCGTCATGGTGCTCAAGATTCTGCGCAACGAGTTCCGCCATCTGCTCCATCCGAACGCCGTTCTGCCCGTCAAAATCAACGGCCAGAGCGTCGCCCAGTCGAAGATAGCGACGCTGCTGGCGTTCTTTTCGGCATACGTGCTGATGTGTCTGATTGCCGCCACGATTATGATTGTGGCCGGAGTGGACAATGTCAACGCCATCACAATCTCGCTGAGCTGTATGGGCAACGTCGGTCCGACGCTCGGAACGGAAATCGGTCCGGTCATGTCGTGGAGCCAGTTGCCCGACATCGTGAAATGGATTTGCTCCCTGCTGATGCTCATGGGACGTCTGGAAATAATGTCGGTGCTCCTCCTCTTCACCCGCAGCTACTGGACGGAGAACTGATTCAAGTATGTTTTAAGGGGATAGAATAATATTTTTAAGGAGATAGAAGGAGCTAAAAGGAGAAAAAGGAAGATAAAGGACGCATGTCTTGACATTTGAACAAAGACCATTGTCCTTTATCTTCCTTTTTCTCCTTTTAGCTCCTTCTATCTCCTTAAAAATATTATTCAATCTCCTTAACCGTCTCCTTTCATCTCCTTAACCGTCTCTTTCTCCCCGTCAGTTGTCCCATCCAGCAGCCGGCTGACGTCCTCCTGAAGCCGGACGAACTGCGGACAGTACATATATCCCATGTTCTTCTTCAACATGGAGCGTATGTCAGCGATGCTGTTTTCGTAGCACGACATTTCGTTGCGCATCTGCGTGCGGTGGGCCGCCGTGGCATAGATCTCCCTTTCGCGTTCCTGCCGCAGCCGGTTGCACACCTTGTTGAGTATCGGAACGACCACGGTGTCGAAGACGTGGTGCCCCTGTATATAAAGATATGTGGTCTGCGGCGTCACCCCCAGCGCCGTAAGTTCGTCCTTCAGGCGCAGATAGCTGGTCTTGGCCTTGGGGAAATGTTGCTGAAGAGCATGGACCTTGCGTCCCACCTTGTGGCGGAGATGGTCGATGGAGGCCATCGGATTGTCGACATTGAAGCCTCCGGGGTCTACGATACGGCAGAAGTCGGTGATGGAGAAATAGGGATAATTGCCCGTGCGGTATGCCCAGATGGACCATACGAACAGCGGATAGCAGGCTTCGGAGTACAGCCGGAAGTATTCCTCAAAATCAAAAATGGCGTGGTCGTTGAGCGTAACCATTACGCAAACGTCATGGAGGCTGCGCGCATAACACTGGAAATTTTCTATTGCATAGACGTAGGTGTGGAGCACGTAGGGGTTGGAGATGACCTTGCGCGACTGGTCCGTAAGTCCCTGCAACAGATAGTCGTAGTCGGCATCGACACAGGCTATCATGTCGCTGCCCGCTCCTCCGGCTATCAGACTCATCAGGACGGACTTCTTTCCGCGCTGGAGCGTTCCCTTGGAAGGGAGCATGACCTCGAAATAGCGGTCGACGTTCTCATAGCGGCTCAGCACCGTGCGCCAGAAAAAGATGTCGTCATAGCTCTCCACGTATGCCGCAATGCGCCTCCGCGCTTTTTTTGAAGCCAACCGGTTGGCGGCTTCAAAATAACCGGATGTGATGTTGTCTTTAAGGCGATGGGACATGATTATCGGTTTTAAGGACCTTAAAATCTTTAAGGACCTTAAGGTCTTTAAGGTTCCTAAATGTTATTCTACCCCACCGTAATGTCGCTGACCTCCGTCACCTTGTCCATCCATCCGTTCATGATCACGGCCGGTGAATGTGTCGTGAGGATTATCTGGACATTGGGGTTCAGCTCGACGATAAGGTCGATAAGCTGTTTCTGCCAGTCGATATGCAGGCTGACCTCCGGCTCGTCCATGAAAAGGACATAGTGCTGGCCGTCCTCGATGAGCACCGTGAGCAGTATGGCGAGCATCTGTTTCTCGCCGCTGGACAGCTGATAAGGCAGAAGCTCCTCGCCGATCTGGGTGAACGCAATCTCGTTTTTCGACCGTATCAGCCGTTTGCCCGTCGCCGCGAAGAGCCGGTCAATCATGTCCTGGAACTTCCGTTTGGGCTCCGACAGCTGCTGCGCCCGCTGCGCGCTGTCCGCCTCACCGCTCTGGAGCGCCTCGATGATGCGGTTTCCGATGTTCACCTGATAGTCCAGATACTTCCTCTGGAGCTGATACAACTGCCAGTCAAGCTCCGTGACAACCGAGGCGTCGACCATCTTGTTCATCACCTCGCCCGACATCAGCGGTCGGTCGAAGCTCCTGATGACGTCATAACGAATCCACCGCGCGTCGGCCGGGTCGACCCCAAGACGCACACCCTTCAGCAGATGGCTCGGAAACTCGCCTCCCGAGAGCAGCCCGCGCACGACCTTGTTCAGAATCGTACTCTTGCCCACACCGTTGATACCGCTCAGGATGTTGACCTTCGGGTCCAGCGTCCACTTGATGTGTTTCATGCCGCTCCACAGAGATTCAATCTCTATTTCAGTTATATAGTCTGCATATTTCATAAGCACGCTATTGATTTATGTTTCTCCGTCAGCAAATATAAGCATTTAATGGCACAAAACCTTGGCCGTGACACTTAATTTTTTGTAATTTTGCAGCCCGTTACAACAACTATATATATAATGTATATGAACGACAAAACGTCCCGTCCACTTTTGGCACACCTGAGCATGTTCGCCGCCTGTGCCTTCTGGGGACTGATGGCCCCCTTGGGCAAAGACGCCATGACCCATGGCATCACCGGAATCGACATGGTCACCTTCCGCGTCAGCGGAGCAGCCCTGCTCTTCTGGCTCACGTCACTCTTCACACCCCGCGAGCACGTCACACGCCGCGACCTCATGCTCTTCCCCCTGGCCGGACTCTTCGGACTCGTCATGAACCAGTGCTGCTACACCATCGGACTGAGCATCACATCACCCGTCAACGCCAGCATCGTCACCACCTCCATGCCCATCTTCGCCATGATTCTGGCCGCACTGATACTTAAGGAGCCCATCACCGGCCGCAAGGCCACGGGCGTGCTCATGGGATGCAGCGGCGCCCTCATCCTCATACTCACCTCCGCATCGGCCGCCAACGCCAAGGTCGGCGACATACGCGGCGACCTGCTCTGTCTGCTCGCCCAGTTCTCCTTCGCCCTCTACCTCGCACTGTTCAACCCGCTCGTGCGCCGCTATTCCGTCTTCACCATCAACAAGTGGATGTTCCTCTGGGCCACCGTCTTCATCCTCCCCTTCTCATGGTCCCACGTGGCGGCCATCGAGTGGTCCGACGTGCCCGTCAGGACATGGTGGGAGACGACCTATGTCGTCTTCGTGGCCACCTACCTGAGCTACATCCTCACCATGATCGGCCAGCGCACGCTGCGCCCCACCGTCGTCAGCACCTACAACTACGTCCAGCCCCTCGTCTCCGTCATCGTCAGCGTAGCCGCCGGACTGGCCGCCTTCCGCCTCTCCCACGCCCTCGCCGTCGTCCTCGTCTTCTCCGGAGTGTGGCTCGTCACAAAGTCACGGAGCCGCAGGGACATGGAGAAGCTGCACCAATGATTACGAATACCACACAGCATAAAAGGACAAAACGCTAAGACGCAAAAGCACAAAGGCCTTTATCTAAATTCAGATAAAAGCCTTTGTGCTTTTGCGTCTTAGCGTTGAAACTCCGTTGGACTATCCACAAGAAACAATTCACCGGCAGCGCTCATACCACTCCCTCAACGCCCCGCGCGGAACACCGCGGGCGACAAGTGCGTCAAGCTCACCGCGGGCCTCATCCTTGCGGCCGAGCAACAGGAGGATGTCCGTCCGCGAAATGGCGAAATCGGTGTTGTCGGGAGCCAGCCGGCAGGCCTGCGTCCAGTCATACAGAGCGGCGTCGTAGGACTGGAGGTCGCGCTCCAGCGACGCCCGTGACGCATAGACAACGGCGCTGTCGGGATAAAGCTCTACGAGACGGTTGAGGTGGTCCATGGCCTCGGACGTGCGCTGCATCTTCACGCAGATATGGGCCAGTCCGAGCATGGCCTCCATATTGCGCGGAACGACACCGAGAAAACTCTCATAGTCACGGCGAGCAAGGTCGTAGCGGCGCAGATTGGTGTTGGCGTAGGCCCGATAGAAGAGCGCCGCGGGATTCTTCGGCTCATGGTCGAGCACGATGCCGTATTCGTCGGCGGCATACTCCCACTGCCGCAGCTCCAGATTGATGGCCGCCTTGCGCAGATGGAGGTCGGAGGAATAAGGAGAAGAGGCTATCCGCCGGTTGATGACGGACAGCGAGTCACGCCATTGTCCCGGTGTCTGGGCTGTGACGGCCGACACCATGGACAACAGCATGACAACAAACAGAAATTTCTTTCCTGACCGCATTTATGCGTTCTTGATATATTCCACAATCCATGCGCCGACTTCCTTCGTGCCGTACTCGGCGGCGCCCTCGACCTGAATCTCCGGCGTGCGGACGTTGGCGTCAAGCGAGGCGTCAACCGCACGGCGCACGAGAGCACCCTCGTTCTTGAGGTCGAAGTGCTCGAAGAGCATGGCCACGGAAAGAATCTGAGCCAGCGGATTGGCGATGTTCTGGCCCTTTGCTTGCGGCCATGAGCCGTGGACGGGCTCGAAGACGGGCGTGCTCTCACCCGTCGATGCCGACGGCAGAAGACCCATCGAGCCGGAAATGCAGCTGCCCTCGTCGGTGAGGATGTCGCCGAAGGTATTCTCCGTGACCATGACGTCGAAGAATTTCGGCTCGGCAATCATGCGCATCGAGGCGTTGTCGACGAACATGTAGTCAACGTTGACGTCGGGATACTGCGGCTCCATCTCCTTGGCTATCTGCCGCCACAGGCGGCTCGACGCCAGAACGTTGGCCTTGTCGACGACGGTTAGATGGCGGCCGCGGCGGCGGGCATACTCAAAGCCGACCTTGAGGATGCGCTCCACCTCGGGACGAGTGTAGTAGTTGGTGTCGTATGCCTTGTCGTTGTCCTGATACTTCTCGCCGAAATACATTCCTCCGGTGAGTTCGCGGATACAGATGAAGTCGGCTCCGTCGACCAGTTCGGGCCTCAACGGCGACTTATGCACAAGACACTTGAACGTCTGCACCGGACGGATGTTGGCAAAGAGGCCGAGCTTCTTGCGCATGGCCAGCAGTCCCTGCTCGGGACGTACCTTCGCCGTCGGGTCGTTGTCGAACTTCGGGTCGCCGACGGCCGCGAACAACACGGCGTCAGCCTCACGGCACACGCGGAACGTCTCTTCGGGGAAAGGGTCGCCGACGGCATCGATGGCCGTCGCTCCGCACAGAGCCTCCTCGTATGTCACTTCGTGTCCGAACTTTGCGGCAATGGCGTCCATGACGGCCACTCCCTGCTTCATTATCTCCGGCCCGATACCATCACCGGGCAAAACTGCGATTTTTAATTTCATTGTTCTTATGTTTTATTCTATCATATTCAACATCTTTATCGTCGCCTTAATGGCTGCCTCCGTCTGGTCAGCGTCGAGACCGCGGGTGCGCAGAAGCTTGTCGCCGTTGCGCCACGTGATGACCGTCTGGACGAGAGCGTCGGTGCGGCCCCCCGGCGGGATGGTCACGGCATAGTTGGCCAGCAGCGGGAACGTGCGGTCGAGATGCTCCTTATATATCTTGCGCAACGCTTTCACAAAGGCGTCATACTGTCCGTCGCCCGTTGCGTCGGCAGCATATTCTCGGCCGTCAATCTCCACCTTGACGCTGGCGATGGGCTTCAGACCGTAGGCCAGCGAGACCATATAGCTCACGAGCTTGACGCGGTCGTCGGCCGTGCTGTGCTTCAGGACGTCGCTCACGATGAACGGAAGGTCCTCCTGAGTGACAATCTCCTTGCGGTCGCCCAGCTCCGTGATGCGGCGCGTCACCTTCTGAGTCTGCTCCGGCGTCAGTTCGAGCCCGAGCTCCTGAAGGTTTCGGGCTATGTTGGCCCGGCCGCTCGTCTTGCCGAGGGCATACTCGCGCTTGCGGCCGAAACGCTCCGGAACAAGGTCGTTGCAGTAGAGATTCTTCTTGTTGTCGCCGTCGGCGTGGACTCCGGCCACCTGTGTGAAGACGTTCTCACCGACGACCGGCTGGTTGGGAGCGATGGCGATGCCCGAATAGCCTTCCACCAATCGGCTCAGGTCGTTGAGCCGGTCCTCCCGTATGCTCGTCTTGGCGTGGAACTGGTCCTTCAGAATAACCTGTACGCTCGACAGCGGGGCGTTTCCGCAGCGCTCGCCGAGGCCGTTGACCGTGACGTGTAGCCCCTTCGCGCCGCAGAGAACGGCACCGAGCGAGTTGCTCACGGCGAGGTCGTAGTCGTTGTGTGCGTGGAAATCGAAGTGCAGATCCGGGTAGCGTTTCACCATCTTGCGGAAGAACTCGATGGCCTGCAGCGGGTTCATTATGCCCAGCGTGTCGGGCAGCATGAACCTCTTGATATTGGTATCGCGCAGCGCGTCGACCATCATATAGACGTAGTCAGGCGAGTCTTTCATGCCGTTGCTCCAGTCTTCGAGATAGAGATTGACGCTGATTCCGCGCTCTTCGGCGTACGCCAGCGAACGGCGTATTTCCCCGATGTGCTCCTCCGGAGTCTTGTGGAGCTGATGTTTGCAGTGCTTCAGCGACCCTTTGGCCAGCAGATTGATGACCCGGCCGCCACATTCGGCAATCCAGTCGACCGACAGATGGCCGTCAACGAAGCCCAACACCTCCACCCTGTCGAGCATGTCAATCTGGCGGGCGTAACGGCAAATCATCTTCACGGCGTCCTTCTCGCCCTCCGAAACTCGTGCCGAAGCGACCTCGATGCGGTCGACGTTGACGTCGCGCATCAGCATCCGCGCTATCTGGAGCTTCTCGTGAGGCAGAAACGAGACACCGCTGGTCTGCTCGCCGTCGCGCAGCGTGCAGTCCATTATCTCGATAAAAGGCTGTATGCGGTGGCCGGTGCCGTTCACTTGTTGAGCCGTTCCCATTGTTCGATCTTATCCTTATTCTCTATCAGATAGTCGATGTCGTCGAGACCGTTCATCAGGCAGTGCTTCTTATATCCGTTAATCTCAAACTGCTCGCTGCGTCCGGTTGCCTTGTTCGTCACCGTCTGCGCCGGAAGATTGACCTCCACGACGGTCTTCGGGTCGGCGGCGATGCTGTCAAACAGCTCCGCGAGGAAGTCCTCACTCACCACCACGGGCAGGACGAAGTTGTTCAGCTCGTTGTTCTTGTGGATGTCGGCGAAGAAGCTGCTTATCACCACGCGGAAACCGTAGCCCGCAATGGCCCACGCCGCATGCTCACGGCTCGACCCGGAACCGAAGTTCTTGCCGGCCACGAGGATGCAGCCGCCGTATGTCGGGTCGTTGAGAACGAAATCTTTCTTCGGTGTTCCGTCCTCGTTGTACCGCCAGTCGCGGAAAAGATTGTCGCCGAAGCCGGCCTTATCCGTCGCTTTGAGGAAGCGCGCGGGGATTATCTGGTCTGTGTCGACGTTCTCCAAAGGGAGCGGCACACATGTACTTGTTATTATGTCGAATTTCTGTTTCATTGGTTTTTGTTTTATTTGGGCTAATCCACCATCTCCCTCGGATCCGTTATCACTCCCGTCACGGCAGCGGCGGCGGCGACGAGCGGCGAAGCGAGGATTGTGCGGGCGCCGGGGCCCTGACGTCCTTCAAAGTTACGGTTGCTCGTGGACACGGAATACTTGCCCGCCGGAATCTTGTCGTCGTTCATCGCGAGACAGGCGGAGCAGCCCGGCTGGCGGATGGCGAAACCGGCGTCCGCCAATATCTTGTCGAGTCCCTCCTCGCGTATCTGCTTGTCCACGGCCCACGAACCGGGCACGAGCCACGCCGTCACCGTGTCAGCCTTGCGGCGGCCCTTGACGAGCGAGGCGAAAGCGCGGAAGTCCTCTATACGTCCGTTGGTACATGCGCCGAGGAAGACGTAGTCTATCTTATGACCGAGCAGCCGTTCACCCGGCCGGAAACCCATATAGTCGAGCGACTTGACAAACGATGCCTTGCCGGCCTCATCGATACTATCGAGCGTCGGGATGGACGCCGTGATGCCCATGCCCATGCCGGGGTTGGTGCCGTATGTCACCATCGGTTCGATGTCGGCGGCGGCGAAGGTCAGCTCCTTGTCGAACACGGCGTCGTCGCCGCTCTTCAGCGTCTTCCAATATTCAACGGCCTTGTCCCATTCGTCGCCTTTCGGTGAGAACTCGCGGCCGCGGATATATTCAAATGTCGTCTCGTCAGGGGCGATGAAACCTCCGCGCGCGCCCATCTCTATCGAGAGATTGCACAGCGTGAGGCGGCCTTCCATAGACATATCGCGCACGACGCTGCCGGCATATTCGATGAAATAGCCCGTACCGCCGGATGTCGTGAGCTGCGACATCAGATAGAGAGCCACATCCTTTGCCGTCACGCCCCGTCCCAGCGTGCCCTCGATGCTGATGCGCATGGACTTGGGCTTCTGCTGAAGGATGCACTGCGAGGCCATCACCATTTCCACCTCACTCGTTCCGATGCCGAACGCCACGGCTCCCATAGCGCCGTGTGTCGACGTGTGGGAGTCACCGCAGACGATTGTCATGCCGGGCAGCGACAGTCCCTTCTCCGGTCCGACGACGTGGATGATGCCGTTGTCGGGCGACATCATGCCGTAATGGGTCAGCCCGAACTCGGCCGCGTTCCGGGCCAGCGTGTCCACCTGCTTCTTCGACACGGGGTCTTCGATGGGTTTGTCCTGATCGTGCGTCGGCGTGTTGTGGTCGGGCATACAGTAAATCTGTTCGGGACGGAAACATTTCAGTCCTCTCTTGCGCATGCCGTCGAATGCCTGCGGCGATGTCACCTCATGACAATAGAGGCGGTCAATGTAAAGTTGTGTGGGACCGTCGTCAACCTTCTGCACGACGTGCTTGTCCCAGATCTTATCAAATAGTGTGTTCATATTCTTTTTCTTTTAGGAGTGATGACTCCTATAACTCCATCAAATCCCCTACTTAAACTTGTTTATACAGTCGATATAGGCCTCGACCGACGCCGTGACGATGTCGGTGTTCGCGCCGAAACCGTAGTAGACGCTGCCGTTGTGCTCCACCTGCATGTGAACCTTGCCCACGTCGTCAGAACCCTTGCTGATGGCCTGTATGGTAAATTCCTTCAGCGTCATCTGCTTCTGGATGATTTTCTTCAGCGCCCGTATTGCCGCGTCGACGGGGCCGTTGCCCGTTGACGCCTCCTCGAACTTCTGGCCGGAGATGTCGAGACCGATGCTCGCGACGCTCTTCACGCCCATTCCGGTCGTCACCTGAAGGAAGTCGAGCTTGACGGCACGGCTCGCGGCCGTATCGGCACCGGCGAGCATGAGTATGTCGTCGTCGTTGACCTCCTTCTTCCGGTCAGCCAGCTTGAGGAACTGCTGATAGAGACTGTCGACGCGCTCCTCATTGTCGATGTTCACGCCGAGCACGCCAAGACGATATTTCAGCGCGGCACGTCCGGAGCGGGCTGTCAGTACGATTGAGTTGTCGTCCAGTCCGACGTCCTTCGGATTCATTATCTCATACGTCTCGACGTTCTTCAGCACGCCGTCCTGATGGATTCCGCTCGAATGAGCGAAGGCATTGCGGCCCACGATGGCCTTGTTCGGCTGCACGGGCATGTTCATCAGGCTTGACACCATGCGGCTCGTGGGATATATCTTGGTTGTGTTGATGTTGGTCTCGATGTCGATATGCTTGTGGCACTTCAATATCATGGCCACCTCTTCGAGCGACGTGTTTCCGGCCCGTTCGCCGATTCCGTTGATGGTCACCTCCACCTGACGCGCACCGCCGAGCACTCCGCTGAGGGTGTTGGCCGTGGCCATGCCCAGGTCGTTGTGGCAGTGGGTGGAGAGAATGGCACGTCCGGCCGACAGCCCGTCGACATGTTCCATCAGATACTTTATCTTCGCACCGTATTCCGCCGGCAGACAGTAGCCCGTCGTGTCGGGGATGTTGACCACCGTCGCTCCGGCTTTCACCACGGCCTCAACCACGCGCGCCAGATACTCATTGTCCGTGCGTCCGGCGTCTTCAGCGTAGAACTCGACGTCGTCGACATAGCGGCGGGCATACTTCACGGCCGCCACGGCGCGCTCGATGATTTCCTCGCGGTTGCTGTTGAACTTATACTTGATGTGCGAATCGCTCGTACCGATGCCCGTGTGTATGC
>ULPR01001260.1_pt1 | contig 15038 bp, 8 predicted proteins | sample 1953681 | NCBI WGS metagenome assembly ULPR01 (sample SAMEA4835634, study PRJEB28245) | human gut metagenome | biome: gut microbiome; material: fecal sample | place: Denmark | collected 2008 | reverse complement strand
CTTGTCGCCGGCAAAGGAGACATTGATGTCGCCGGAGCCTTTCAACGAGATTTCCGTATGGCGCGTGTTGCTCTGTCCGATGCCGATGTCGCCGCTTCCGACGAGCGATATCCTGGAGCGCAGAACGTCGGTCCTCGGCAGCCTGATGTCTCCGCTTCCGACCAGCTCAGTGTCAATCTCGTCACAGATGATGTCGCTGATGGTCATGTCGCCGGACCCGCGAAGCCGCAATGTCAGCTTGTCCGTGTCGATGCGGTTGCGGCTGACGAAATCGCCCGAGCCCGTGAGGTTGATTTCGATGATGTCCGGTGAGGTGACATAGACCGTTATCCCCTCATAACCGGAACTTCTGCCGCCGATTGCCCGGAACAGATTGCCGATGCCGTTGGCCGTGAACGATATGCAGTTTTTGCCTTCATAAGAGATGAAGAGCGTGCCGTCCTTGACGCCGGTCTTGACGTCTTTCATCTGTTCCTTCGGTGATGTCACCTTGACGGAGCATGTCTTGCCCTGAGTGTAGATTACGTCGATGGGCCCGCTCATGCTGATGCGCTTGAAGGCGGCCGTCTTGCGGTTCTCTGTCGTGACTGTTGTCTTCTTGCTTTTCGCCTCACATACGGCGATGGCGGAGATTGCCAGTAGAAATAAAAAAAACTTTCTCATAATCTCTTTCCTTTATGTCTTTATGACTGTTTGACGGAAAGAGTCATGAGAAAGTTGCATTACGGGGAAATTTCTTTTCCTTTGCCGGTCTCGCTGCGGCTTCCTGACGGTATGCCTCAGAAGGTCATTCTGATCATGAAGCGTATGCCTTGCTTGTGGGCTGTGGGCAGATCGAGATAGTTGAGACGGCGTGTATATTCGATGTGGACAATCTTGAAGATGTTGTGAATACCGGCCGAGACCTCCACGTAGGGCGTCTTCGGATTCATTACGTATGAGCCGTCGGGGAACATCATGATCGTATTGTCGTTGGCGTTTTGGGCCAGATAGGGGTTGTTCTTGTCGCTCAGGTCGCCCCACAGACATCTGACGGCGAGATATTCGCGCCACTTCAGTTTCTTGATGAGCGGGATACGGTTGAAGAGTTTGCCGTTGAAATCCCAGCTGACCTCTGCGCTGGCGAAGCGGTCGTTGAGGAACTCCATATTGTTGATGAGCTGGAAGGTCTGGTCCTGAATGATGTATGAGAGGTTGGTGGCCGGCATGCAGAGCAGCGGGAACGGAACTTTGTCCCACTGGATGCCGCCGCGCACGTAGCAGTCGATTTTTCCCCAGCTGTTCATCCAGAAGCGCTTGTAGATGCTCAGCTCCGTATAGTTGTAGCGGTAGTCGCCTCCGAGGAAGTCCTTCAGGCCGAGCGTGTGGCTCACGGTGAATACCGGAGCGTCGAGATTGATTTTCAACCGTCGCTGCTTGGTGTTGATGTAGGTCTCGCCCGGGGCAAATCTCAGCTCTGCCCGAAGTTCTGTCGTGCGGAAGAAGTGGGACGGACGGACGGACGACGGAGCCGTCGTTGCTGCCTGAACGTTGCCTGTCGTTGCGCCGGAAGCGACGGTTGCGTTGCCTTTCGACCATGCCGTCCATTCGTTCATCGGTGTGAAGTAGAGGTCTCCGCAGGCTTCGTTCTCTTCAGTCTTAAATGCCAAGGTGGTCTTGAAGCCCCAATCTTCTTCGCGTTCGTACGTCAGTTCCTGACGGTTGTAGAACATCATGGCGTCGACCTTCGTCCACTTGAACGACGTGAAGACGTTATCCTTGTCCGTCCGCATGAACTTGTCGGAGGGCGAGCAGACGTCGAATGTCGACATTATAGATAATGTGTGCTTCGGAAACTCGCGCGGCAGATACTCTTTCTTGTTGAAAGAATAGATGAACTCGCCCTTATAGTAGTTCTTGTGGCTACCCCAGCCATGTGCGTAATAGCCCGAACCGAAGATTTGTTTGTGCAGTTTTGCCGTCGTCTGGGCGCTTATTCGTGTTCTGAAACCGTCGATGCTGTTGCTTGTCAGCATTGTGTTGATAGGACCGAGGTCCACCTTGCTCGGGTTGCCGGTCTCCACGAAGTTCTCTATGAAGGCCCTCGCGCCGAAGATGATATACTTGAATCCCTTTATCTGTTCGAGGTTGTGGACGAATGCGTCCATCTTGCTCTCGCTCTTGGTGAGGTCCACCTGTCGGTATTTGCTCCAGAACTCGTCGTCGCGCATCATGGCGTCGGCTTCTTTGACCTCTTTCGCCTTGCCTTTGAAGAGCTGTTTCGGCAAGTCGTCAAAGGCATAGTCGCTCATTCGGGTGGTACGTATGACGACGGCTTTCTGTATGAAGCTCGCTATCTTCAGCTCGGCAATCATGTCGTCAACCGTAAGAACCCAACTGCTGTCGGGCAGCATCGTGAACTCCTGTTCCACGCGGAGGTTCTCCACGAAGTTGACGTCGCTCTTCTTCGGTATGGTCAGCTCGCAGCGCTTGACCTGATATGAGGAGTCGGCGAGGATATAAATATCTCCGCGGAAGCCGAAGTCCTGTTGGTTGTTAGGCAGAAAATGGAGGTGGATGCACTTGTTCCGATCGACAAAGACGGTGTCCTCGATGTAAAACCGATAGAACGCGATGGCGCCTTTGCCTATCGGCGAAGTGAACGGATACTGCAACAGACGCACCTGATCGTCGTAGATGTTGACGTCGGTAAACACATCTTTGAGAACGGTTGTGAGGATGTCACCCGTCTGAAACAGTTCGTTGACACCGGAGGAGTTTTGTCCCTTGACGATATTCTTCTCCGTGTGAGGGTCTTTCCGATATATCTTTTGCGTGACGGTCTCGTCGACCGTGAGCGGGAGTATCAGTTTCTTGTTGTATTGGCACAGTTCCACCTGGTCGCGCAACCATGCCGCTTTCTTGAATTTCGGGGAGTTCAGCTTCTCCTCCGTTATCTCGTTGAGAGCCAGCGTAATCTTCTGGTACTTGTTGTACTGGTAAAAATTGCGGTTGCTCAGGTCCGTCTGTTTCTTCTTTTCGATGACCTTCTTCATCAGTTCGACAGCCGGATTGTTCTTCCTGCTGTATCGCTGGCGTTTGGTCTTGATGGTGACTTCTTTCAGAGTGCGCGTGTCCTGTTTCAACCGCACGTCCACCCTGGTTTTTGTCTTGGCATTGATGGTGATTGTCTGTGGCGTATATCCCACCGCGCTGAACGTCAGTTGCCATCCCTCATGGCGTGCAATGCTGTAGCGTCCGCTCAGGTTTGACACTACGGCGACGTTGTGTCCTTTGTATGTCACGCTGGCGTATGGGATGCTGTCGCCGGTCGTTTCATCTATGACATATCCTGTCAGCTGTGCACGTAGTGGCAGTGCTGCCAGCATGACCAGCAGTAATGACAATAAATATGTAGTCCTGTGATTATCCAAATCTTTTTATCTTAAGGCCCCCTGTAATCCCCCAAGGGGGATGATGTTACTTTTTTCCTATATGAAAGGGCAGTTTCCGCGTGTCGGAAAGCATATAAGCCAAGCGTTAAGGAGGCTGGTCTATACAATAATAGCATTATAAGAAAAGCCCTATAATCCCCTGAAAGGATGGGCGAAAGCCGCAAAATGATGTTTCAGAACGCAGTCTGTTTCCTTCTTCCACCTGTCCATTCATCCCTCGGGGGATTATAGGGGCTTGTCTTTATCAGTCGATTTCCTCGTCAGCCTCGTAGCCGCCCATCTCGCGGATGGCGTTCTTCAGCATCGTGTACTGCTGATAGAGGTGGTTGACGGCTTCCTCTCCACGTGTATAGTCGTGCATCGGGCTCTTGAGGAAGAAGCTCAGGAAGCGCTGTGTGCCGTAGCGTCCGGCGCGTGCTGCGAGGTCGCTCAGCAGACAGAGGTCGAGACAGAGCGGTGCGGCAAGGATAGAATCGCGGCAGAGGAAGTTGATCTTGATCTGCATGGGGTATCCCATCCATCCGAAGATGTCGATGTTGTCCCATCCCTCCTTGTTGTCGTTGCGCGGCGGATAGTAGTTGATGCGCACCTTGTGGTAGTACTGTGTGTCCTCGTCGTTGCCGTGGCCGTAGAGGTCAGGCTGTACGTCGGGCTTCAGGATGGTCTCCAGTGTGGAGAGCTTGCTGACCTCCTTTGTGCGGAAGTTGGCCGGCTCGTCAAGTACGAGACCGTCGCGGTTGCCGAGGATGTTTGTTGAGAACCATCCGCTCAGACCCAGACAACGGGTGCCGATGATGGGTGAGAAACCGCTCTTGACAAGTGTCTGACCGGTCTTGAAGTCCTTGCCGGCGATGGGCATGTGTGTCTTTTCGGCCAGTTCCCACATGGCGGGGATGTCAACCGTGGTATTGGGGGCGCCCATGATGAACGGTGCTCCCTCGGCCAGTGCGGCGTAGGCATAGCACATGGACGGTGCGATGTGCTCGCGGTCGTCCTCCTTCATGGCCTTTTCCAGAGTCTCCAGCTTATAGTGGACCGGCTCATAAACCGGCACATAAATCTCCGTCGAAGCAGCCCAGAGCACAACGATGCGTGCGCAACCGTTTTTCTCCTTGAACGTGCGGATGTCCTCACGCAGAGCCTCGACCATCTCCCATCGGGTCTTGCAGTCCTTGACGTTGTCGCCGTCCAGACGCTTGGCATAGTTCTTGTCGAAAGCGGCCTTCATCGGCACAATCTTCTCCAACTCGTCCTTTACGGGATTGATGTCCTTCTCCTTGAGAACTTCGGCGTACATGGCTGCCTGATAGGCGTTCTGGGGATAGACGTCCCATGTTCCGAATACGATATCGTCCAACTTAGCCATCGGTACAATCTCGTTGTAAGGGAGATATTTCTTGTCGTCGCCCTTACCGACACGTATCTTGTCATACTGCGTCATTGAACCGACAGGTTTTGCCAATCCGCGGCGTGTCATGAGCACGCCAGTCATGAATGTCGTGGCAACAGCACCGTTACCTACGACGAGAATTCCTAATTTGCCGTCAGCCGGCTTTACATTAGTTTGTTTCATTACCTTATTATATTAGAAAGTATGTGTATTATATCAATTCTTCCAACGTGCCGATGGTCATGTCGGCTGCTGTCACGTCACCGGGCGCGTCATCCGTCCAGCCTTCTCCCTTCATCCATACGGTCCGGCATCCGGCTTTGCGGGCGGGCACGATGTCCTTGTCGTAGCTGTCGCCGACGACGGTCACCTCTTCGGGCTTCATCCCCAGCGCTTCGACGCCGAGAGTGAAGATGCGCGGGTCCGGCTTGCGGACGCCCACGACGGCGCTTTCGACGATGCTGCCGAAGAAGCCGTCCAGCCCGAACTCCTTGAGAACGGTGGCGATGTTGCCGTAGAAGTTGCTCACCAGCACCATCGGACGACGCCCGCGGAGCATTTCCAGAACACGGCGGCTGCGGGCCGTTTCTTCGCGTGTGGCCTCATAGAGCGTGTCAAGAACGGGGTCATGCCACAGTACGGCGTCAAACTCCGCCACTTTTTCCGAGATATATTCCATCTCTATGCGTAACTTTACGTCCAGCGTCTTGCGGAACGTGTAGTCGGGTTGGATGATGGGATTGCGTCCCAGTTCGCGCTCGGCATAAACGTATGCTTCGCGGAACAGCTTCTCGCTGACCGGTACGTGGCATTTTTCGTAGGCATGCCATATTCTCTTTCCCCAGTGGCATCCGCCCGTGTCGAGCGTGCCGCCGTAGTCGAAGATATATCCTTTGGTGTCTTTCCGTATGTCAGTCATTGCTTTATATAGTATTCCGTTTGATGGTAGTCTGTCATTTCAGTCCGGCCGTAAAAGCCTTAGCGATGGCCGATGCGGCTTCGTCGCGACAGCGGGAGAAGCTGGGCCAGTCGTTGAAGTCGATGACGGTCGGCTGTCCGTCCGCATTGATGATGGCGTCACCGCCATAGACGATGACGTCAGTGGCCTGTGCGGCCTTCTCCGCCATGGCGTGGAATGCGTCCATGCTGAAGGCGTAGTGGTGGGGACGGCCGTTGTGTTCCTCGTCGCTGAACTTCCACTGTCTGTCGTCTCCGGGATAGAACGTCCGGAAGAATCCTGTGCCTCTGACGCCGTAGAACTTCAGGAGGTCGCCCGGTATATGGGCACTGACAATGATGTCGCCCATACCTTCGTTCCTCATGTTCTCCATCACGCGGTCTCTCTCCGCAGCGTCGGCTGCAAAGCGTATGTCGCCGGGCCCTTCTGACGTTCCGTCAGCCCGTTTGAGCCAATAGCCGTGACATCCTGCCGTGGATGGTACGCAGATACCCGCATTGCGCAGGACTGCGTCAAGTCTTCTCCGCTGGCAGCACAGCCGGACACTCTCTTGACTGTTGACCACCGTCACACCGCGCCGGCTGATGGCGTCAAGTCTTTCCAGCGTCTGGGGATTGCGCCCCATCGTTATACAGGCCGTGATGTCAGGCATGATTTCTCCAAGCTGTGTCTCGTTGATAGTTTCCACCGCATGGCCGGCGCGTGCGAGCTCATGACACACACACGCAAGAATAGCCGCGTCTTTTTCCACAGAATTTGGGGAATAACGCTCGGCTCTGCCAATGGCCAAAATATGATGTAGACGCATCGTTACATTTTTCTTTCGAGACAAAGATATACATATTCTGAGATATAACAGAAAACCCAATCGTCTTTTAAAGTTTTTTAAACAATAATTCATCTCGTATGATATAAAATGCGTGAAAAATGTCCTAAAGGTAACGAAAGCAGGTCTATTTGTCCCAGCCGGTGTGCTGGCTGCCTTCATCTTCGGGGCAAGGCAGTCTTTGTTTCCGTTCAAAGAAATATTTGCTCCTGCTCAACGTCACCCTTGCTTTTGCTCAACGTCACTTTCGCTTTTGTTCAACGTCACCTGTACAGGACTGCCGGCGTTGTCTTTTGGCTGTGTTGCGGTCATCAGACGCCATGCTGCCTGATGTCTCCCGATGCCGGTTTGCGATGAGGCTCGGGTGGAAAGGCTGTCGTGATAATATCACGGAATTTAACACTTGGAAATTTTAATTCTGGAGAGCGGCGACGCTGAAATATTGACATTCCGCCGCAGCCATTCTCCCATTTTTTCGTCGTTGATGACCAAGGAGGCCCTCCCGGCTCTACAACGGGGCCGCTTTCGCATCACGACGGGGCCGCCGTTGCAACGCAACAAGGCCCCCGCGGGAAGGCCGTAAGGCCCTTACGGCAGAACTTCTCGACGGATTCTATTGCACACTTTCGTTGATTTTAACGTAAGACGCTGTAACTCAGACGATAAAAGATGCACGCGTAAAACTCGCGAATTTGCGCCCGAATGATTTTTATTTTTGAATTCTTCAAGGATTTGAAGGCATTTGTCGGAATAATTCTGAAAGCCCCACCCCGGCCCTCCCCAAGGGGGAGGGTGCCTACGAGATGAAGGGAATTGTAGAGACGTCACACCGTGGCGTCTCCCGTGGAATGGATGACTGATTCAAACGCAAAGACCGCAAAGACGCAAAGATAATTTCTTGTTGCAGCAGATTTAAAATCATCTTTGCGTCTTTGCGGTCTTTGCGTTTGAAATAAAAATCTCCGTGTTCCTTAAAATATAAGACCTTCGCGTCTTTGCGTTGAAGGTAGAAAAGCCCTCCTCCTTCCCTGAAAATCTGAAAATATCCTGCTTTTATTTTGCCGTCCCGTCAAATTGATGTACTTTTGCATACGGAAAGCAGTGTCCCGGTCTGTCGCCGGCATCCATAAGGGTGCGGGAGGAAAGTCCGGGCAGCACAGGGCGCTCCACTTCCGAAAATAGAAGCTGTCGGTGACGGCAGGATACGGCAGAAGAAAACAACCGCCGGCAATTGCCTGAAAAGGCGTTGCGGTAAGGGTGAGAAGGTGCGTGTAAGAGACCACCGGCCGTCGGGTGATTGGCGGGCCGTGCCGTCTGGAGGCTGCAAGTTCGCGTAAACCATCGTCTGAGGGCTGCCCGCCCGAATACTTCGGTTATACGATGGAGGGTAGAATGCTTGAGCCGTGTGGTGACATGCGGATTAGATAAATGACAGACACCGCGGCCGTTGTGCGGTTGCGGGACAGAACCCGGCTTACAGGGACACTGTTTTCCTTTTTCTGTTTTACCTGAATGATGAAAGATAACATACAGAGACTCGTCCGTTTTCTGAAGACAGACATCTGGCAGGTGTCTGAAGGTAGCGTTGCGCCGTGGCGCGCGTTGCTTTATGGGATTGTGAAGCGGCTCATGCTGGCCATACGTTTCTTCACGGCCCGACGTGTGATGAGTCAGGCCACGGCACTGACCTATTCGACGCTGCTGGCCATAGTCCCCATCATGGCCGTGGTGTTCGCCATAGCCCGCGGTTTCGGATATAATAAATATATAGAGGTGTGGTTCCGTGACGCGCTCAAGTCACAGCCGCAGGCCGCCGACATCATCGTCGAGTTCGTCAACAGCTATCTTGTCCATACCAAGAGCGGCGTCTTCCTCGGCATCGGACTTGTCTTCATGCTCTACACCGTGCTCATGCTCGTGAGCAACATCGAAAGCACGTTCAACGACATCTGGCAGGTGAAGAAGCAACGCAGCATCTTCCGCACGTTCACCGACTATCTGGCCATGCTCCTGCTCTGCCCGATAGTCATCGTGCTGACCTCCGGTCTCTCAATCTTCATAGCTACCGTGGCCGGCCAGCTGCCAGATTTGCTGTTGCTCGGACCGATGATGCGTTTCCTGATAGTCCTGTTGCCCTACATCCTGATGTCGGCGATGTTCATCGGACTCTATGTCTTCATGCCCAACACCCACGTGAAGGTGCGCAGTGTCATCATTCCCGGAATACTCGCCGGTGTGGCCATGCAGTGGCTGCAGCTGTTCTACATCCACTCCCAGATGTGGGTGAGCAGCTATAACGCCATCTACGGCTCGTTCGCCGCGCTGCCTCTGTTCATGCTGTGGATGCAGATTTCGTGGACGATATGCCTCTTCGGCGCGGAGCTCTGCTATACGAACCAGAACCTCGACTACTACGACTTCAACACCAATACCTCGGACATCAGTCACCGCTACCGCCTCATGCTCTGCGCCATGATTGCCTCACGCATCTGCCGGCGCTTCGACAAGGGCGGCCGGCCATACACGGCGTTTGAGCTGAGAGGGGAGACGGGCATACCCATCCGCATCGTCAACGACCTGCTCTACGCCATGATTGACGCCCGCATGCTCATCGAGATAACGTCCGACGAAAAGGGCGAGGCCTCGCAGTTCGTTCCGGCCGAAAACGTCGACAACCTCAGTCTCGGGGTCATGATTGACCGGCTGGAGGCCAAAGGACGCTGGAAGATAGACCTTCCGCTCGACGGACATTTCAATGACAATTGGGCGCGGGCGCTGGAGATACGCCGCGACTACCTGAAGGACTTGCGGGCGATATTGCTCAAAGACTTATAAACTATTAAAACAAATGATATGAAAAGACTATTTACTACAGCCTGTATGGCCGTCGCGCTCACGGCGGCCGCCGCACAGGACGACGTTAAACTGACCAAGAGCGGTATGTCCGCAGCCATGGACAACGGCCTGGTCAAGGTGGCCATCGGCACCGACGCCCGCATCAAGAACATGACCTATAAGGGTGGAAGCAACCTGATGGGCAGCAACGGTATCTATTTTGACTATACGGCGGACAAGAACCGCGCGCTCTCGCCGTCGAAGATGGAGGTCGTCAGGAACACACCGGAGATGTGTGAGGTGCTCTACACCAATACGGATGGCGACCTGCAGTTCCAGCAGGGCTTCATCATGCGCAAGGGCGAAAGCGGACTCTATGTCTATGTCATCGCCAACGGAACGCCGACGTCATCGTCCGTAAAGCTCAAGGAGACCCGTGTCTGCGTCCGGTTGGCCTCGACGTTCCTCAACGGATATGTCGACGACTCGATGAACGGAAAGATACCGTCAAACAGTGCGATGGCAACGGCGGAGAAATCGGAGAACACCATACAGGACGCGACATACCGGTTGGCCGATGGCTCGATATATACGAAATACAACTGGGCGAACTATTGTGAGCGCGACAGTGTCCACGGACTGATGAATACGAACACTGGCGTCTGGAACATACCGTGCAGCTACGAGTGGATGAACGGCGGACCGCTCAAGCAGGAGCTCACGGTGCATGCCACGAGCAAGTCGCCCATCACCATACAGATGCTTCAGGGTGAGCATCTGGGCGCCGAGGCACAATACTATCAGGACGGTGAGCGCAAGATCTACGGTCCGTTCTTCATCTATGTCAACAGCGGAACGCAGGAGGAGATGATTGCCGACGCAAAGGCACAGGCGCATGCCAAGCGTCAGGAGTGGCCGTTCGCGTGGTTCGAGAACGAACTCTATCCGCTCGACCGCTCGACCGTGACCGGCCGGCTGAACATCACCACGGGACAGCCGCAGGACAGCATACGCCTCATTCTGGCCGAACCGGGAACCGACCCCTATCTGCAAGGCAAGGGATATATCTATTGGGGCGACACGGACAAGGACGGAAGCTTCACCATCAGGAACGTGCGGAAGGGCAGCTATACGCTCTACGGCTATGCCATGAAGGGCGAGATAACCGATGAGCTGCAGGTGGCCGACATCGTGGTTGACGGTGAGACGACCGACCTCGGCACCGTGAAGTGGGCTCCGGCCACATACGAGCACAAGCTGTGGCAAATCGGTGAGAACAACCGCATGAGCGACGGGTTCTGCATGAGCGACGCCGCACGTGCCTACGGACTGTGGGAAGAGGTGCCGGCAACGCTTAATTATATAATAGGTGAAAGCAATCCGGCTACGGACTGGTATTACGCCCAGACGAAGAACGGAACCTGGACGGTGACGTTTGACCTCGATGAGACATACTCCGGAAAGGCTTATCTGACCGCTTCGGCGGCCGGAGCGACCAACAAGCCGAAGGTGGCTGTGGCCATCAACGGCGGAAACAGCAAGACGTGGAGCTTCGGAACGAACGACGCGGCAATCTATCGCAGTGCTGTTTTGGGCGGCCGCCACTGGCTTCAGACTCATTCCTTCCCGGCTTCGGCACTGAAAAAGGGCCGCAATACCATTACGTTCACAATGTCGGGAATAAGCAAGAACGGCGGAGTGATGTGGGATTGCATCAAGCTGGAGGCCGGCGCCAAGATTGTTCCCAGCGGTATCACGGCCGTGAACAGCGTTGCCGATGACGCTCCGGTGGAGATATTCACCCTTGGAGGAGTCCGTGTCGGAACGTTCCGGAGCTTCGGTGACGTCCGTTTGGACAAGGGTGTGTATATCTTCCGGCAGGGCGGAAAATCCGGAAAGGTCAGCTTCTGAAGTATAGTTTAGTTTCAGAATTGTAAACGATAAAGCCGTTTCAAACAGCCCGATGGGCGTTGAAACGGCTTTATCGTTTGTATGTTATTGTCCTGTCGCAGTCTTCCTGCGCTCTCAGAGAGCCATAAGATAGCGCTTGAAGTCGGCGAAATCCTTGCTCATTTCCACGCTCTTCTTCTCGCCTTTCATGAACTCGGCGAGACGTTCGGGGATGGCAATCTCCTCACCGATGATTCCTTCGACCGTGTCCTTGAACTTGGCGGGGTGGGCTGTCTCGCAGAAAACACCGTATTCGCCTTCCTGCAGTTCCTCGCTGAGGGCGCGGAAGCCGCATGCTCCGTGGGGGTCGAGGACATAGCCGGTGGCGCGGTGGCAGCTGGCCATGGTCTCGGCAATCTGCTCATCGGTGTATGTGGCACCGCTGATGAGTTGTGTTATCTTCGCATGGTCGCCGCCGTAGAGGTCGTATATGCGTGCGAAGTTGCTCGGGTCGCCCACGTCCATGGCGTTGGCGATGGTCTGGCGGCTGGGCTTCGGCTCATATTTTCCCGTGCGAAGGTAGTTGAAGAAGATGTCGTTGGCGTTGTTGGCGGCGATGAAGCGGTTTATCGGCAGCCCCATGCGGTGGCCGAAGAGCGCGGCGGTGATGTTGCCGAAGTTGCCGCTGGGCACGCATACCACGAGACGGTCAGCCTTTCCGAGGGCCTTCATGCGGGCGTAGGCGTTGAAATAGTAGAACGCCTGCGGAAGGAAACGGGCCACGTTGATGGAGTTGGCCGAGGTCAGCATGAGGTGGCGGTTGAGCTCCTCGTCCATGAAGGCGCTCTTCACCAGCGCCTGGCAGTCGTCGAAAACGCCGTCAACCTCGATGGCCGTGATGTTGCGGCCGAGCGTTGTGAACTGACATTCCTGTATCGGGCTGACCTTGCCTTTGGGGTAGAGGACGTGGACATGGATGCCGTCGACGCCGAGAAAACCGTTTGCCACGGCCGAGCCGGTGTCTCCGCTGGTTGCCACGAGAACGTGAACCTGCTTATGATTGCCCTCGCGGCGGATGAAGTATTGCAGCAGACGGGCCATGAAACGTGCGCCGACGTCCTTGAAGGCGAGTGTCGGGCCGTGGAAGAGTTCAAGTGAATAGATGGTGTCGGTGACGCGGGCGACGGGACAGTCGAACTGAAGCGTGTCGCAGACGATGCGGTGAAGCTCTTCCTTTTCGATGTCCTCGCCGAAGAAAGCGTCGGCCACGGTGCAGGCGATTTCCTGAAACGACAGCCGGTCGATGCCGTCGAAGAATTCATTCGGCAGCGGTTTGATATGTTCGGGCATGTACAGTCCGCGGTCTTCGGCCAGTCCTTTGACCACGGCTTTCTGCAAATCGGCCGTCGGGGCATGTTTGTTGGTGCTGTAATATCTCATGATTTTCTGTTTTGTTGTCTTGTGCTTGGCTTTCTGTAGACCACTTGCGGGCTTACAGAAAGCCTTTTTCTTGTTTACTGTAATCTCCTTCCGGAACTTCTATCTGTCGTGTTTCATGCGGTTTCCGCGCTCATGAAATCTTCATGAACTCGTGCATGAACTCGCTGAGACGGAGCAGACCGTAGGCTCCCGCGACGCAGCTGCGTTCGTCATACTGCGTCACCTGATCGGCTACGATGCCCGGATGCCATATCAGGAACGGCACGGGCTCGCTCACGTGGGTGCGTATCTCGACCGGGGTGGGGTGGTCGGGGAGCACCGCTATGCACACCGGGTCGTCCTTCCACGTGCTCACTTCGTCGTAGATAGGCTTGATGATGCGCCGGTCGAGATAGTCTATCGACTTCAGCTTGAGGTCAAGATCACCGTCGTGGCCGGCTTCGTCGCTGGCTTCAACGTGCAGGAAGACGAAATCGTCGCCATTCCGCAACGCTTTGATAGCGGCTTCAGCCTTACCCTCATAGTTTGTGTTGGCAAGTCCGGTGATGCCTTCCACCTCAATCCGGCGCAGTCCGGCGTAGCATCCGATGCCGCGTATCAGGTCGACGGCCGATATGACTGACCCGCTCTTCACCTGCGGATACATCTCGCTGATGGTCTCCATCTTCGGCCGGTAGCCGCCTCCCCATGGCCAGATACTGTTGGCCTTGACCTTCCGTCCGTTGTTGAAAGGATGGGCTGCGAGCAGCTCCTGCGACTTCATTATCAGTCCGTTGAGCAGCCGGGCTGTTTCTTCGGCGCTGAGCCTGCCGTCCGGTCCCGCTTTCCTTTCATCCTCGCCGGCCCGCTCGTCGGCCTTTATCAGAAGTCCGTTCCACTCCTCGTTGGGATGGTCGTGCGGTGGTGCGCAGACGATATGCTTGTTTCCGCCGCGTATTATGAGCAGATGGCGGTATTGTATGCCGGTCAGGAACTTCACCCTTTCGTCGCCGAGACGTTCGTCGAGATATCTGATGAGGACGTCACCCTGCTCTGTCGTGAGATGGCCGCCGTGGTGGTTGACGATCTTTCCGTCCTCCAGTGTGATGATATTGCACCGCAGGGCAAGGTCTCCGGGCTTCATCTCATAGCCAATGCTCGCCGCTTCGAGCGGTCCGCGGCCCTCATATACCGTGTCGAGGTCATATCCGAGGATGGCCGTGTTGGCCACTTCGCTGCCCGGCAGATAGCCGTCCGGAATCGTCATCAGGCGTCCCGTGCGTCCTTGGCGGGCCAGCATGTTCATGTATTCCGGCCGCGAATATTCCAGCAGAGTCTTTCCGCCGAGCCGTCCGACGGGGTGGTCGGCCATGCCGTCGCCTAATATGATAATGTGTTTCATGCTAAATATTCGCTATTGACATAATGTTGGCAAACACTCCTGCGGCCGTAACGCCGGCACCGGCACCGTAGCCCTGTATGAGCATGGGGTATTCGCGGTAGCGTTCGGTGGTGAGCAGCACGATATTGTTGGAGCCTTCCAGTCCGTAGAACGGATGGTGCTTTCCGACCGCTTCGAGGCTCACGCTCGTCTTGCCGTGGTCCATCTTGGCCACGAAACGCCAGCGCTGGCCGTTGGCTTCGAGCACCTTGCGCTTCTCTTCGAACCCGGCGTCGAGCGACGGGAGCTTCTTCCAGAACTCATCGAGCGTCCCGCTGAACATCTCCTGCGGTATGAAAAGATGTTTCTCAACGTCATCCTGCTCCACCTTATATCCCGCCTCGCGGGTCAGGATGACCAGCTTGCGGACGACATCCTTGCCGCTCAGGTCAATCCGCGGGTCGGGTTCGCTGTATCCCTGCTGCTTGGCGCGGATGACGGTCTCCGAGAACGGAACGTCGGCGGCAATCTCATTGAATATGAAATTGAGCGTGCCGCTGAGCACGGCCTCAATCCTGAGTATCTTATCGCCCGAGTTGCGCAGGTCGTTGATGGTTCCGATGATGGGCAGACCGGCGCCAACGTTGGTCTCGAAGAGATATTTCACGCCTTTGCGCAGCGCCGTCTCCTTCAGCCGCAGATACCTCTCATAGTCGCCCGAGGCAGCCACCTTGTTGGCCGCGACGACCGAGATGTTGTGTTCGAGGAACTCCTGATACAGTTCGGACACCTCGGCGCTGGCCGTACAGTCGACGAAGACGCTGTTGAAGATGTTCATTCCGATGACCTCGTCGCGCATCTTCGCCGTGCAGCTGTCCTCGGCCTGACTCAACAGCTCCTTGTAG
>ULPR01053259.1_pt1 | contig 15463 bp, 12 predicted proteins | sample 1953681 | NCBI WGS metagenome assembly ULPR01 (sample SAMEA4835634, study PRJEB28245) | human gut metagenome | biome: gut microbiome; material: fecal sample | place: Denmark | collected 2008 | reverse complement strand
GGCAACCTCGTAGCGGGTGGCTCGTCCATTGACAGCCACTCGTGACAGCTGGGTATATCGCCACAGATAGAGGTCGGCATGGCTGTTGCCACGGAAGTCGATGTCAATGTCGGCCCGCACATCGATGCGCTTGGCGGCAACGTCTATGGTCAGGTCTATGTCGTAGCTGTTTACGATGGGGGTGTTGTCGAGCTTGGTGGCAGTGTCGGTCTAGCATGGCCGCGGCGACTCTGACGCTGCTTCTATCCTTGCCTTGCGCAATCGGTCTTTGACCTGGCTCCATCGGCTGTCGCTGTGGTAGGGCCTTAACCGAGGCTCGAGCAGCAGCTCGGGCAAGAGGTCAGCATCTCGGGCTCCGTAGAGAGTGGCCATACGGTCGAGACTGTAGAAGAGGCTGTCTTTGCAGCCTTGTCGGGCGAAATTCATGGCATGCCCATACAGGGTGCTTTCGCTCTGGCATGCTGCGGTGATGGTCTGCAGCAAGGCGATGATGATGGCAATAGTTCTGGTTTTCATGTCGGGTGTTGAAAAGAAAACCTCGGCAGCACCACAGGGCGCTGCCGAGGTCGTTATAGGGTAACGTGTGGATATTAATAACCGAATATCTGCTCGGTGGTCACGCGGTGGATGGGGCCAATCTTCTCGAGGGCTTTCATGTCAAGGTTCTTCTCGTCGCCCAGGATGATGTAGCGGTAGGACTTCTTGGCCATGGTGCGCTGCTCAAAGTCGACCACGTCCTTGAGGGTCACGCCGGGCAGTGCCTGGTAAATCTTCTCGTTGAGGTCGTAATCGATACCCTTGAAGCGGGCTTCGAGATAGGCGTTGATGACACCAAACTTGGTGACTCTGTTGCTTGCCAGCTGCTTGGTGAGCGCCTGCTTGGACAGGTTGAACGCCTTGTCGCTCTGCGGGATGGTGTCGAGTATCTCGTTGAAGGTGCGTATGCAGTCCATCATCTTGTCGTTCTGCGAGATGATATAGGTAATTCCGTACTCTGGATGCCCGGGCTTTGGCGAGTTGTTGTAGAACGCGCTGGCGCTGTATGCCAGTCCGCGTGCCTCGCGCAGCTCCTGGAAGACTACGGTGTTCATGCCTCCGCCGAAGTACTCGTTGAAGAGGGAGCTCACCGCTGCTTCGTCGGGGTTCCACGACTTGTTCTCATTGTGATACATTACGAGATAGATGTTCTTGGCGTCGTATGGCGCAATCCACACCTCGTTCTGTGGAGTGGTCTGCTCCATGTAGTCGCGGTTCTTGAGCGGCTCAGCCATCTTCTTGGGAGTGGCGTGCTGCTTGTCGATGATGGCTGTGAGGTCCTTGATGCTGCGTGGGCCATAGTAGAGTATCTCGTGCTTGTATCCGGGCAGTGCCTTGATGAGGTCGATCAGGGTCTGTGGGTCGGTGGCGCGCATCTGGTCAATGCTCATCTGGTTGAGCTGGCTGTTGTACTCGCCATACTGAGCCAGGGCGCGCAGGGCGTTGAAGTTGGCGCGCTGGTTCTTCTTGCTGTCTTCGCGGTCTTTGACATAGAGACCTACCACGTCGTCATAGGCCTGCTTGTCGGCCTTGGCGTTGTGCATCATGTCCTCGGCTATGGCGAGCGCCTTGGGCAGGTTCTCGTCCAGACCGCTGATGATGAGGCTCAGGTTGTATGTACCCACGCTGAAGCGGGTCTGGCATCCCAGCTGGTACAGCTCCTTGTTGATGTCGGCCAGCGTCTTGCTCTTGGTACCGATGTAGCTGAGGTAGTCTGTGGCAATGGGGTAGCGGTTGTCGGCCGATGAGCCAAACTCCCAACGCATTACCAAGGTGCTGAGTCCATTCTCGGTGTTGTGCTTGTAGATGATGGGCAGTCCCTTCTTGGTCTTGGCGAAGGTGAGGTCGCGCTTGAAGTCTACAAACTGGGGCTGGATGGGCTCCACCTTAGCGTTCTTGATGTCGGTGAGGAACTGGCTCTGATACTCTCGGTTGCTGGGGATGGCGGTGATGGCTGGCTTGTCTATCTTCTTCTGCGTAGAGTCTACACCCTGACGCTTGTAGACGGTCACTACGCTCTCGGGCGAGAAGTAGCGGTTGGCAAAAGCCACAATCTGGTCTTTGGTAATGCGCGACACGCGGTCGAGGCTGGTCACCACATCTTCCCACTTCTGGTCGTTGATGAAGGCGTTTACAAACATGTCGGCGCGCGAGTCGTTGTCCTCCAGGGCGCGGTACTGTTGCACCTTGTAGTTGTTGATGACCGATGCGAGCAGATTGTCGTCAAACTCTCCCTTCTTCAGTCGTTCCATCTGGTCGAGCAGCAGGGCTCGGGTGTCTTCGAGCTTCTGTCCCTTTACGGGGATGGCGATGAGGTTGAAGCTGCCGTAGTCGTGCAGACCCTGGTAGCCGGCATAGGCACCCATGATCTTCATGGGCTGTACCAGGTTGAGGTCTATCAGACCCGCCTTGCCATTGTAGAGCAGTCGGCCCATGAGCTCGAGCGTGTCGGCAGCGGCACTGTTGGCCTGGGGCATACGCCATGCCATAGCCACCATCTCGGCCTCCTGGCCAACGACGCTACTGTCGCGTGGGGCGGTGATGGGCTTCTCTGGAGCGTACTCCGGACGGCTGAGGTTGGTATTGGGCTTCCAGTCGCCGAAGTATTGGTCGATGGTGGCGATGACCTTGTCGGGGTCCATGTCGCCCGCCATGCAGATAGCCACATTGTTGGGAGCGTAGTAGCGGCTGAAGTAGTTCTTGATGTTGACTATCGAGGGGTTCTTCAGGTGCTCCTGTGTGCCGATGGTGGTCTGCGTGCCGTAGGGATGGGTGGGGTAGAGCAGCTTGTTGAGTGCTCCCCACATCTTGCGGTTGTCCTGCGCGAGTCCTATGTTGAACTCCTCGTAGACAGCCTCGAGCTCGGTGTGGAAACCGCGTATCACCATGTGCTTGAAGCGGTCGCTCTGGATTTTGGCCCAGTTGACCACCTCGTTGGAGGGAATGTCCTCAACATAGCAGGTCACGTCGTTGCTGGTGTAGGCATTGGTGCCCTCGGCTCCGATAGACGACATGAGCTTGTCGTACTCGTTGGGGATGTTGTAGCGGGCTGCCAGCTGCGATACCGAGTCTATCTCGTGATAGGCCTTGCGTCGCTGCTCGGGGTCGGTCATCTTGCGGTAGCTCTCGTAGCGCTGCTCTATCTCGTCGAGGTAGGGCTTCTCCTTGGCGTAGTCGGTGGTGCCAAACTGCTGAGTTCCCTTAAACATAAGGTGCTCCAGATAGTGAGCCAGACCGGTGGTCTCGGCTGGGTCGTTGCGCGAGCCGGTGCGCACGGCGATGTAGGTCTGGATGCGTGGCTTCTCCTTGTTTACACTCAGATACACTTTCAGACCATTGTCAAGCGTGTAGATGCGACTCTGCATGGGGTCGCCCTTCACGGTCTGGTACTTGTAGTCCTTGGCGATGGCTTGCAGTGCCGAGGCCAGCAGGACCAAACCTAAAGCCAGGCCGCGGCCCAGCATACTCATAAAGGTTCTGTTCATATTGATATTTGATGATAATATTGTTACCTATTATTATAATAGACGCATGAACGGCTGGAATTGTGACGATTTTAACATACTTTTTGACAGTGGCGTCAGTTCTCGTAGTCTATCTCGTGGTCGAGCAGATTGATGAAGTCGTCGAAGACCTCGCGCTCCACGTCGCCCATATTGAACTCCTTCTCGGCGTCCTTGCGTATCTCGCTTATCCACATACGGCGCGCCTCTACATAGTCGGTATGTATGCGGTCTATGTCGGCTTGGGTGATGTGGTCTATGTGGTAATAATCGAGTATAAGTCTGTAAGTCCACGCCCACTGATAGTCGCGGTAACGGCCGTCGATGGCCACAAACTCGTCGATGATGCTCTGCACGTCGTCGAGGGTGCCGTCCTTAATCTGCTCGATAAGCCGCTGTTCCTCGCTCTCGGGCAGCAAGAGTCCTGAGAGGTCGCTCCAGGCACCTTCGCCTATGGTCGATGCGGGCGGCTCTACGGCTCCGTAGCGCTTGAGCACACGCTTGACCACGGCACCCATATAGATGCGCAGCGCCATGTCGTAGTGGCTGATGCCCATGCGTAGCGAGGCGGCGTTGATGACATACATGTGGTAGTTGTAGGTCGACACGTTGTCGCCCGATGCCTCGCGCAGCCGCTCCAGGATGGCTTTGCCCTGTATGACCTCGTTGACGGAGAAGGGCGAGAGCCAGTCGAAGTTGACGATGCTGCGGTGCTTGCTCAGCGGACGTATGTCGCGCTTGGGCCACTTGCGTATGTCGCGATACAGACCTACCGTGGTGAGGTTGCGTCCGGGCGAGAGATACATCGTGTCGCCATAGGCAATGAGGTAGGAGAACGGTATGCAACGCGTATCGGGATGATACATCAGTTTGCCGAAGCACACGGAGAACGTGCCTATCTTGGCGGGCATCAGGATATAGGCTCCGCTGGCTGTCTTGGCACCTCGCTCGAGTATGCCATAGTGCATGGGGCCCATCTTGTAGGCATGGTTGGAGAAGTTGGTGGCAGAACCGGCGTTGTAGAAAGAGAACTGCCCGCCGATGAGCAACGAACTCTTGTGGTGTGAGGCGGTAAAGGGTCCGCAGAAGGCGGCGCAGGCTTCACCGTTGCTCATATATGAATTGGCGAAGAAGATGCTCTGCGAGGCGGTAAATCCGTTGCTTATCTTGCAGGCTTCGCCCACAAAGCAGTCTTGCATCTTGACCGAGTTGATGACCGACGAGCCGTCGGAGATGATGGAGTTTTCACAGATTACACCTGTGCCGATATAGACGGGCTGTCCTACGCTCTGCAGGGTGCAGTCGCTGAGTCGCGAGGCACCGCTTATCTCGCAGTCGGGCCCTATCACCGAGTTGATGATTTCCTTGGTGTTGACGATCTTGACTCTCTCGCCGATGGTGCCGCGGTCGGGCATGGTGCAGTTGATTTCCTCGCGTATGAGCCGATAGATGGTGTCGCGCAGGTGATGGTCGCTGTGGTGCTTGACCATGAAGGCGGCAAACTGGCTGTTCAGGAGTCCGAACATCATGATGTTGCCTTCGCCCACCTCGTTGAGCACCGACACCACGTTGCCCTGGCCGAAGGTGGCGCCCTCGATGGTCTCCATCACACAGACGTTGGAGATGTAGCAGTTGGCTCCGATGGTGTAGTTGTTGATGTAGTTGCCTATGTTCTCTATCAGACAGTTGTCGCCGATAGTCACATTGCGCAGGGTGGCATTGCGTATGCCCGAGTGCTTGCTGAAGCCGGGGCTCACCTCAATGGTACGCTCGAAGACGCCAAGGCTGACGTCGCCGTAGAACATCACGTTGTGCAGATAGTCGGGCGTGAAATCTTCGCTCACGCTCACGGCAGTCCAGTCTTCAGCCTGGCAGCCGTTGAGTTCCAGGATATTAATCTCCTGTTCGCTTAATAGTCGCTGCATAGTTCATGGATAAAAAAGTTATACTTATTCTTCAGATGGATATAAAAAGTCGTTGTAGGGATATTTCTGAACATGGAGCTCGCGGATTTTGCGATAAAGCACATCGCGGAAGTGGTCTATGTTCTCTCGCTCACGGGCAGAGATGAAGATACAGTTGTCGCTCATCTTGGCCATCCATGTACGGCGCAGCTCGTCGAGCGTAATGTTTTCGCGGGTCATCGGGGTGAGGTCGTCTGCCTCCTTCTCGACCCAGTGGTAATTGTCTATCTTGTTGAAGACAAGCATCATAGGCTTGTCGGCCGAGTCGAGGTCCTTGAGGGTCTGGTTGACCACCTCTATCTGCTCCTCGAAGTCGGGGTGGGAGATGTCTACCACGTGGACCAGCAGGTCGGCTTCGCGCACCTCGTCGAGGGTCGACTTGAAGGAGTCTACCAGGTCGGTGGGCAGCTTGCGGATAAATCCTACGGTATCGGCGAGCAGGAAGGGGAGATTGTCTATTACCACCTTGCGCACCGTGGTGTCGAGGGTGGCAAAGAGCTTGTTCTCGGCAAATACCTCGCTCTTGGCCAGGAGGTTCATGATGGTCGACTTGCCCACGTTGGTATAGCCCACGAGCGCCACGCGCACCATGCGGCCGCGGTTCTTGCGCTGTGTAGTCTTCTGCTTGTCTATTTCCAGCAGTCTCTGCTTGAGCAGCGTGATGCGCTGCAGGATGATACGGCGGTCCATCTCGAGCTGGGTCTCACCAGGGCCGCGCAGTCCCACGCTTCCCTTGCCACCGCCCGAACCAGAGCCACCACCCTGACGCTCAAGGTGAGTCCAGAGGCGCTGCAGACGAGGCAGCATGTAACGATACTGCGCCAGTTCGACCTGAGTCTTGGCGTTGGCGGTCTGTGCGCGCATGGCAAAGATATCGAGGATGAGGCTCGTGCGGTCCAGTATCTTCACCTTGAGCTCGTTCTCGATGTTGCGCATCTGCTTGGCAGACAGCTCGTCATCGAAGATAACCATACCGATTTCCCGGTCGTTGTCTTCTTCGTCTTCTATATACTGCTTGATTTCTTCCAGTTTACCCTTGCCCACGTAGGTCACCGTATTGGGGCCGTTCACTTTCTGGGTAAACCGCTTTACGGTCACCGCTCCAGCCGTATCGGCCAGAAACTCCAATTCGTCTAAGTATTCTGTCGTCTTCTCTTCGTCCTGGTCTTTGGTGATGAGTCCCACCAGTATAGCAGTCTCTGCTTTTACCTCTGAAATTACAAATTCTTTCATCTATAATATATAATATGTGGACAAAGGTAGTGAAAACCGAAAACAATACAAAGAGAATTGTCCCTTTTTTTACCATCGGGACCTATTCTGCCAGTGATAAAGACGGTATAACCCTTGCCGCGGATGAAAGATATGTGCGGCAAGGGTTATACGGTCGTGGTAGTTTATGGCTTGGCGGGCTCCACCTTGATTTGGAATGGGGTGGTGGGCAGCCCGGCTGAGTTGTAGAGGTTGGCGTCGTCGGGGTTGTCGCCCCAGGCATATCTTACCATCATCGGCACGACGCCCTTGGGGGTGGTTAGCCTTACCTGGTTGGGTGCCACCACTTCGCCCTTGGCCCAGCGGTAGACGCCATCGGCACCTGCCACGGCGAAACCGCAAGCATAGCCGTAGCGGTCGTGGCAGACGAGCGTCTCGGCTTCGTTGCGGAGGGTGAGCAGTATGTTGCCGTCGGCAGTACGCTCGGCTCTTACGGGTTGGGGACTGTCGCAATAGACATCGTGCATGCCATACTCATGGTTGAGAGCCATGAGCGACAGACGGTTGGCCACGGTCTGCTTGTCCTTGGGGTGTACATCGTCGGCCTCGCCCACGTCGATGATTACCGCCTGACCCGTATGAGGCAGGCTGAGCGTGGCGTTCTGCGCATCGCGCAACGTGGCCCAGCTGCTCTCCGCCGGTGTGTCGACAGGCTTCATGAAATTGGCCAGCTGAACCCAATAGAACGGCATCTCAGGCCGCTTCCACTGCTCTCTCCAGTCGCTTATCATGGCAGGGAAGAGGCGGTAGTACTCCTGGGCACGGTTGGCATTGTTCTCGCCCTGATACCAGATGACGCCCTTGATGCCATAACGGCAGATGGGGGCAACCATAGCGTTGTAGAGACGCGAGGGATACTTGTTGGGATTGTCGGGCACGAAGCCTTCGAGGTCTTTGACGGCAGAGATGCGGTATTTCCACGGATGCTTGAGGATGGGAATGCGCTGGCTGCCCACGCGGATGAAGTAGAGATAGCGCGGGCCGTAGCAACCGCCGCCACCGTGGTCGTCGATGATTTTCACGGTCAGCTCGTTCTTGCCTGCCTTGAGCACGCCGGCAGGTATGGTGTAGGTGCGCTTGACGGTAAATCCCTTGGTTTCGCCTATGCGCTGGCCGTTGACCCAGGTCACGTCGTCATCGTCTATCATGCCCATGTAGAGGGTGGCCTCCTTGCCGGTCAACTCTTCGGGCACATCAAACTGGGTGGTGGTCCATACCACGCCGTCCATCTTGGCGAGCGTGTCGATGGTCCACAGTCCCGGTACTTCAAGTCTCTGCCAGTCGCTCTTGTCAAAGTCGGTGCGATACCAGCCATCGCGCTCGCCACACTCTTCCCTTACGGCCTTGTCAAACTTGGCTTTGAGCACCTGCCAACGCTTGGCCTGGGCGTCGAGGTCGGCGGTGCGCATCTCTTCTACCAGCGGGTTGTATTTGGGGAACGACTCTATCGCCTTGGGACTCATCCAGGTCTCGATATCGGTGCCTCCCCACGAGGTGTTGATGATGCCCACGGCGCAGTTGAGCCGCTTGGCGAGTTCGCGGGCAAAGAGGTAGCCCACGGCGGTGAAGTCGCCCACCGTCTCGGGTGTCGATACCGTCCAGCTACCCACGACATCGGCTTGGGGAGTCTTTGCCATCGTGCGTTCCACCGTGAACACTCTGATGCCGCTGTTGTGGGCAGAGAGCGCAGCCTCCTCGGCGTTGTCGGCGCTGCACAGTCGGAACTCCATGTTGGACTGGCCGCTCGCCACCCATACCTCGCCCACGAGGATGTCGCTCACGGTCAGGCTCTCCTTCCCTGTGGTCACGGTCATGGTGTAGGGCCCGCCATAGTTCATCGCCGGCAGCACGGCGAGCCATGTGCCGTCTTTCGCCGTGCGCACGGTGGTGCGGTGGTTGTCTATCGTCACCGTCACCTTCTGACCCTTGTCGGCCCAACCCCATACGTTTACTGCCTCGCCGGCCTGTATCACCATGTGATCGGTTATCACTGCCGGCAACTTCAGCTTTGCCGTTACGCCCGTGACAAGCATCAGGCATAACATTACTAATATTGTCCTTCTTTGTTTCATGATAATTGTATTGTTTAAGTCAACTGTATTGCTGTCTTTTGCAAAGATAGTGCAAACCGAACGCCATAAGCTCGCTTAGATGGCTGAGGTGCCGCCTATCTTCTGCAAAGATAGTGCAAACCGAACGCCATAAGCTCGCTTTAATGGCTGAGGTGCCGCCTATCTTCTGCAAAGATAGCCATATAATCTGACATACAGCCCGTTTTTGCCATTTATTGCAGGTCGGAGATGCAAATTGCGCTCTTCTCCCTGCTCTCCGTGCCGCCCGAGTCATCCCCCGCGTGCCCCACCTCAATCCCCGCGCCGCCCGCCGCCCAAGTCGTGGCTGTGCCGGCGCTCATGGCTGCAGCCGGAACCAACAAAAAACGCCGCGGGGATGTTTTTTATCCGTTTTTTGTCCTTTTTATTATTAATAATGTGTAACTTTGTAATTCAAATAGGATATAACTTAAACATCAGAGCAATGAGATTAATTATCGAATCCGACTATGCGCAGCTGTCTCAGTGGGCTGCCAATCATGTCGTTGAACGTATCAACGCCGCTGCCCCTACAGCGGAGAAACCTTTTGTGTTGGGATTGCCTACGGGTTCTTCGCCCGAGGGTATGTATCGCTGCCTCGTAGAAGCCTACAAGGCTGGCAAAGTTAGCTTCAAGCACGTCATCACATTCAATATGGATGAGTATGTAGGACTGCCCGAGAGCCATCCCGAGAGTTACCACTCGTTCATGCGTCGCAACCTCTTCGACCACATCGACTGCCCCGCCGAGAATATCCACATTCTCAATGGCAACGCCGAAGACCTCGACGCCGAGTGTGCCCACTACGAGCAGATGATAGAGGAAGCAGGCGGTATCGACCTGTTCCTTGGCGGTATCGGACCTGACGGCCACATCGCTTTCAATGAGCCTTTCTCTTCACTCTCATCACGCACACGCATCAAGACACTTACTACAGATACCATCATCGCCAACAGCCGCTTCTTCGACAATGATGTCAACAAGGTGCCCAAGCACGCCCTCACCGTAGGCGTAGGCACTGTTTTGTCAGCCCGCGAGGTGATGATTCTCGTCAATGGCCACCACAAGTCGCGCGCCCTCCAGGCAGCTGTCGAAGGTCCCGTGACCCAGGCCTGGACCATCAGCGCCCTGCAGCAGCATCCCCATGCCATCATCGTAGCCGATGAGGCTGCCACCGAGGAGCTCAAGGTGGGTACTTACAAGTACTTCAAGGATATCGAGAAAGATAATTTATAAGAACTTCAATAACTGATAAGACAATGAGACTTAACTTAAGTTCGCAGATTGTATTCAACACAGTTCCCGAAGAGTTTTATAACCCCAAGACGGCCGTAGAGCGCTCCGAGATTACACGCGACGAACACATCCTCACCGACATCTATCCCACGGTGGATGAAGGTGCGCAGAAGATAGCCGATGCCATCGTGGCCGAAATCAAGGCCAAGGAATTGCTCGGCAAGTATTGTGTCTTAGGTGTGGGTACAGGCCAGTCGCTGACCCCCGTATTCAACGAGTTGATAGACCGCTACGAGAAGAAGCTCGTCAGCTTCAAAAACGTGGTTATCTTCAACGCCTATGAGTTTTTCCCCCTCGCTGCCGACAGCCAGCACAGCACCATCAGCCAGCTCCGCCAGCGTCTGCTGAGCCACATCGACATTCCCGAGCAGAATGTCTATACCCTCGACGGTACCATCGCCCAGGAAGACGTGCAGAGCCAGTGCCGCCTCTATGAACAGCGCATCCAGACCTTTGGCGGTATCGATGTGATGCTGCTCGGCGTAGGCCGTATGGGTAACATCGCTACCAACGAGCCCGGCTCGACCCTCACTTCTCAGGCCCGCCTCATCCTCATCGACGCCATCAGCCGCGAGGAGATGACGCTGAGCTTCGGCTCTCAGGAGCCTGTGCCTCCATGCTCTGTCACTCTGGGTATCGCCGACATCCTGGCTGCCCGCAAGGTGTTTATCACCGCATGGGGAGAGGAGAAGGCAGAGATTGTGCGCAGCATGGTCGAAGGCAAGATTAGTGACTCCATTCCCGCATCGTTCCTCCAGACCCACAACGATGCCCATGTGGTCATCGACCTTCCCGCCGCCGGCAAGCTCACCCGCATCATCCATCCCTGGTTGGTAGCCAGCTGCAAGTGGACCGACAAGCTCACCCGCGCAGCCCTCGTATGGCTCTGCCAGATTACCGGCAAGCCCATCCTCAAGCTCACCAACAAGGACTACAATGAGAACGGACTCTCCGAACTGCTCGCCCTCTATGGTTCGGCTTACAATGCCAATATCAAGATATTCAATGACCTGCAGCACACCATCACCGGATGGCCTGGAGGCAAGCCCGACGCCGACGATACCTATCGCCCCGAGCGCGCCAAGCCATTCCCCAAGCGCGTCATTGTCTTCTCGCCCCATCCCGACGACGACGTCATCTCTATGGGTGGTACCATCCAGCGCCTCGTCAAGCAGGGTCACGACCTGCATGTAGCCTATGAGACCAGTGGCAACATTGCCGTGGGCGACGAGGAGGTGACACGCTTCATGCACTTCGTCAATGGTTACAACCAGCTCTTCATGGACAGCAAGGACGAGGTCATCACCAAGATGTACAAGGACATCAAGAAGACACTCAAGAACAAGAAGGAGGGCGATGTAGATACTCCCGAGGTGCGCACCATCAAGGGTCTTATCCGCCGTGGTGAAGCCCGTACAGCATGTACTTACAACAATATACCTCTCGACCATGTCCACTTCCTTGACCTTCCGTTCTATGAGAGTGGCAAGATAGAGAAGCTCCCCATGACCGAGAAGGATGTTGAGATTGTACGCGAACTGCTCCGCAAGGTTCAGCCCCACGAGATATTCGTTGCCGGCGACCTGGCAGACCCCCACGGTACCCACCGCAAGTGTACCGACGCCGTCTTTGCAGCTATCGACGAGGAGAAGAACGCCGGTGCCGAGTGGCTCAAGGACTGCCGCATCTGGATGTACCGTGGTGCGTGGGCTGAATGGGAAATTGAGAACATCGAGATGTGTGTGCCCATGAGCCCCGAGGAACTCCGCGCCAAGCGCAACTCCATCCTCAAGCACTCTTCACAGATGGAGAGCGCTCCCTTCCTGGGCAACGACGAGCGCCTGTTCTGGCAGCGTGCCGAAGACCGCAACCGCGCCACTGCAGCTCTCTACGACTCGCTCGGACTGGCATGCTACGAGGCTATGGAGGCATTCGTAGAGTACAAGCCACTCTAACCGCAAGCACATTAACTTAACATAGAGGCAGCCTTACTGTCTTGGGCCACAGGCTCGGGCAGCAGAGGCTGCTTTTTTGTGCCCTCTCGGCAGCGCCCTTGCCGCCGATGGCGAAGCCCGTGGTCGCTGCTCTCGCCGTCAGCACAGCTTCTGTCGGGGTGAGGGTCTATGGGCGCGCGGCGATGCCAATGGCGCCTTATGGTATGATAGTTAACGTGTTTATGATGTTAAAAAATGAAAAACCGGCCATTATTCCAGCCTTTATCACTACCTTTGCAAATCTGATTTTCCAATCCATCTGAATCAAACCTACCGGCTGGATGGCTGTAGGGCTCCTCTGCAAGGCTTCGACCATAGTCGTATGGCGCACGAGCATGCCGCAGGAACCTCACTTTCCACCACTATTACCTATATCTATGTCGCAGTTTGCCATGTCCTCGATGGGGGAGATGGAGAGACTACTGCCGCTATACATGAATATATATATAACAACTAAATAGAATTTCAACAAGATGAACAAGCAACATTACATCAAGCCGGCGACCACTGTCTTCGCCGTACAGCCCCTCGATATCCTCGCAGGAAGTGGCACTGAAAACATCCAAGAAAATCGTGGTTTCTCAGTAGAAGATAAAGTCGCAAGCGGTGATGGAGATGATGTGTGGGAATAAGTAGCCCCACGCTCCATAGGCAACAATACAACAGACAAGAACTAACAATTAAGGAAAATGAAGAAGACATTATTGTTTTTGATAGCTGCTACAGCGATGATGATGGCTGGTTGCAGCAACGACGATTTCGGCGGTGCCACCCAGGGCATGACCCTCAACGCCACAGTAGAGCAGCCCGCTTCGCGAGCCACCATGGATGAAGGCGAGAAAGGCACCTATAAGTTCAGCTTTGCCGTCAACGACATGCTCAATGTGACCAACTCTCAGGTCGAATCTTATTATACATTTACCAAGCAGGGTGAGACTTTCACCTCTACCAATGCACAGACCACTACTGCGGCTGCCGACTGGTACGCCTATTTCCCTGGCAACACTGTCAACCTGGCAGGACAGACAGGTGATTTGGCTGACGTAGCCAACCATTATGCCTGTGCCGGCATGACCGCGTCTGCCACCACCGGCGTCGATGGTCTCACCATTAGCCTCACGCCCAAGGTAGCCATCCTGCGCATTGTCAAGGTAGATGGCAACAGCACCACTTGCTACTTCAATGTAAAGACAAGCGATGGCAAGTGGGTGTCTGGACTCACAGCTAAGAATAATGAAGCCGGATTTGATGTAGTGACCAGCGAAAGCAAGGTAACACTGCTCACCGCGAGCGAGCCTGGCACCTATTACATCGCAGTACCCGCAGGAGTGAAGATTGCCATCTACAATGGCGGAAACCTGGTCAGGGCCACCCAGGATAAAGGTCTCACAGCCGGCAAGTACTACACCCTGACCACCGGCCCAGTGAGAGGATCGGCTGATGCCAAAGGTATATCAAAACCGGTAGAATGGGTACAGCTGTGGGCAGGCGGTCCTAAGTTTGCTACGCAGAATGTGGCTGGAACAATGACATGGACTGCTGCCGTTAATACTAATTTATGGGGCGATAAATGGAGATTACCTACCAAGGAAGAGATGATAGGTCTTGTAGGTTCAACTAACGTCGGTAATTCATTTATGACCAATACCGTGAAAGTAGAGTATTTGAAAGAGAACAATGTATTTGGTTTCAAGTTTACCGGAGTTCAGCCTGGATATACCGAAAATAGTATATTCTTGCCTACAGTTGAAGACAAGGTGCATGATGCTGAAGCAGGTTATGGAAGATACTGGACGTCGGATCCAGTTGTTGATACGCAAACTGGTTATTCTTTCGATTTATCATATAGCAAAGGTGGCTTTTATACATACACTACTAATTTCATTCCAGATCCCACACTAATCACACTAAATGCAGTCCGCCTTGTACTTAAATAAGCTCGATAACCCGAATACAGCGCAATAGTCGCTGAATAGGAAAAATAGAATAATAGCCCGAGACTGGTGCAATAGCGTCGTGTCTCGGGCTGTCTCGTTTGTTGATGCATTGTGCCCTGGTACAGTCATCGCGAGCAGCTAAAGCCCCACCCCAGCCCTCCACAAGGGGAGGGAGTTCTATTCGGCTGTGTATTAACTAATTATAAAAACTCCCGCCCTTTGGGGAGGGTCGGGGAGGGGCTCGTTATGCAGCGCCTCTACCCTGGGTATATATATAATAAGGTATGGCAACTCTGTAGGAGTTGCGTTTAGCCGAAGGCGTTATACTCAATCTGATACTATCCACCTATCCATTTCTGCCCACCATCCTGCTGCGAGTAACGCCTACGGCTAATCGCAACACTTACAGCGTTGCCAGGTTAGTGGGGCTGCTACCCAGGGTAGCGGACTTCGCCCGCAACCCTGGGCTGGGAAAACGCAACTCCTACAGAGTTGCCAGGGGTGCGTACCATGTTCCGATGTGTATGGTCAATATATATTTGGACGGTACTGGTGTTAGCCCATTGTGGATGTGACGCATCCAATGATGTTTGATTGTTTGGCCATTGGTGATGGTATGTTACCGTGGGTATTAAATGATTAGTCCATGGTGGATGGTGCGCACCCAATGGTATAATGATGTTAGCCCATCGTGGATGGTACACAGCCCCGGCAACTCTGTAGGAGTTGTGATTTCATAGCCCAGGGTTGAGGTGCGCAGCGCCTCTACCCTGGGTATATATATAATAAGGTATAGCTACTCTGTAAGAGTTGCGATTAGCCGAAGGCGTTATCTGCAGCAGGACATAATATAGGATGATATAAAAAACAAAAAGCCATGGCGACTGTTGTCGGCTTCGCCTTTTTGGGGGTGGCGGTGACGTCAGTCGGAAAACGAGTTTTCCTCTTTATCATCGCCACCATCCCCAACGCCATGCTTTGCATGACGACAACAGCCGCCACGGTTCAAAAAGCGGCCGGTGGCCGTTCAAAAAGTCCGCCGTTGGCGGTAAAAAAACAGCTGATTGTAAGCCTCTCCCTAACCCTCCCCACAGGGCGGGAATTCATTCTCGTTGTGTTTGAGGAGGTTGTGGTGCACACCTTCCCCTTGGGGAAGGCTGGGATGGGGCCTTCATTTGGGCTTTTTTCCTTCCCTTTGGGGAAGGTTAGGATGGGGCTTATGGTGGATGGGACACACCCCCGGCAACTCCTACCAGCCAACTAAAGCCCCACCCCAGCCCTCCCCAAGGGGAGGGAGCTCTATCCGTCTGTGTATTAACTAATTATAAAGAACTCCCGCCCCTTGGGAGGGCACTGAAAAAGTCCCCCAT
>ULPR01023189.1_pt1 | contig 15628 bp, 14 predicted proteins | sample 1953681 | NCBI WGS metagenome assembly ULPR01 (sample SAMEA4835634, study PRJEB28245) | human gut metagenome | biome: gut microbiome; material: fecal sample | place: Denmark | collected 2008 | reverse complement strand
CCGCCGCACCCGTCCCGCCGGCTCCCAGAATGCCCGTTCCTCCAACCTCAAAAATGCCCGAAACGCCGCCCGCATATCTAGACGATATTCCGTTGCCCGAGGCCGCGCCGCAACACCGAAAACCGCAGCCGGACCGCCCGTCTCAGGCTCCCCGGCAGTTCGCAAATACCGGCTCGCCCTCTAACTCCGGCCCATTCCCCGATACGGCGTCTTTCTCAGGCTTCCGTCCGTCTTTCAACGCCGTCCCGTTATCAGGGAGGCGCCCATTCTCCAACTCTGTTTCATCACCTGATGCCCGCTCATTCCCCAATTCCGGACGCGGTGCCTCGCGCTGGGCAGACACCCGAACCCTGCGCCCCGCACTCAGCCACGGCATTGCCGCCGCACCGGAAACCCTGCGCCAAAGCGCCGACGGCGAGTGCGACAAAAACCTGCGTTTCATCATCGCCGCCGGTTTGGTCTACCCCGAACTGATTGACGAATATGAAGAACAGGTTCTCTCCTCTGACATTAGAAATGCCGGCTTGAAAAACCTTTTCGCCGCCATGGCGGATTTGTACCGCGAAGCCGAAACGCCCCCTGCTGCCGACGAACTGCAGCAACAGCTGGCGCAGCGCCCCGAAGGCGCCCCTCTGGCCTCGCTCTGGGAACTTGATATGCTCAAAAAACGCTCCCCTTTCATCAATGACCTGCGCAAAAACATCGATAAACTGCTTCTGGAAGACAAACTCCGCTCCCTTGAAGAAGAAATCAAAAACGTCAGTGCCGAACTCTGCAAAAATTTTACCGAAGAAGCCTACCTCCGCCAGTCCGCCCTGAAAAAGGAACGCGATGAAATCCTCGCCGCCGCGGCTGAACCCGAAGAATGACCTAATTGTTTCGCGATACCTCCGGTTTCCGGCGTTTTTCTTTGGCCGTTTCCTGCCCCAGACCTGCCCGTTCGCACAGACTTTCCGTTTTATTTCTACCGCCCCGGCCTGCCCGTTTGCACAGACTTTCCGTTTTATTTCTACTGCCCCGGCCTGCCCGTTCGTGCAGACTTTCCGCCTTATTTCTACTGCCCCGGCCTGCCCGCTTGCACAGACTTTCCGTCTTATTTCCGTTGCCCCGGCCTGCCCGCTTGCACAGACTTTCCGCCTTATTTCCGTTGCCCCGGCCTGCCCGCTTGCACAGACTTTCCGTCTTATTCCCTCTCCCTGCCGTTTCCTCCCGTCAGATTTTTTTGATATTTGTCTTGACAAAGAATTTCCGTAATGCTATATGTTCTCCCACTTAATTACAATTCTGATATTTTTTTCAAATTCTCTCAAAAATAGTCTGCCTTTGTTTTCAGCAAACGCAATACTATGAAAGCAATGCTATAGGCGAAAGCAACGCAGGCGTCCCCTTCCCCTTTGTGAAAACCGGAAGGGCTTTTTAGAAAAATATTACTTTGTCAGATACTATAACTTAGCGGATACAACTTCTTTAGTCATAGATAAGGGCTGTTCGTTTGTGAAAATAGGCAGCTCTGCTTAAAAAGAACGCACTTAAATCTATATAAATCTAAATTTGCTTTTTTAATTTGTCTTACGACAAATTGTTTTATTAAAACATTCCGGCATTCGGTTTTTGCGAAAAAGCCCAATGCCTGCTTCAAAAACAAAACCTGTTTCTTTGCGAAAAGAAACAGGTTATTTTTTGCCGAAAAACTTTATTTTCTGCGCCAATGCCCGGATTTTCCCGACCGAGGGAGAATTCGCCAAATCCGCACTTTCCACCCTGCGTTTAATTTGTGCTGCCTGCTCTTCCGCCCGTTTCACCGCAGCTGTCGTAATATTCTTAATCCGCTCAAAATGCCTGTCTATCTCTTTGGGCGAGATATTCAAAATACTGCTTATGTTTATTTTCTTATCGTCCGCCGACGCATCTTCTGCCCTGCCTTCCGCAGCCTCCTCCCCTTCATCGCCCCATTCCTCAATTGCAGGAAGTTCCGATATCTCCGCAGGCTGTTCCGGTGTTTTTGCAGAAAATTCCGAAACTTCCGGTTCTGCAATCGGGGCTTCAGGCTCTGCTATCGGGGCTTCAGGCTCTGCTATCGGGGCTTCCGGCTCTGTCATCGGGGCTTCCGGTTCTGCTATCGGAACTTCCGGTTCTGCAATCAAAGCTTCCGATGACACCGTTACAGGAGTTTCGGGCACAGACAAAACCTCCGATGGCACAACAGCCGCTGCTTTTTCTCCCTGTTCAGGCATTTTTCTGGGCTCATCTTTTTCTTCTTCCGCAGCGGATATTTCTTCCGTTACCATTTTACCGGCTGACACAGTTTTCAAAGCTGCGCTTTTCGCCGCCAGTGTCCCCTTTAAGCTCTGATAAACGCCGTATGTCGCCTTTTCCAGCCCCTGCATTTTTGCCGTTGCCGCACTCAGGTCAATCGTCGTTGCGCCCAAAACCGCCCGTTCCAGCCGCCGCCGTGCCGACGTCAGCGGATTATCATCGGCCGTCCCGATAAACATACCGTCGGTATTTCGGTAAACATTCAGTTTCATTTTTTCTGCCAAAGCGGCCATCTCCGCCGCCAGCCGGCTGTCCGCCGCCACAAGCGTATTCGCCAAAACAATAAACTCCCGCATCAGGCTTTGCGTTCCGCCGTTCCCGACGCCGCATTCATTGTCCGGAGCCAGCCAGCCTTCCTGGACGAGAAATTTAAGCAAAACCGCTGCCTGCACCGCGCATCCAGTTTCGGCAAAATCCCGCGCCGCACACAATGCCCGCTGCGCCGCATAATGGCGAAAAGCGGCATGTTCCGACGCCGTAACCCCTTTCGCCGGCAATTCGGGCAGATTTTGCAGATTAATCCGCACCATATCCGCAATCAGCGTTTCCGCTCCCTTGGCTTTAGGCAGCAAACGGTGCAAAAAGCCGCACATCTCCGTCGCCCGCCCTTTTTTAGCCAACTCCAGCAAAATCCGCACCGCCGACTTGACCTGATTAAGCTCCAGCAGCGCCAGCGCAAACACCACGCCTTTCGGCGCCGCCCCGGTTTCAATCAGATGCAGGCACCTTTCCGTCAGCGGGCGTATTTTTCCCGGTTCATGCCGAATAAGTTTCGCTGCCGTTTCCTCGCAAAAGCCGGTTTCCTCTTCCAGCCCCGCCGCAAATTCTCCGATTTCCGCATTGCGTGCCAAAAGCGGTGCCGCCTCAAGTTCGGAAAGCCCGTTCAAAGCGTCGTCCGCCGCCAGCCTGGACAAAACCGTATCGTCCAGCCCGATGCCCTGCGGCGCAAAGCCGTCAGCCGCTGCCTCACGCAGATAGCGGAACAAATAGTCTTTTTCGGCTTCGCTTAATCGCCGCTGCGTATAAGCCGCCACATCGCACAGCCGGCGCAGCGCCGCCCGCTTTTCGTAAACAGCCGTTACCGCGTCGCCCGAAATCCCGCAGGCCGCCCCCTGCCCGCGTAACCGTTCCAAATAGGCTTTCAGCCGGCCGCCCAATTCTTTAACATTCAGTTCATCAATCAGTTTTTTATAATCAAAACAATATGGTAAAACATCTTCTTCAAGTTCTTTATCATATTTTGCCAGTTTTTCCAGTATCGTTTTCTGAAACTTAATTCCGGCCTGAAAATTATCAAGCCCGTGCCATGCCCGCAGCCGGTTGTCTTTATGCCGCGCCGCCAGTTCCCGCGTAAAATCTCCGAGTATTCCTTTTTCAAACGCGTCCGGCACGCCGTTTTCTTTCAGCACCTGCCAGATTTTCCGCCGGGCCGCGGCATCTGTTCCTCTAAGGCCGGCAACCCCGAGCGCTCCCCACAGATACGAAAAGTTCTCGGCCGCAAAAATATCCGCGTTTTCCGGGCGCGACAAATGTTTCATCACCCGTTCGGCCGCTACTTCCGCCCCGCCGAGCGCCAGATTTTCCAGTTCTGCCTTTGACCACATCATGCTTTTGCTGCCGTACTCCGCTTTGCCTGAAAGCCTGCCGCCATTCCGGCCAAGCTCCCGTATTGCCGTCAGAATATCGTGCCGCAGCCCCCGCTGTCAAGCACGAATTCCCGCTGTCAACATAAATAAAACCGGCTCCCCCTCCTCTTCTTTGCACAAACAGACTCACCACCGGATAATCTCAATCACGGCCGTCCAACCCAAACAGCCTGAAAAACCGCGGCAGCCGCCAAGCCTCCGCAGTCTCGGGAATATAAAAAAAAAACTAACCTCTGTGCCTTTCTCGCCCCGACATCTTTTCCGCGCCCCTCGCCACATCGGCATCTTCTCCGCGCCTCTCTCACCATATCTGCCCCTCGCCGCGGCTTTTCGTATTATCTCCCCTTTTTGCTGCAAAAAAAATCGGGATTTTGCGGATTTAACACTTGACAAACGCGATTCGGCAGATTATCTCTTTAAGCGCTTGCAATTTTTTGCCGGTTTATACTACGTATAAAAGGCAATTTAAAATCGATTTTAAGGAACGACATGTCAGATACAGATAACGAAGATTACAAAACGTCTGATGCCCCCCTCTTGGATTCATTCGGCAGCGCTCTGAAGAAGCTGATTGCCAAAGGCAAAGAGCTGGGCTACATCACAATTGAAGAGCTTAATCAGGCGCTTCCGTCCGAAAAAGAAACCTCCGACCAGATAGAAGACATTATGGCTGCAATTTCCGATATGGAAATCAGCATCATCTCGGCTGACGAAACCGAAGATTTTGACGACGAAGGCGGCGAGACGGAAAACGAACCGGAAAACGACGTGCTGGAAGACGATGACGCCGTCGGTAATCTGGACGCGAAAGACCTGATGCGCTCGGACGACCCGGTGCGGATGTACCTGAAGGAAATGGGCACCGTCGAGCTTCTGTCGCGCGAAGGCGAAATTGCCATCGCCAAACGCATCGAAGCCGGAAAAACCGTGATGATTGGCGGCCTGTGCGAAAACCCGATGACGCTGAAAGCCATTTCCAAATGGCGCGACGAACTGGTCGCCGGCACCATGCAGCTGCGCAACATCATTGACCTTGAAATGATGTACGGCGTTGATTCCGAAGCAATTGTCTATGACGACGATGCCGCGCCGGTTGACGACGACCTTGAACAGGTTACCAAAGAGCTGGAAAGCAAAAACCTTGACGAAATCGACGACGATTTGGAAACCGATATCGAATTTGACGGCACGGTCGACGATGAGCCCGAAGAAGAAGACGTTGAAGACACCGGCGAGATGGACGGCGAAACCGACGGCGAACTCGACGACGAGGATGAAGAAGGCGGACACAGCACTACTTCCATCAGCGCCATGGAAGCAGCGCTGTTTGAGCCCGTGCTGGACATCTTAAACAAAATCTCCAGCTATTATGACGAGCTGAGCCGCATTCAGGCGCAGCGCATGAAGGCCATTCTGGCCGGACGCAAGGCGCAGACCTCGCTGGAAAAGAAATATATCAACATCAAAAAGGAACTGATTGAGTTGATGAGCTCAATCCATCTTAACTCTGCCCGCGTCGAAGAGCTGGTCGAACAGCTGAACGAGCTGAACCGCCGCCTGATGGGCGTCGAAGGCAAGCTGATGCGCCTCGCTCTAAACGCCCGCGTTAAACGCGAAGACTTTCTTGAAGCCTACCAGCGTTCCGAACTCGACCCGCATTGGGTTGAAAAAATGGCGGAAAAGAAAGACAAGCACTGGCAGAATTTTATTAACGACAACCGTGCCGAAATCACCGAACTCCGCAATTCTCTGGCCGAGATGAGCAAAGAATGCGGCCTGCCGATTTCCGAATACCGCAAAATGGTAGATACGATTAAGCGCGGCGAACGCGAAGCCGAACGCGCCAAAAAGGAAATGATTGAAGCCAACCTGCGTCTGGTTATCTCCATTTCCAAAAAATACACCAACCGCGGCATGCAGTTCCTTGACCTGATTCAGGAAGGCAACATCGGCCTGATGAAGGCGGTAGACAAGTTTGAATACCGCCGCGGCTACAAATTCTCGACCTATGCGACATGGTGGATACGCCAGGCGATTACGCGTTCCATCGCCGACCAGGCACGCACCATCCGCATTCCGGTTCACATGATAGAAACCATCAACAAGCTCGTGCGCACCTCGCGCCAGATGATGCTGGAAATGGGCCGCGAGCCGATACCGGAGGAACTGGCCAAACGCCTGTCCATGCCGGTTGACAAAATCCGCAAGGTGATGAAGATTGCCAAAGAGCCGGTCAGCCTTGAAGCCCCGGTCGGCGACGAGGAAGATTCCTCTCTGGGCGATTTTATTGCCGACGAAAATGCGCTGCAGCCGATAGATTCCGCCATTCATTCGAATTTGAAGGAAACCTGCACCCGCATTCTGTCATCGCTGACCCCGCGTGAAGAACGCGTCCTGCGTATGCGTTTCGGTATCGGTATGAACACCGACCATACGCTGGAAGAGGTCGGACAGCAGTTTAACGTAACCCGCGAGCGTATCCGCCAGATTGAGGCCAAAGCGCTGCGCAAGCTCAAACACCCGAGCCGGAGCAAAAAACTGCGGTCATTCCTCGACCAGTAAAACTGTTTTTAACCGACGCACAATCACTCGGACAAAACAAACTTTAAACGCAAAAAAGGGTACCCGAAGGTACCCTTTCCGTTTTGCAGCACAATACAGCATAATAACTATTTGGCCGGACGATTGTTCTCCCCGGCCGCAGTAATTTTGCGGGTACTGTCTTCGTGATCCGCATTGCCGCTGGAACTGCTTTCATCATCCGTATCGTTGTGGGAACAGCCCTCGTCGGCTGCATCACGGCAGACACCGTTTTCATCGCCGGTACCGTTTTCATTCCCAGCATTGCACGTGCACCCGGAGCAGTTTTCTCCCCCGGCGCAATGTCCGCCGCAAGAACCGTTTTCACAGCCTTTGCAGCATCCTGCCGCCGCCCGGCATTTTTGCAGTTCTGCCGCAGCTCCGCCGCAAAATGCCATCATCATCCCGAGATGCATTATCTCTGTCAGACTTTCAATGCGTTGCAGCGCCCAGGCTGAAACAATCCTCATCCCGAGAAACAGAAAGAAGCACCCGATAATCCAAACCAACCGGCGCAAAGTAGCGGTCATTTCATTGTATGCATCGCGCAAAAACCCCAGCTCGCCGTGCGAAATCTCGCCGGAAGCATAGATATACTGTCCTTCCCAGAGATAGGCCGTCTTCTCAGACAATGAGCCAATCGGTTTTCCTGTCAGTATATCTGTACTGACAGCCGTACCGGAAATGACGCCATTCATTTGCTCCGCCTTAACCGGAATTGTCTCCCGGCCTAATACGGGCCATTTGGCAAACAGGCCGATAATCATCAGAACAAGCATTAAAACCGAAAAGCCCCACACCGTCCGCAGCAAAAGCCAGCCCGACATGCGCATATTCAGTACCATCCTGTAACCGATATAATAAAGCAGCAGCAAAATCGCTGCCAGCCCCGGCACCAGATACGTCATCGGCGAACGCGGCAGATTATGCAGGGCCAGTTTGTCCGCGCCGTGAAGCAATCCCGCCAGCCGGTCAGTATCCATATGGCTGACAAGCTCGACCGTGCTTTCTCGGGCATAGACGTAAACTTTTTCGCGCAAATCGATTTTTTCATTGCCAACGCCAAAATCGGCATACGTCGTTATGTACGTTTTCACGGCATCAGCCGTATCTTTCGCCGTTTCGTCGTTAATTGTCAGCAATTGTTTCAGCGTGTCAAGCCGGGCATATCCGTACGCTTCTTTCGCTAGGGGCGCTTTCGTTTCATTATGGCGGCAGCTGTTCCATGCCAGAAGCAGCAAGCCCAAAATAATAATAAATCTGAGTTTCATAAATAAAAATATTTAAGTAATTAGTAATTGGGGTGCATTTTAAGCACAATTAGACAAAATGTCAATATTTTTTTAGCCGCTTTCGCCATCTCGCAACCGCCGTTTTCGCCATCTCTCGGTTGCCGCTTTCGCCATCTCGCAACCGCCGTTTTCGCCATCTCTCGGTTGCCGCGTTCACCATCTCGCAACCGCTGCTCTCGCCATCCCGCGGTTGTCGTTTTCGTCATCCCGCAGCCGCTGCTTTCGCCATCCCGCAACCGCCGCTTTCTCCATCTCACGGCCGCTGCCATCACCTATACTTATCGCCCTTTCGCTACTGTTGACAATTCCGCCCCGGTTTGCTACAATTAAGTTCAGGTTCCGTTCTTGATTGTGAAAGCGCCTGCTATGAAGATGTATATCTATACCTACCAATACGATAAAATCAAAGCCGAAGGATACAAATCGCTCGCCGCGCTTCCCCGCGATGAAAACTTTTCCGGCCGTCTGAAAGTACATGCGCATTCAGCCGGGACGGAAGACCCTGCTGGCATCATGCAGTATCTTGAAAATACGTTCCCCGGCCGGCTGCGCTCCGTTTGTGCCCTGACCGAAACCGCTCCGTCCGACACCTTCCGGCACCCTTATCTGAACACGCTGGTACATTGCGCCGACATCATATCCGTCAACTTGGAACAGCTCCTCAAAGACGGCATTGTCGAGGCAATCTATGCCAAAGACCTGCGCCGGACCATTCTGGACAATCCCGATTTTGAAAACATTTTCCCCGTAAGCGGCATTGCTGAAATAAAAGCTGCCGCCGCCGACGACCCTGTCGACTGGCACCTGTGCGAAAAGGACGAATACCTTCCTTATTCGCCATGGGCTGCGATAAAACATTATTTTCTGGTATTGGCCAACGGCTGCATCCCGCCTGAATACATCACGCTGGAAGTTGACCGCTCACCGAAAAGATTCCGCTGACCTTATCCGCCGCATCCTGCCGCGCTCAGCCATACCCTGCCCTGCTCGGCTCCCCTCCATACAAATCCCCCCCTCTCTCCACGCAAATCCGTCCCTCTGTCTACACAAATGTCTACATAAAAAGGGGCGCTGATGCACCCCTCTTCTAAGCCTCTTCTTGCGATTTTTCTTAGTTGGCTGCTTCTGCAACCGGCGCTTCAACAACCGGAGCCGCTGCTTCTGCGGTCTCGTTGCTGTAAGCCTTTTCCTGTTTCTTCGCTTCGTCGGCGGTTCTGGCAACGTTAACCAAAATCGTCTGCGAAACTTCCGGATGCAGGCTCAGTTTAACCTGATAAACGCCCAGATATTTAATCGGCTTGTCCAGCGAAACGAAACGGCGTTCCAATTCAACCCCGGCCTCGTTAATCGCATGAGCGATATCGCGGATGGTAACCGAACCGTACAGCTGGCCGGTTTCGGCCGCCTGGCGGATAACAACCACGGAAAAGCCCTTCAGTTCTTCGGCTTTCTTGGTTGCTTCTTCAAACAGAGCCTTGTTGCGGGCTTCCAGTTCCGCACGCTGTTTTTCAAAATAAGCAACGTTTGCCTCCGTCGCGCGCAGAGCTTTGTTCTGCGGCAACAGATAGTTACGGGCATATCCGCTCTTAACGTGAACCTTATCGCCCATTTTGCCTAATTTTTCGACATGTTCCAAAAGAATGATTTCCATTGTTTTTGTCTCCTTAGTTAGCAACATACGGCAGGAGGGCAACATAGCGGGCGCGTTTGATGGCGCGGGCAATTTCCCTCTGGGTTTTTGCGGTTACATTCGTAATGCGGCTCGGCATAATTTTGCCTTTTTCCGAAATATAGCGGGAAAGAAACTTGGTGTCTTTGTAATCAATCACGAAATCCGGATTGTCGCTGAAATTCTTTCTCTTAAAAAATCCTTTGTTTGCCATTATTCCATACTCCTAATCTTAAGCCTGTTCTTCAGCGGCTTTTTCTTCTTTTTTGCTGCTGAATTCTTCAACTTTGACCGTCATGAAACGAATAATGTCTTCGTTCAGGCGGGCCAGACGCTCATATTCGAAAATTGCGTTTGCCGGAGCGGAAATGTTCAAAACAACATAGTAGCCCTTGCGGTTCTTTTTAATGCGGTAAGCCAGGTTCTTCAGCCCCCAGTTGTCAACGCTGACAACTTCTCCGCCTTCTTTCTTGATGGCTTCGGACAAAGACGCAACAATGTCGTTAACCTGAGACTGGCCGAGATCCTGACGGGCAATTAACATACCTTCGTATTTAGTCATAAATAAAATCTCCTTGTGGATTCTCAACAAAATTAATGTATAGCCGCAGACAGCCGTCCACGGCAAGGACAACGCCGACTATACCCTGATTTTTTTAAATTGCAAGCCTTTTTTTCACAAAATGCTCCGGTTGCGCCCGCCGCTTCCTGCCTGCGCCAAACGCCGTCTCCCATTCTGCAAACGCCGAAGCTCATTCCGCAAACGCCGTCCCCCTCCCCCTTGTTAATACCGTTCCCTTTTGCAAAATCCATACCTTTTTGCAAAAAAAATTGCCCTTTACGCATTTTTTGCTTGCCTCATTGCTTATTTTGCGCTATATTAAAGAATGTTTTATTAAATTTATTATATTTTTATGGAAAATGTTGTTTTATGCAGCCAGGACTATACCGTTGCCGCTGCGCAGTCATTGTCAAGAAGTGTGTTAACCCCGGCCGAACAGGTTGAGCTTATTTGTCTGGGAGACGCCTGCTTCTTAAAGGGATTTATCTCTGAAAACCGTTTTGACGAAGATGTCGAACCGGAATTTGTAGAAAACGCCGACCTCGCCCTGATTGTTTTTTATAACAAGATTCACGAGCTTTCGGCCAAAGCCCTGCAGATTTTCAAGACCCGCTTTGGCAATATCGTGCTGTAGCCCCTGCTGCTGCCAACTCTCTGAAAAGCCCCTGCCCCGCGCAAGGGCTTTTCTTTTACGGCAAACACGCACCCCGTAAATATACGGTACAGATTTCGCTTTACAAATACTGCCGCCCGTTTTATACATAACCGGCAGCCTGATAATGCTGCAAGAAATAATGCTGTAAGGAAAATTGCCGCTATGTCAAATGTCAAAACCAACGCCATGCGTATTCTCGACAAACACAAAATTGCCTACAAGACCTATTGCTATGCCGCCACCGGAGCCGTTTCCGGCACCGAAGTCGCCGCCGCCCTCGGGCAAAATCCGGCACAGGTGTTCAAAACATTGGTAACCACCGGCAAATCCGGCACCCATTACGTTTTTATGCTGCCTGTTGCCGCGGAACTGGACCTCAAAAAAGCCGCCCGCGCCGTCAATGAAAAATCGGTGGAAATGCTGAAACAGAAAGACCTTCTCCCCTTAACCGGCTATGTTCACGGCGGCTGCTCGCCGATTGGCATGAAAAAGCAGTTTCCGACCGTTGTCGACCAGACCGCTGCCGGATTTCCCACCATAATTTTCAGCGCCGGCATGATTGGCTATCAGGTTGAACTGCCGCTCCCCGCGCTCAAAACCGTCATCCCGCTGACAACCGCCGACATCACAGCCGCATAATCGCCGACATCACGGCAGCATAATCGCCGACATCACGGCCGCTTTTTGTCATTTTCCGTAAAGCTGTTGCTTTTTTGCCTGCATTATGATATAATTTCTTTATTGATAAACAACAAACGGAGAACGTGCATGCCTGATACCGCCAACAATCCCCAAACGCCGGAGGAAGCCCTCGCTGAATACCGGGAGGTCGTAGCTCCTGTTGCTTTTTATGACGGATGCCCACTCAATGATTTGAAAGTTGAAAACAAAACAATCCGGCCGCCGACAATGCACCTGATTATACCCAAAACGGCTTTACACAATATTAACCGCAACCGGAAAGACCCGTTCAATCCTGTTGAAAACGATAACATGTGGTATCCCAAGGCTCAGGCGGGCATATTGTCGCTGAAAGATTATCAATCCCTTGCGGTTCATAACAACGTCGTCGGCCTGACCGACAAGCTCGCCGTTTTATGCGCGCAGCAAAAACAGGAAGAAGCGGACAAAATCCTTCCGGGGTTTTATGAACGCTACGCCTCAAAATTCACTCTGAAAAAAGAAGACCGCCCTCTCGTTTATGAAAACGAAGACTACGAAAGTGCACAGCAATATGTAAGAGAAAATTTTGGCACAGCTTGTCCCACCTTCCTGAAAGATACGGAAGCCCGCTGGAAAGAAGACAGCGAGAGTATTTTGGGGCGCGAAGAAAAAAAATTAAGCGATGCCGGATACTATGCCATAATCAGAGGACATTACTACGCCCCGACTGAAGAAAACAACCGTTACACCGCAAACGTCCGCCAATTAGATATTGCCACTCTTCATAAGCTGGAGAGGGAACGGCTGAAACAGGAAATGCACGAAGATTTTGACAAAGCTTTCAACCGCCCGGCAGATGAGATGAATAACGACAGAAATCCCGCACAAAATGCCACCGCTCCCCGCGCCGCCGATACGGCCTTTCCAAACGCTGCCGCAAGTTCTGCCACACACGGCATCTCCGCAAGCGCCGCCGACACAGCCACTCACGACACCGTACACACCGCCGATACCGTCGCTCATGACACCATTCCAAACGCTGCCGCCCGCAATACCGGCGCCAATTCCTCAGAGGCAAACGCGGCAATGGTTGCTTCTCTCAGAAAACGAACTCTGGGACGCTAAGCTTCGCTGTTCTCCCCTTCGCCGGCAGCCTTAAACACCGGCTGCGCCGCGTGTGAACCGTCGCAAAACGGCTTGTTGTGCGAACGCCCGCAACGGCACAGCGTCTGCCGGTTGCGCACTTCATAGCTGCGTCCGGAAGCACTCTCTACTTCGATGCCGCCTTTGACAAAAACCGGCCCGCTCGCCTCAATAACCGGATCTTCCAGCACCGCCACCTCAGGCTCATATTCGGGTTCATATGCCTCGCCGCTTTCCTTATCGTACATTACCAGCCTGCCCGCCGGGCAAAGCATCGCCTCGCGGATAGCCTGCTTGTCCGCACGGTCGTTTCCCGCATTAATAAGGTTCCACACCCGCCCTTTTGCGTCGCAAAACCGTGCATATGCGCAGAACTTCGGATTATCCGCCAGCCGCAGGTTTGGCCCTTCAAAATATTCCGCTCCGTCTTCCAGCGGCGCAAAACCGGCACTCTCCTCGCCGTCCCAGGCCGCCGCCGCATGTGAACCGTCGCAAAACGGTGCGCGGTGCGTCCGCCCGCAGCGGCAGACGTAAACCGGGTTCTGCGCAACATCGTACTTTCTGTCTGCCCTGTATTCCTCGCTTGCCCCCTCGTCGTCGGGAATAATCTGATAACGCATAATACGGTCGATATTATGAACTTCATATGGTCCGTCTTTGGTAACTTTAATCCGTGGTCCGGCTTTCATCATCTGCCTCCTTTCTGTCCGGTTGTTTCGCTGCTGCCTGATTATATAACTGCCCGCCGCCCGTGTTTAAAGCCCGCGGCAAAAGTCTTTTCCCGTCCGCCCAAACCGATGTGCAGACATACAAAAAGGGCGGCATTGCACCGCCCCTTCTGTCCATTAGCAGCTTACAAAATTTTGTCCCGGCAGTGCGCCGGGCAAAATGCCCCGACGCTTACAGGCTTATTTGCGCGTAATTTCAATTTTACGCTTTTTGCCCTTCTCATCCTGCGACTTCGGAATAACGACATTCAGCACACCGTTGTTAAATTCGGCCGTTGCGTCGTCAAACCGCAAATCCCACGGCAGAGCCACCGTCCGTTTGAACGACCCGTAAGAAAATTCCGAGAAATAGCTTCCTTTGCCATGTTCTTTGCGCTCCTGCTTTTTCTCGCCCGAAATTGTCAGGTACCCGTCGGCAGAAATCTCCAAATCAACATCCTTCTCGCTCATTCCCGGCAATTCAGCCGCAACTTTGACTTCATTTTCGTCCTCGCTGACTTCCAGTTTCGGCTCGGCCGCCTTCATTGCGGTATTTTCGTACGGAAAGTCCAGCCAGTTGTTGAAAAAGCTGTTGACCATATCGTTAAAGTCTTTGTTTCTATAACCGTAATGCGTAGGCATTCCGTGATTGTTGTCTTTGCGTGTCATATTTGTATCAGTCATTTTATCCTCCAAAATCTGTTCGTGTCTGCATCAGCCGCTCTGCGTATCCCCGCTCGGAAACATCTCCCGCGGTTCCGGTTTCATCGGCGGCTTGCATATGTACCACGTTCTGATTCTGAATTAGGAAGTCCGTAAATCAAAATCAAGACTTTTGGCAATAAAAGTGCAAAAATATTTTTCGCTTGCATTTTTTCACTCTTCCCCGTCTTTCGTCCGCAATTCCTGTTTCCCCGTTTTGCTCCCGTTTTCCGCCGCTGCCGCCTGTGCCCGCCGATACCCTTTGCCGAAATAATAAGCCGTAGCCAGCCCCAGCAGGCATAAGGCCGTACCCGGTGCTGCCGACGTCTGCACCGCATATCCCGCGGCAATCGGCAGACCGCCGAAATAAGCCCCGAGCGCATTGCCGAGGTTAAATGCCACCTGCGCACCGGAAGCGCCGAGGATTTCGCCGCCCTTTGCCGTATCGATAATCAGCGACTGCTCCGGGCTGGAAACGCCGAACAGGCCGAATACCCCAAAAAACATCAGCGCCAGCGCAACATACGGCTGCGGTGCCAGCAGCAGAATGCCGGCCGAAGCCAGAAACATCAGCCCGATCATCGCCATCGTCAGTTCCACCGCCGGCACTCTGAGCGACAGCCTCCCGCTGACAAAATTGCCGAGCACCATCCCCAGCCCTGCCAGCATCATAATTCCCGCCATATAATAAAACGGAAATCCGGCCGTTTCCACCATAATCGGGTTAATATAGCTGTACCAGCAGAACAGCCCGCCGTTGCCGAGCATAATCGTCGCCAGCAGAAGCCACGGCTGCGGCTTTTGCAGAAACGCAAACTGCGCCCGAAAGTTCGTCGCCGGCAGCGGTGCAATATCGGGTACCCATTCCCGAATGGCATAAATCGTAAACAGCCCCCACGCGGCCACCACCGCAAACAACATATGCCAGCTCATAATATGCGTCAGATACGATGCCATCGGTATTCCCAGCAGGTTCGCCACCGTCATGCCTGAAATCATAACCGATACCGCCTCAACCTCTTTGCCCCGTGCCGCCAGCTTCTTCGCCGCAATCCCTGCCACGCCGAAATACCCGCCGTGCGGCAGCCCGGAGATAAACCGCGCCATCATCATGAGTTCATAATTTGGCGCAAACACCGCCAGCAGGTTGCCTGCGCACATCACCGCCATCAACGCAATCAGCAGTGTCTTCAGCGGCTTTCCCCGCGAGAGAAAAACCAACGCCACCGCACCGAAACAAACGCCCAGCGCATAAGCGGATATCAAATGCCCCGCCTTTGCAATCGAAATTCCCAGCCCCTCGGCCGCCGCCGACAAAATGCTCATCATGCCGAACTCGGCAATACCCAGCCCCAGCGTCCCGAACGCCAGAACAACCAGACTTTTCTTCATGACCTTTTCCTTCCCTTTTCCGGTTTCAAGCAGCACCGCCGCCCGGATTTTCCCCGCCGTATCGCCGTCCGGATTTTCCCCGCCGTATCGCCGTCCGGATTTTCCACGCCGTATCGCCGTCCGGATTTTCCGCGCCGTATCGCCGCCCGGGTTTTCCGCGCCGTGCCGCTGTCTCATACCGCCCGCACCGCGCCAATTCCCCAACCTTGTAATCCCGTAATTTAAAATTTCAATGCCTGCCACACGATTGTACACTTTTCTTTTCCCTCTGCCCGGCCTTCGCCGTTCTGTTTCCGCCGGA
>ULPR01056692.1_pt1 | contig 15971 bp, 9 predicted proteins | sample 1953681 | NCBI WGS metagenome assembly ULPR01 (sample SAMEA4835634, study PRJEB28245) | human gut metagenome | biome: gut microbiome; material: fecal sample | place: Denmark | collected 2008 | reverse complement strand
AGCCGAAGCGGCGATAGCGGCAAGGCGGAAATGAGGGAATCATGAGAAAGATTGTAATTACAGTAGTTGGAAAAGACAGCGTTGGAATTATTGCGGGAGTATGTACTTATCTTGCAGATCATCAGGTAAATATTCTGGATATTTCCCAGACGATCGTAGACGGTTTCTTTAATATGATGATGATCGTTGACACAGCAAAATACGATGGCGATTTTGATACCTTTGCGGCAGATCTGGAAGAGATTGGCAAAGAGCTGGGTTGTATTATCCATGCACAGAGTGAGGATATTTTTGACCAGATGCACAGAATATAATGAACTCTGACGAGTTCATATTAGAAGTTGCTTCGCAACTTCGCTGTACTAGTGATGTTACACTGATGGCTCCGAAATCTGGGGCTGGAGAGACGTGGAGGATGACAATGATAAACATAAATGAAGTGTTAGAGACCAATAATATGATCGAGAAAGAAAATCTCGATGTGCGTACCATTACGATCGGTATCAGTCTTCTGGAGTGTATTGATAGCGATCTGGATGCGTTAAATGAAAAGATCTATAATCGTATTACGACTGTGGCAAAGAATCTGGTACCAACCGGACAGGCGATTGAGCGTGAGTATGGAATTCCCATTGTAAATAAGAGAATTTCAGTGACTCCGATCGCATTGGTGGGTGGCGCCGCATGCAAGAAGCCGGAGGATTTTGTGACGATCGCAAAGACTCTGGATCGTGCAGCCAAGACCCTTGGAATCAATTTTATCGGTGGATACAGTGCCCTTGTGTCAAAGGGAATGACCGAGGCGGACGAACTGTTGATCCGTTCTATTCCGCAGGCTCTGGCAGAGACGGATTTTGTCTGCAGCTCTGTTAACCTGGGCTCTACCAAGACCGGACTGAATATGGATGCAGTCAAGATGATGGGTGAGATTATCCTGCAGGCAGCAGAATATACAAAAGAAAACGACAGCATTGGCTGTGCAAAGCTGGTAGTATTTTGTAATGCGCCAGATGACAATCCGTTTATGGCAGGTGCCTTTCATGGTGTTACGGAGGCGGATGCCATTATCAATGTCGGTGTCAGCGGACCTGGTGTTATGAGAAAGGCATTAGAGGCAGAGCATGGTACGGACTTTGGTTCTCTTTGTGAAACGGTGAAAAAGACAGCGTTTAAGATTACCCGTGTAGGTCAGCTTGTTGCAAGAGAGGCATCCAGAAGATTAAATATTCCATTTGGTATTATTGATCTTTCTCTGGCTCCGACTCCGGCGATCGGTGACAGTATTGCTGATATCTTTGAGGAGATGGGACTGGAACGAGCCGGTGCTCCGGGTACTACAGCAGCCCTTGCTCTTTTGAATGATCAGGTGAAAAAAGGCGGCGTTATGGCATCTTCTTATGTGGGCGGCTTAAGTGGCGCATTTATTCCGGTCAGTGAAGATCAGGGCATGATCAATGCCGTTGTGGATGGAGCGTTGACTTTAGAGAAGCTTGAGGCTATGACCTGCGTATGTTCGGTAGGTCTTGATATGATTGCCATTCCGGGAGATACTAAGGCAACTACAATTTCCGGTATTATTGCGGATGAGATGGCGATCGGTATGGTGAATCAGAAAACAACGGCTGTGCGTCTGATTCCGGTAATTGGCAAGAAGGTTGGGGATACCGTCGAGTTTGGTGGCTTATTGGGATATGCACCGGTAATGCCGGTCAATTCCTTTGACTGCAGTGCGTTCATTAACAGAGGCGGACGTATTCCTGCGCCAATTCACAGCTTTAAGAATTAAATTCAAATGGGACAGGGTACGGCTCTGTCCTGTTGTGATTTAACAAAACAAAATGGAGATTCATATGAAGGACAAAGACAAAAAAGAGATTCCGGAAATTTCGGACGATATGCCGAAGCAGAGAAAACTGCCTGTTTGGGCAAAGATTGTGATCGGTGTGGTGGCAGCACTTGCTGTTATTATCGGGATTGCTTATGGTGTGTTCAGCTATAATTATGGCAAGATTTATGTTAAAAATAACGATAATGAAAAAGCACAGGAAGAGTATTTCGACCAGGATACCGGCATTGAAGATCTGAAAGAGATTGATCCGGATAAGATTCATCTGGACAGTGCAGACAGCGTGAGCCAGTCAAAGGACGTGATCAATATTCTTGTCTGTGGCGAGGAAGCCATCGGAGGAGGCCGAGGCAGAACGGACAGCATTATGATCGCTACGGTGAACCGAAAGGATGGTGCGCTGCGTCTGACCTCGATCATGCGTGATACTTATGTGCAGATACCGGGTTTTTCGGACAATAAGATCAATGCGGCATATCACAATGGCGGCATGAAGACGCTTCTAAAAACAATCCATAAAAACTTCGGTATTGACGTGGATGGATATGTACTTGTGAATTTTGATTCCTTCCAGCAGGTGATCGAGGCCCTGGGCGGTGTAGATATCAAACTGGCAGAGGATGAGGTGGCATATCTGAATAAGACCAACTATATTTCAGAAAGATCAAACCGTACGCTTCATGTGGGTGTGAATCATATGAATGGCAATCAGGCACTGGGCTATGCGCGGATCCGTTATGTACAGAAGGATGGACAGTACGGAGATTTTGCAAGAACACTTCGCCATCGTACCGTAATGTCGGCAATTTACAAAAAGCTGATGGACAAATCGGCACTGGAGCTGATCGCTATGGTGCCAAAGCTGATGCCGCTGGTGAAAACCAATATTGACAAGGCAGATCTGGTTAATTATCTGTATCAGGGAGTGGAGGTTCGAAGCCACAATTCCAAGTTAGAGACCCTGAATGTGCCGGTGGAGGGAGCATATAAGATTACCAGAGTCCGCAGTATGTCTGTTATCCTTCCGGATTCCCTGGACAAGAATGTCAGGGCAATGCAGAAATTTATCTATGGAAGTGCATTGGGACAGGAAAACAGTAAGGGGGCGGAAATTACCGTAGGACAGTAAATTATTAGAAAAATACAGGGATTGAGTTAAAAAGATTAAAATTGTATACAATTATACATTGACGCAATCCTCGCTTTGTGGTATAAATTTGAAAGGAGATTTTCATATTTTACTAAGTATTACCAAGGAAAGGGGCAATTATTATGTCATTAGAATTATCCAGAAAAGCAGCAGCGGTAAAGCCATCTTCTACGTTGGCGATTACTGCAAAGGCAAAGGAACTGCGTGCGCAGGGGAAGGATGTTGTAGGCTTCGGCGCAGGAGAGCCGGATTTTAATACACCGGAGAATATCTGTGATGCTGCAATTCAGGCAATTCATGATGGATTTACAAAATATACACCGGCTTCCGGAACGAATGAGCTCAAGGAAGCTGTTTCCAGAAAATTTAAGTCATTTAATGGACTTGATTATGCACCGGATCAGATTGTGATCAGCAATGGAGGAAAACATTCTCTGACCAATATTTTTACAGCACTGATCAATCCGGGAGATGAGGTGATCATTCCGGCACCATTCTGGCTCAGTTATCCTGAGATCGTTAAACTGGCCGGCGGTGTACCGGTGATCGTAAAGACCACCAAGGAGCAGAGCTACAAGCTGCAGGCAGAGGATCTGAAAAAAGCCATTACCGATAAGACAAAGGCTGTTGTACTGAATACACCAAACAATCCTACCGGAATGCTTTATACGGAGCAGGAGCTTCGTGCTATCGCTGATGTGGTAGTAGAGAGTGATATTTATGTGGTTGCCGATGAGATGTATGAAAATCTTGTTTATGGCGATCAGAAGCATATCAGCATTGCCTCCTTTGGTAAGGAAATTTATGACAGAACCATTACATGTAGTGGTCTTGCAAAGAGCTATGCGATGACAGGATGGAGAATTGGTTATACAGGATCTTCTAAGGAGATCGCAAAGATGATGAGCAGTGTACAGAGTCATCAGACCTCCAATCCGAACTCTATTGCACAGAAGGCTGCTGTAGAGGCTCTGAACGGTCCACAGGATTCCGTGGCAAAGATGCATGCAGAGTTTGATAAGCGTCGTCAGTATATGTATCAGAGAATCTGTGCAATGCCTTATGTAAGCACGATTGAGCCGATGGGTGCATTTTATGTATTCGTGGATGTCAGCGATGTTCTCGGTAAGGATTATAAGGGAACAAAGATCGAGGATACCTCCAAGATGGCAGAGATTTTGATTGAAGAGTACAATGTAGCAGTAGTTCCGTGTGCTGATTTTGGATTTGCGGATCATATCCGTCTGTCTTATGCAATCTCGCTGGAGCAGATTGAGAAGGGACTTGATCGTATCGAGACCTTCCTGAAGGAATTGAAATAATATATGAGAGAGATAAAAATGCCGGCATTTATGAAGGATGCCGGGAATACAAAAGCGCATAGTATGTGGAGAGAGATGGCAATCTTTATCCTGCTGTATGTGATATCTATTTTTGTAGAAGCCATGGCCATGGTGCCAGGGCTTCTCGTATATATAGCCAGCAGACCGGATGCGGCATCCTGGTTTGAAAGAGCCGGCAGCTCTGATGTGACAGGAGGCTTATGGAACGGCAGTGTGGATATGGATAAATACAGTGCGTTGCTGCAGGCACAGCCGGAATGGCTGTTGATCTATACGTTGTTTGCAGAGATTTTATTGATCGCACTGTACGTCGGATACTGCCGTTTGATTGAGAAACGCTCCTTTTCCTCTATGGGATTTACCAGAGGGCATATTCTAGTTCGATATATCAAGGGACTTTTGTGGGCAGTTGTTCTTTTTGGAGGAACCTATCTGTTCTGCATAGGAACCGGGGCCGTGCATTTCGGGGGAGTGTCAGCGGACATGATACCGGGTTATATCGTGCTTTACTTTGTAGGATATATGATACAGGGGATGGCAGAGGAAGTGATTTGCAGAGGATATCTTCTGGTTTCTCTTTCGCGGAATCATTCGGTCTGGTACTCTGTGGTCATCAGTAGTGGGGTATTTATGGCAATGCATATGAGCAATGATCATATGACACTTCTGGCATTTATCAATATATTCCTGTGTGGATTGCTGTTTGGTCTGATCTTTGTGGAACGAGGAAATATCTGGATGGTGGCAGCACTTCATTCCGGATGGAATTTTCTGCAGAACAATATTTTTGGAATTCCGGTCAGTGGCATGGCACAGGGAAATTCTGTCTTTCTTACCTCCTTTACTGAGGGAAGAAGTCTGATCAGTGGCGGAGCCTTTGGAGTCGAAGGCGGTATTGCGGTAACAGCAGTACTTGCTGTGGGAATTTATATCACATATCGCCGTATGGAGAAAAAGGGGATGCTGGTGGAGCCGGAGCAGTTGGAAAATCCGGGTCAGATGTTTACCGGAGAAGCTCCCCGGCAGGAAAGAACGGAAAAAGCACCTGAATCTGCCGATGAGCAGAAGGAAGAGGTGGAATACATGTCTATGCCTTTAAATCTGGACACCTTGAATCGTATTGAAACACAAAAGCGGGAGGCGGGAATTCTGACAAAGTCATCAGGAGAACAGATCACATATCCGAGAAGTACTGTGTTTAATGCGGATTATTTCAGGGAAAAGGATGAGGAGTAAAACATCGCAAATAAATAATTAGAAATAAATAAGGGATACAGATGATATCATCTGTATCCCTTATTGCCGCATCGTCATCTGCCGGAAGCAAGCTCCCGCATCTGTCTATGCGTCATGCTCACTTTTGCCTTCGCGCATATTTTTGACAGCAGTGGAAAGCATCAGCTTGATACGATTCAACTGGTTTACCTCGCTGGCACCCGGATCGTAGTCAACGGCTACGATATTGGATTCCGGATACTGGCGGCGTAGCTCTTTAATAACACCCTTACCTACCACATGGTTTGGCAGACAGCCAAATGGCTGGGTACATACGATATTTGGCACGCCGGAATGGATCAGCTCCAGCATTTCGCCGGTCAGGAACCATCCTTCTCCGGTCTGGTTACCGCCACTGACAATCGGCTCTGCATATTCTGCCAGCTTATTGATTCTTGTGGTTGGCTCGAAACGATTGCTGGCAGCCAGAGCGTCATTGGCAACCTTACGGTAATGTTCCAGATAGGAGATCAGGAAGTTGTTAATATGTGCAGAAGATTTCTTTTTGCCAAGGTATTCTGCCTTGAAGTTAGCATTATACAGGCTGTACATAAAGAAGTCCAAAAGATCAGGACAAACTGCCTCTGCACCTTCCGCCTCCAGAAGCTCTACCAGATAATTGTTTGCCAGTGGAAGGAATTTGACAAGGATTTCTCCTACAATTCCAACACGAGGCTTTTCGATATCTTTTAGTGGAAGCTCATCAAATTCTTTAATGATCTGACGGATATTCTTCTTAAATTCTGATTTATTTCCATTGCGGACGGCTCTCTGGGCTATGGCTCTCCATTTTTCGTGAAGGGCATTGGCTGAGCCGGGAACCGCTTCATAAGGTCTTGTCTTATAGAGAACACGCATAAATACATCACCGTAGATCAATGCCTGGATTGCACGGTGTGCCATCTTCAGATTAATCTTTAAACCGGGGTTTTTCTCGATGCCGGCGCTCATGGAAACAACCGGAATCTGTCCCATACCGGCTTTTTCCAGCGCACGTCTTATGAAACCGATATAATTGGTAGCACGGCATCCGCCGCCGGTCTGGGTAATGATCAGTGCCACCTTATCCAGATCGTATTCTCCGGACAACAGTGCTTCCATAAACTGACCAATGACGATCAGCGACGGATAGCAGGCGTCATTATTGACATATTTCAGGCCATAATCAACAGCGGCCGGTGTGCTAGGCAGGATCTTCAGTTTATAACCGCAGGATGCCAATGCCGGCTCCAAAATATCAAAATGAATTGGAGACATCTGTGGCACCAGGATCGTGTATTCCTTGCGCATTTCTTCTGTAAAGATAACTCTGTGATGTGCTGTATCCACATCTGGCTGTGGCTGTATATCCTTGGCGGCACGTTCCTTGACAGCCGCCAGCAGGGAACGGATACGGATTCTTGCCGCTCCCAGATTATTCACTTCATCAATCTTTAATACGGTATAGATCTTGTTACGTTTCGTCAGAATATCGCTGACCTGATCTGTTGTTACGGCATCCAGACCACAGCCAAAGGAATTCAATTGAATTAAATCAAGATTTGACTGCGTGCTTACGAATGATGCTGCCTGATACAGACGGGAATGATACATCCACTGATCCATAACGATGGTTGGCCGGTCTACTTTGCCGAGATGTGAGATACTGTCTTCGGTCAGTACGGCAACACCATAGGATGTGATCAGATCAGGAATACCGTGATTGATTTCCGGATCTGTATGATATGGACGTCCGGCCAGAACGATTCCACGGCGGCCGGTTTCTTTCAGATACTGTAATACTTCCTCGCCCTTTTGTTCCATTTCCGTGCGGACTGCCTGCATTTCCTTCCAGGCAGCAGCGGCGGCATGGCGGATCTCATCGGCCGGGATACCGTTTTCCTCGGTGAAATACTCTACCAGACGTTTTGTGGCGATCGCTTCACTTTCCAGGGAAAGAAATGGATTCTGGTATGTAATCTTGTCGTCACGGAGTTCTTCGATATTATTTTTGATATTTTCACCGTAGGAGGTGACGATCGGGCAGTTGTAATGGTTATTGGCGTCCTCTACCTCAGTACGCTCATAAGGAATACAAGGATAGAAGATATAGTCAATGCCCTGGCGGATCAGCCAGGTCACATGACCGTGGGCAAGCTTAGCCGGATAACATTCGGATTCACTTGGAATGGATTCAATACCAAGCTCGTAGATCTTACGATTGGATTCCGGCGATACAACGACCCGGTATCCAAGCTCGGTAAAGAAGGTGAACCAGAATGGATAGTTTTCGTACATATTTAATACCCGTGGAATTCCAACGGTGCCCCGGACAGCATGCTCCTCATCAAGAGAAGTATAATGCTGGAAGAGACGTTTGTTTTTGTATTCAAAAAGGTTCGGAATATGATCCTTATTTTTCTCTTTGCCAAGTCCCCGTTCGCATCGGTTTCCGGAAATGAACTGACGACCGCCGGTGAAACGGTTGATGGTGAGGAGACAGTGATTTGTACATCCCTTACATCTTGCCATGGAGGTCTCAAACTTCAGATCATTGATCTGGTCAATGGTAAGCATGGTTGTCTCCTGGCCTTCATAATGGTTTCTGGCGATCAGCGCAGCGCCAAAAGCACCCATGATACCGGCAATGTCCGGGCGGACTGCTTTACAGCCGGAGATGCGCTCAAAGCTTCGAAGTACCGCATCATTATAGAAGGTACCACCCTGAACCACGACCTTTTCGCCCAGATCCTTCGGATCTGTCAGTTTAATAACCTTTAAAAGAGCATTTTTAATAACAGAATAAGCAAGGCCGGCGGAGATATCGGCAACAGATGCCCCCTCCTTCTGCGCCTGCTTTACCTTGGAATTCATGAAAACGGTACAGCGGGAACCCAGATCGATCGGGTTTTGCGCAAACAAAGCAATCTTCGCAAAATCTGCCACATCATAATTCAGAGATTTTGCAAAAGTTTCGATAAAGGAACCGCATCCTGAGGAGCATGCCTCATTTAACTGAACCTTATCTACGGATTGATTCTTGATCTTAATGCACTTCATATCCTGTCCGCCGATATCAAGAATACAGTCAACATCCGGCTCGAAGAATGCAGCCGCATTGTAGTGGGCAACGGTCTCTACCTCGCCCTCATCCAGGAGCAGGGCAGATTTTAGCAGAGCCTCACCGTAACCGGTAGAGCAGGAACGCACGATCTTGGCACCTTCCGGCATCAATTCATAGATTTCTTTGATAGATTTAATGGCCGTTTTTAACGGGCTGCCGTTGTTATTGCTATAGAAGGAATACAAAAGGCTTCCGTCTTCACCGATCACTGCCACCTTTGTGGTGGTGGAACCGGCGTCAATACCAAGAAAGAGATCTCCTTTATAAGAAGCAAAGTCCCCCTTCTTGACATCATTCTCCGAATGCTTCTTTAAGAAGTCATTGTATTCTGCCTCGTCCTTAAATAAAGGCTCCAGACGGGCAACCTCAAATTCCATATCGATCTTTTTTGCTAAAACATCATTTAACTGGCTGAGAGATGACATATATTCGTCTGTTTTTGCATTCATTGCAGCACCGGATGCCGCAAACAGATGTGAATGCTCCGGTGCAATGATCGCATCTCCGGAAAGGTTTAATGTACGAATGAAAGCCTGTTTTAACTCCGTAAGAAAATGTAAAGGTCCGCCCAGGAATGCGACATTTCCCCGAATCGGCTTACCGCAGGCAAGACCACTAATGGTCTGATTGACTACCGCCTGGAAAATAGAGGCTGACAGGTCTTCTTTGGTAGCACCCTCGTTGATCAGAGGCTGGATATCTGTTTTGGCAAATACACCGCATCTGGCAGCAATCGGGTAAATAGATTTATAATTTTTGGCATATTCATTCAGACCGGCGGCATCTGTCTTAAGCAGGGTAGCCATCTGGTCAATAAAGGAACCGGTACCGCCGGCACAGATTCCGTTCATTCGCTGGTCAATACCACCGGTAAAATATATGATCTTTGCATCCTCACCGCCAAGCTCAATGGCAACGTCGATATGGGGTGCATAGTCTTTCAGGGATGTTGCTACAGCGACAACCTCCTGAACAAAGGGAACATTCATATGCTTTGAAAGTGTCAGACCACCGGAACCGGTAATAACCGGAGAAACCGGAAGATCTCCCAGCTCCTTTAACGCCTGTTTGATAATGGAAGCAAGTGTCTCCTGAATATTGGCATAGTGACGCTGATAATCAGAAAATATGATCTCACCCTCAGGGTTTAAAATAGCAATCTTTACTGTTGTGGAACCGATATCGATTCCCAGTGTATGACATGGTAATTTCATAAGATATTTCCTTTCTTCCTTCGCTGTCCTTTTTAATAGGAAAATGCGATATCAAAAATATCGCCATATTTTCCTATTATATGACAAAAAAAAATTGATTGCAAGCAGTCTGTCACCAATAACATAAATTGGGAATATAATGAAAAAGGAAAGCATAGAAAGGTGCATGAAAGATATGGAACATTGTAATGGTATTATGCATACAGTCAAATCGGGAGATACTCTGTATTCCATCAGCCTGGAACACAAAGTGCCGCTGGCACTTCTGCTTCGTGCCAATCCTTATGTGGATGTGTATAATCTTCAGATCGGGGAAACAATATGTGTGCCGGTGAAGGGGAATACGCAGGGGGGGATGCCTCCTTATGGCAGTACATGTGCCAAATGGGAGGTAAGAAATGCGGTTCATGTGACAAAGGACAAAATGCAGAGGGAGATGACCGGGGAAACCAGAAAGGAGAAAGAAACGGATGAAATGCAGCCGGCAGAAGAAATGACGGAGACGTCAGGAACATCATCAGAACGGCAACAGGACAATACGGCTGTGGAAGGAACTACATTACAGGATGAGAAAACAGCAGAGACAGTATATGTTACAAAGGAAGGGGACAGTCTGGAAAAAATTCTTGGGGTAGATAAGATCTTACTGCCACCAGGAATGACCCTTTATCGACAAAAGTAGAATAATCTGTGTCTTGACAAAGAAAACGCGTATCAATAGAATAGATGGTATTGGAATATTCATTTCCAATACCATAATTAATGATATGGAATAACAGATGGGAACAGTACCTGCAGATGACCGGAAGCTGCAGGGATAGGAGGGTTATGAATCAATTATTAAATAAACTGGAGCGGAAATATGGAAAATATGCAGTGCCGGATCTGATCAAGTATGTGATCGTGCTGTATTGTGCAGGTGCCGCATTGGGATTGATTGACAATAGAATTTACTATAACTATCTTTCATTGAACGTAGAGGCTGTTCTTCATGGACAAGTATGGAGACTGGTGACATATTTGATCGAGCCATATGGATTTAACACCGGAATGGGATTTATTGTGAGTATTTTGTTCTTTGCGATTCAGGTTAATTTATTCTTTCTGTTTGGACGGTCACTGGAACGGGCGTGGGGAACATTTCGGTTTAATATGTATTTTATCAGCGGGTGGCTGTTAAATATTGTTGCGGCCTTTATTTTATATGGAGCGATCCATTCCACATATTATATGTCAGGTTTTCAGTATATTTACTGGTCTATGTTTTTTGCTTTTGCGGCAGAAAATCCAAATATGGAATTCTTATTCTGGTTTGTACTTCCGATCAAGGTGAAATGGCTTGCGATTCTGGATGCGGTATACCTGATCTACTGTGTAGTTGAAAATATTGTATCCGGCTTCTCTTATCTGAGTCAGGGAGGAACTCTTGCTGCTGCGGGAGTATATTTTAGTGCCGCACTGGCGATTGTTGTGGCACTGGGGAATTTCCTGATATACTTTTTATCAAGCCGTGATTATCGCAGGATATCGCCGGGAGATATTAAACGCCGGAAACGTTTTAAGAAACAGGTACAGCAGGCGGGCAGACAGAATGGCGGTGCCAGACACCGGTGTGCCGTGTGCGGAAGAACAGAGCTGGACGATGAGACATTGGAATTTCGGTATTGTTCGAAATGTGAAGGAAATTATGAATATTGTTCGGAGCATTTGTTTACCCATCAACATGTCAAAAAGCATGTTTGATATAAATTGATAAAAAAGGAGAAAAACTATGGGGATGATTAATACTGTAGCAATCCTGGGCTTTCTGGCTATGCTTGCTATGTACTTCCCGATCAGCAGTTTTCTGAGGAACAGAAAAGTGGTCGTGGAACAGAGCGGGGCGTCGAATCGTTCCAAAAACAGAAAAAATGCAGGGAAAAGCAGGACAAAAAACAAGACAGAGGTTGTAAAACTTGCCAATCCACAGGATCGTTCCATTGGTCTGACGATATTTGTGGCAGTAATGGTAGTTGCATTTTTGCTTCGTGTCATCATTGGCGGAGTGTATCATGGCCATGAACAGGATATGAGCTGCTTTATTGCATGGGCAGACATGGTTTACAATGATGGTTTTCATAAATTTTATGAGACAATGACCGAGGGATATCCACCTGGATATATTTATATTTTATATGTGATTGGATGGCTCCGTCACTTGTTCAGTATTCCGTGGGATTCCGCTACAAGCGATATTCTTACAAAGATGCCGTCCATTCTGACAGATATGGGAATGGGATACCTTATTTATAAGGTTGCATCTGAAAAGTTCCGTGAAACGGGAGCAGCACTTCTGGCAGCAGTATACCTGTTCTGCCCGGCAATCTTGTTAGATAGTGTGGTCTGGGGGCAGACGGATAGTATTTACGTTGTATTTATCGCATGGATGTTTTATCTGATCGCAAAGAAAAAGCTGATTCCATCTTACTTTTTATTTGCATTGGCCATTTTGTTGAAACCCCAGGCAATGATGTTTGCACCGGTGCTGATTTATGGAATTATTGATCATGTCTTTTTGCAGGATTTTAACTGGAAGAAGTTTGGAATCAATCTGGGAATGGGCTTAACAGCAATTCTCTGTATGGTGATCTCTGTGCTGCCTTATGGTCTGCAGAAGGTAATCTCATTATATACCAATACAGTGGGATCTTTTGAGTATGCATCGGTTAATGCCTACAATTTCTGGACTCTTTGTGGCAAAAACTGGATCAGCCAGGGGGAAGCAAAGCTTGGGCTTACCTATCAGACATGGGGTACGATTTTCATTCTGCTGATCATCATTGCGACGGTGTTTATCAGCTTCCGTTGTAAAAAGACAGAAGCAAAGTATAGCTATATCGGCGCTGTTCTGATCATTGGAATTTTTATGTTTTCTGTGCGTATGCACGAGAGATATATGTATCCGGCAATGGCGTTTTTACTTCTGGCATATGTAATGAAGCCGAGAAGAGATGTATTTATCTTATATTGTCTGTCGGCAATGCATTTCTTTTACAATGTGGCGCATGTGCTGTTTAAGTATGATGCGGCAAATTATGACTGGCATAGTCCGATCCTGTTCTCCATTTCTCTGTTGGGAATGGTTGTATTTGGCTTTATGGTATATACTACTGTTCGCCATTATTGGAAATATGAAACAGAGGAGCAGGAAAAGGAGATCATCAGCAGAGAAACTACGTTCAAGAAAGTCTCCGTTGAAAAGGCAGAGAAGAAGCCGGTGATCCGCCCTTCTTCCAAGCTGGCAAAGATGACCAAAAAAGACTATATCGCGATGGGGATCATTACGCTGGTTTATGCGGTGATCGCATTTGTGCATCTGGGCAGTCTCAAGGCTCCGGAAACAGAATATTCTGTAGTGACAAATGGAGCCGTTGTAGCGGATCTGGGTCAGGATATCAGTCTTGGAAAGATGGCAGAGTACCTCGGTTATCAGAATAATCCCAAATATCTCGTGGATTATTCGTCAGATGGCACAAACTGGAATACTTTGTACGGGGCAGATAATCCATGGGATGCCGGCTCTGTATTTTGCTGGAATTACACGGATTTAAATGTTACGGCCCGCTATATCAGAATATCACCGGCAGCGGATACAGTGAACGACAGTATCATGGAGCTGGTATTTACAGATACGGAAGGAAATGTAGTAACACCGGTAAATGCAGCAGATTATCATAATCTGTTTGATGAGCAGGATATGTATGCTTCGCGGGCAACAAATCTGAACGGTACATATTTTGACGAGATCTATCACGGCAGGACAGCTTATGAGATGATCCATAAATTATACTGCTATGAAAATACACATCCGCCATTAGGTAAAGAGCTGATCGCAGTAGGTGTATTGATCTTTGGTATGTGTCCGTTTGGCTGGAGATTTATGGGTACCCTTTTTGGTGTGCTGATGGTACCGATCATTTACAATTTCTCCAAGAAGTTTTTCAAGGAAACCTGGATCAGTATTGTGACGACGATTCTGTTTGCGTTTGACTTTATGCACTTTGTTCAGACGAGAATCTCCACGATTGACGTGTATGTTACCCTGTTTATTATGCTTTCCTATTTCTTTATGTATTGTTATACAAGGATAAGCTTTTTTGATACAAAACTGTCGAAGACATTGATTCCACTGGGACTGTGTGGATTTTCCATGGGACTCAGCTGGGCATCAAAATGGACAGGTATTTATTCGGCGATCGGTCTTGCCATCATTTTCTTCGCACAGATGATCCGGCGTTTTCGGGAATATATTTATGCGGCAAAGAATCCGGGGGGGAAGACCGGGGAGATTTCACATCAGTACATTGTGAAGAATTTCCACAAAAAGTTAATCATTACGTTACTGTGGTGCTGTGTGTTCTTTATTGTGGTTCCGGCAGTCATTTATGTTCTGTCATATATTCCGTTTAACGATGGTACGGACAGGGGCCTGATCCAGAAAGTGATCGAAGCACAGAAGACCATGTACAATTATCACAGCAATTTGGATGCCACACATCCATATGGTTCCAAATGGTATCAGTGGCCGATCATGTACCGCCCGATCTGGTATTATTCCGGAGTGGTATCGGATACGGTTCGAGAGGGAATCAGCGCATTTGGAAATCCGCTGGTATGGTGGGCCGGTATTCCTGCTTTTGCCTTTATGCTTTACAGAATGTTTGTGAAAAAGGATCGTAAAGCGGCATTCTTAAGTGTGGGATATCTTTCTCAGTATGCACCTTGGTTTAAGGTTACACGAGTGGTATTTATCTATCACTATTTCCCAAGTGTGCCATTTGTTACGGTAATGGTTGGTTATAGCATGTATCTGATCGTAAAGAAGTATCCGAAAGTACGGAAGCTGGCATATGTCTATACCGCTCTTGCAGTTGGACTGTTTATTATGTTCTATCCGGTGTTAAGTGGTACGCCGACGACGATACATTATGTGACCACATATTTGAAGTGGTTTGAAAACTGGGTATTATTACAGACCTGGTAAAATAAATAAGAGATCCGCAGAAATCTGCGGATCTTGCCATCGTTTCCGGTGGTAGAATGGAGTTTAAGTATGAGTACAAGGATACGTGAAAGCGTAAAAAAAATATCGCACGGTACAGATCTGGAGAAGGCATTGCCGGAATATCTGGAGCAGGCGATGGATATTCATGACAGCCACGCAAGACTGAAATTTATGATGGAATATTATGTATTTTATGAAATGATTTCAGAGGGGATCAATCCATATATTGACTCTGCAAAGGATATTGCAGATGCGCTGCATCAGGCGGTACGTGTGCTGATGGATCCGGACGGTTTTGATGAGACGGAGCGCAAAAAGCAGGGAGAAGTGCTGGTAGATCTCCGTGGACAGGTTACTGACCGGATGCAGGTGTTGACGGCATATGTGGATCGGTTTGTCATTTACGAATACATTTTAAACCGTCTGCAGTATCGTTTTGAGGATCAGGAGGTTATTGCAGAGGACAGCGTCTTTGTCCGGGAGGTATTGAATTTTATTTTCTCGACGAAGGACAATATGGCGATTAACGATAATATTCGTATGGTCATTGGCCAGCTTCCGGTGCGTATGACGAGAAGCCATTATTTTGATCTGATCCGGGACAGTATCTCTGTTTATAAGGGATCGGATCGTAGTGCGTTAGATGGACATCTTTATATGTTCCGAACCAATGCTATGTTGTATCATACAGAGGATATGGAGAAATATTTTACAGAGTTTGTTCCTGTTATGAAGGAGTTTGATGAGCTGGATTACGAAAAGATGACAGGGGAGATGTATCAGATATATGCGGAAAAGCTTAGAGTTAATGCTTCAAAGCTGAATGATATATCCGATCTTTATATGCTGATCCAGAAATTAATTAACGGAGCCTATTCCATGTATTTAACCAATGGTGGTGCAGAGGCAGCAGATAAGATTCCGGCGGCGCAGTTTGTGATCCGTGGAGTTAATGATCTGTTTTTGCATCAGGAAAGTGATATCTGGGGTGAGGAA